>VTLG01012637.1_pt1 | contig 10221 bp, 6 predicted proteins | sample 4694571 | NCBI WGS metagenome assembly VTLG01 (sample SAMN12604809, study PRJNA352737) | marine metagenome | biome: ENVO:00000447; feature: ENVO:00000209|ENVO:00000569|ENVO:01000036; material: ENVO:00002151; isolation source: viral sequences binned using virsorter ... | reverse complement strand
CTACCTGCTCCTATCTGCCTGAAGTTATCTGATTTAATAATCCTAGCTTTCTTGGCCTCTTGTAAGGCTACTAACATTGTATCAACAATCTGTGAGGCAGGACCATCTATGTCTCCAAGGTCTACCAAGTTTGCTAATTCTCGTCCGGCTATTCCTCTATCTCTAATCTCATGTAATAACGATCCTATGATAAGATCAGTAGTTACTATGTTCTTACTTGTTAGTGTATCTATTGTATCTATAACAACACCATCAGCATTAGTAATCTGATAGCTGTCTCTAGACTGGAATAGTTCCGCTAAGTATTCACTAGCATCCATTTCAGCTGCATCTCTACCAAGTGTTATACGTTGGTGAGCTGCTATTGAATCACCGAAAGCTTCTGCTACAGTAATACGTTTAGCATTCAAATCTTCTATTACCTGTTGATATCTATCAGCACTATATAATTTCTTCAGTACAGACTCTGCTAAAGAATTATCTATAACAGCTTCTCTTGCTACACGTTCTACTAATACAGGAGGTATTACACTACCTGTAGAACCATCTTCAGCTCCCCATTCAGTTCTAGTACGTTTCTGGGTAAACCAAGGATCTGGTATTTCTGAGACACGAGCACCTTGAGTTGGATCTGCTACAGGTCTGTTCTTTGCAGCACGGAAATTCTCTTCACCTTTTCTAAGTTCAGATAAAGCCTTCTCTATATCCTGATCTTGTATACTATCATTTCTCTTTTTAATTTGATTAAGAACCTTATCAGATCCTCCCTTCAACATATATAACATTCCATCAAATGCAACGCCAATACCCATACCTTCTAGTATGTTCTTGACCTTCATCATTACAGGGTGGTCAGTGTCTTTAGTTGTTAATGGTGTATCTACAAATCCATAGCGTTCACGTAAAGCTCCTAGGGCGTTATGTCCATCAGACTCCTTAGAGATTAAATCGGTTGTACCACCAATTAGAGCAGCTTTACCTACTTGAGTAGCAGCCATACCAGTAAGTTGTATACCAGTTCTAGCTAAGAAGTACTTACCTGCAGGTATAATAGCTGCTGCCATTGTACCGAAGTGAACAGTACCTCTAAGTAATTTACCCCACCATGTTTTTGTTTCTATTGGATCATCTTCATCTACAAAGGGATCCCATTCTGGTCTATAAAAACCTTTCTCTTTACGTTCTTTAGCTATCTCTCCAGTGAGAGCATCTATAGTACGTTCAGGGAAGGTAGTTAGAGATGAGGCAGTATCTTGGATACCGCCTGATAGAATTGATTGACCTTCTTTTGCAAATGCAGCTACACCCCATTTTTCTTTTTCTCTAGGGTCAGCGAGTTCAGCCGTAGCCTTCTCTTCTTTAGCTGTTTCTTCAACAACTGTTTGTTCCCTAGCTTCATTCTGTTCCTCTAATCTATTTAGAAACTGACCCGCAGCATCAGCAGCGGCATTAATTTCATCAGGAGAATAAAGGGTTTCGGGATCTATTGGCATTTTAATTCACTTGTTCTGGTTGTGACAGCATGAGTTCTATAAGTAGTTTAGCACTTTCTGCTGACAATGTATCTAGTTGATTCCAAGTAGGTAATTCACCTGCTATTTGAGTAAACTCTTCTATATCTTCTGGTGGTAAATTTACTAGTCTAGTATAATTATATAGTGTAGAGAATCGTTGGTTACGTTGAGCAGTAGATCTAAGTTTATGTAAGAAGAAAGCATCTTGAGTATCTTCATCCCAAGGTGCATTCAGATTAATACCATTATCAGCTAAGATCTGCATATAACCCCTTGGAGTTAAATCAAAATTACCGATGTTTTGATATCCTTCTTGTATTAAACTTAAGACATCTGAGTGTGTTATTTCAGCTAAAGGTTTACCTACTACTTCTTCTATATTACTATAATTACCATTTTCATCTGCAATAGCTGTATAACCTCCATGAGCTTCAGCAACAGGAGAACCTGTTAAATCAATTAATTTCTTAATATCTTCATTCTCTAAAGCTACACGATAAGTTGTAGCAGCTCTAGGTCTAAGTAATAATCTCTGATGACCGACGTCCAGAAATTTTTCTTCGGGAATTTCTATCTGACCTTCTTTGATTCTACCTGTTTGCTGTAATCTATTGAGCATTAACCGTTCTGGATGTATGCCTACTTGTTTTGCAATACTACGATAGTATCCAGGTATATCTACTTGCCTACCTTTACGACTTAATTCAAAATATCTACCAGCTTCTTTGAGATGTGGTTCTTCACCTACCCATGGTTGTGGACTATTAATTAGATTTCTATCTTTACCAATAGCTCTAACCATATTGTTAATCTCTACAGCAGGACTTGGATCGAATTCAGACTCTTGTCTTGTATCCCATTGGTAAACACCAGGAGATGTTTCTTTCCATAAACCATCTTTAACAGCTTTCATAGCTTCTTTATGGGCATCCCTATCTGAACCACCATTCTCTACGACACCTCTATATACAGTGTCATATTCTTCAGTAGCTTGTTCATAGTTAGATATCCATTTAGGAGTTCTAGCTTTATTAATATCAGATTCTAAAGTACGTGCTGTAACTTCAGCTTTAATAGCATTATCTCTACGTTGTATACCTTTAGTATCTAATCCTACACCAGACTTCATAACCTGATGCCATTTCTTACGAAGCTCAGGGTCAGTAAATCCACGTATATCATCAGCAGTAACTTGTTGATTTAATACATAGTGTCTCCATGTGAGATTCTGGTCTAATTCTACATCATCATACATACCCTCATAGGGTAGGTTCTTCATGAGATCAGGTAACTCTTCTGGGTTTCTTATACCAAACTCCTTCATGAAGTTTAGTTGAATAGTTTGTACAGCTTGGAAAGTTATAGGTGCATCTTCTTTATCAAAAGATTCTAGGATTTCTTTAGCTCGTGCCTTCATAGCACCATCTCTCATATCCTTATCTTCTGTAGCTTCTTCTTTCTCAGCTTTAGCAAGTGCCTTTAATATTCTTGTTGAGTCTTTCTTCCAATAATTTCTAGCTGTTACAATATGAGGATTTTCTGGAGTACTATCATGTGCATGGAACTCATGATCTAGAACAGCTTCTATCTCATCTCTTTGTAATTCACCTATCTGTATACCACGTTCTAAAGTATCGAAAGCTTCTTTTCTAGCTAATGCATAGGAGTTACCATTAAACCCTTTATAGGTTTGTATGTATGTAACAAGGTAACTAGGGTCTCGTTTGATTTGAACCTTAAGTTCCTTCATCCTATTGCTTAACTGATTCTCAGCTAAGGCTTTACCATCATCTTCAAGAGCTTTCTTTGTTCTAGCTTTATCTTTCTCAATTAATTTAGAAATAAAAGATTGTTTATATAAACCTAATCTACCACCAGCTATATCTTGATGTTGATGAGCATACCATGCATCAATCATATCACTGATATATCTCCTCTCTTCTGGTCCTACAGCTTCATCATAGGTCTTCCATATCTTATGACCATCAGCAGTATACTGTCCAGGCACATGGACCTTCATTCCTGCTTCAGCCTTTGGCCTATAGGAATGTTCCCAATGTACAAGTAAGGAATCTACATCATTATATATCTCATTCTCTCGCTCATAAGCACCTTCAGGACCACGAATTAATTCATTAGCATCATAAGGAAGTTCATCTCTCATCTCAGAACCTACTTGCATAGCCTCTGCTTTAAGAACTTTTCTTTCATCTGCTACTCTTAATTCATTTTGGATATCTTTATCAAAGTCTCCCTTGAATGGATATCTAGCCCAAGCATCACCACCATAGATGTTTTCAAATTCGTCTTGCTGATCTCTTAATCTATTAGCAAATTTATAATACTTATCCCAAGACTTATAAAACTCTTTTAACGTATCAGTAGTTTCAACACCTGTTTTTAAAAGCTTAACTAATTTGTCTGGGTATTTTTGAGCCTTTTCATTCTCATGATTATAAATTCTGATGAGCTGCTCTGCATGAGCATCATTCCATTTCTGGGTTTGATCTATACCATCATTAACTGATTGAACTGAGTCTGGCTCTTCCATCCTATAGTTAAGAGCCATCTGATTAGTTGGTGCCGAAGAAGGAAGGGTATCCAACTTCGACAGCAATGCAATATTAGTGTCTGACATAATTCACCTACTTAAATGCAGAAACAGCACCTGCAGCGGTACCAGCAATTTGTAGAGCCATCTGTAGATTAGCCCAATTTTGACCTGCTCTATCTCTAGGTGGCATCATGACAGGAGCACCGTACTCTGGTCTTGTTCCTAGTCTTTGTCTATTGGCAGCAACTTGAGACATATGATTCCTTTGGATAGCTTGGTGTGTTATATCCATATTCCTACCAAATGTATTATCAATGCTACTTTCTATTGCTCTTTGTTTATCTAGGATGGCTTTATATTTAGCAGACATATATCTGTTAGATCTAGAGACTCCAGTCTTCTGATCATATTTAGATATAGCTGCCTTCTTTCTATGTATAGCTTCTTGAGCTAACCTACCTTTACCTAAAACCCATAGAGCTTTAGAGTAAGCATCACTTCTTGAGCGACTTAAGCCTTTAGTGATAGTGCCTTGACGTTGTTTGACACTAGCTTCTCTATTCCAATACTTGAGAGATGCAGATTTATACTGCGTATCCTTCTTCATCTTCTCAATTTTGGCTTGCATTCTTATTCCCCTATTGGGATCTGGAGCACACACGGCAAAATTCTATAAAGGACAATTGTTTTGGACCATGTTTAATTTCACGTAGGAATTTAAAGCCCAAAAATCTGAGTAGTTTTAAATGAACAGTGTTGCGTTTGTCAACTATGTTCCAAAGCAGCGGTTCTGTTCTACTCTCAACAAACCGTTTAGCTTCTCTTGCAAATGTTATAGGGTACTCATGAATAGCTGGAGTACATAACATCCATATCTCTCCGTTTGGCCCGACACCTGCCATACCAGCAGTCTTGCCGTTAGGCACCTCGAACCACACGCAGGACGTGTTCTGAATAGCGAAGAGTAGCTCTTCTAATGGATCTACCCCGTGACCTTCTTCGACCTCTCTACGGTCATCTGGAAGTAAATCAGAGGCCACCTGTATGGCAGCCTCTTCAGTTGCTGGGTGAATGTATTTAGACACGACGATAGTGCATGGGTGACCAGTCACCTTCCCAAGACATAGATCTTAAGGTAGCTGGTGCTGGGTGGGATGATTTTAATGTTACATCTACATTTAGATTCCTTTCATACACAGGTATATCTTTAATCTTTTCATCTAAGTATGGAGCGTCTGATGCATCATACTCATCTAAATCTGTAGATTCATATATCTCAGTATAAGCAGCTTTACCTACTCTAGTAAGTGTAGTTTCATATAACCCTATCTTACCAAAGTTTAACTTCATTCTATGTACAGTCAATTTAGAATTAACATCAGAACTAACAGAATCAGCATCAGATTTTTGCAAATAGAATCTAGGGAAATCTACTTGGTAATCATATAGATAACCTATATTCAATGTAGCACTAGACCAATCACCAGGTACTGTAAATGTTGTTCCTGATGCTGTATTGTTAGTATTACTGACAACTGCATAGGTACACTCAGCATATCTACCTTCTCTAGCTGTATTTGAATCTGTATCAACAACTACTAATTTACTATTAGGTGTAGTTACATTCGGCATCCAACTCACACTACTGAATGTAGTTAGTTGTGTTGTAGTACTGTAGCTACCACCACTAATTGTAGTATAATTATCTAAGTGTATCAAATAATTAGTATCATCTTGATCTATACTTGGATCAGCATCAGCCTGTATTAAGTTAACTTTTTGTAGGAAATTATCTGTATCTATTAAGTAGTATGAATCCTCTATACAGAAATGATACTTAATAGGATTATTAAACTTCCATTTAAACCAAGCAGCTTGTAATCTTTTATCAGCTTGGTTAAGGTATCTAAAACCTATAATAGTATCTGAATCTGTTTTACCAAAGAAAACTACATTATTCTCTCTAGAATTAGTGAATAGATCTATATCTTTTGGAAGTAATGTAGGTACAACCTTACTTGTATTAACAACAGCAGGTTCTCCTTCTCTAACAATATTAGCCATCTCCATGAAGCGGCTATATTTATTAGAGTTATCTATATATCCTGTAGTCAGTCCTAATGATATAGGTGGTATAACTTTATTATAGTTAAACCATGACACAGCTCTTAATTTCGCTGTATCTGGATTCATTATAGTATCATCAGATGATAACAAGAACTGAGCATTAGTACTGAAACATAGTAGTCCAGTATTAATTTCTATAGCATCAAATAATGCTGATGGATAAGTAGATGCACAGGATATATCAATAGGATCTACAGCACTAACAGTTAATGCTGAGTCAGACCAGAAGTTAGGCTTAGCTATACTACCAGGTCTAGATGTTATAACATTCTCTCCTGCTAATAGCACTAAACGATTACGGAAGAATAATACCCTATTAATTTTTTCCCCAACAAATGAAGGGATAGGGTTAGTTACATCATCACCTACTTCTCTATCAGCCCATTCATATTTTTTAGCTAAGAATATAACAGGATTAGTCCCAGATATAGTTTGCCTTTGTAATACATGTGGCATTGTAGTAGCATCTAAGCTTTTTATAATACCAGGCTTAGCTACTTCTGTCCATTGACCAGGGCCACTCTTACCATTCTCTCCGTTGAATTGTACATAATAGTCATCTTCATCGGACATTCTAGTATTAGCTATCTTGACTATAGCACCATGCTTACATTGTACAGGTAATTTAGTTACATCATTGATCTCAGTCTGCATGACACGCATGAGATCTTGATCAACTATCTCTACATTGAAGTCATCAGCATCAGATGCTGTGTATAAATAGATGCCATTACCAATGATCTCATAGTTAAGAGCATTACCATTAACAGTTTTACCACTCAATTCTGCAGTAATACCACCTAATATAGTATCAACTGTTACTGCTGTATCAGCATCAAATGGTGTAGGTGCAGGTCTGACCAGTGCAACGTTAGCTTTAACTGCAGTAGTTTCATGATCTGTTACTGTTATATTATAATTATAAGGGGTAGCAGCTTGATCTAATGAAACATTACCAGTAGTATCATTAGTATCCCAACCTTCTCCACCATGTAAAAGTGTTACTTCACGATTATATGAACATCTATAATTAGATCCAGTAGGACTTGTTTCACTGTCAGACTTTCTACCCTGCTGACCTAATGTATTAATCCTAAAGATAAGGTTCTTTGCATTAGCTGAGCTATCTCCACTACCATTACCTAAGGTAACACTGAACACCTGTGTACCAATGCCAGGGCATGTGCCAGACCCGTCCCCTTCATCTAAATTATCACTACCAATCTTAATTCGTGTAGCTCTACTTAAGTTAGTTGTAGAATCAGAGTCATAAATATTCAATCCATATTGTCTACCATTCTCTGTCCGCATAAGCTCTATGTATGCGAAGTTCTTATGTGGTCTACCACCTGTAGTACCTGTAGTAGCTACATCTGTATCTCTATTATTTAAGAATGTTGTATCATTAATAGTTAATGCTTGTACATCTTCTGTGTTACTAGCTGATAAATAATTAGTTATAGATGTATGGTTTGCATCACTTCCATTATAATTACTTTGTGTATAAGCACCAGAAACTGTATTATAATGAACAAAGATTTCATCTCCAGCAGAATTTACTTTAGTACCAGATGAATTAAATATATCATTACAACACCACATTCTTACTTTACCATCCGCAGCAACTTGGCCTATATAAGATCCTTCTGTTTCATCACGATAATAATGAAACCAAGATCCATTAGATTGTACATTAGCTAATGGTGTTGTACCTATACGTTTAGCTCCTGGTCTTTTATATAAACCATGTACTATATCTGGTATAGCATTAACAGTATCCTTTACTTGCCCTGGTACTTTCAACTGATCGGGCTGTTCAGATATCCCTCCAGTATAGTTAGGGATAGTTTGTGTGATTCCTGCCATTATCTACCTAATGCCCTCCACGGTTTATAAGAGTTATAAGTACTATCCTCTGGTAGACCAAACATAGTGTGGTTACCTTGGTTACATTCGTACTCCATACATGCAGCTCTAGCTAATTGTTCCTGTTGTGCTAGTAATTGTACTAGTTGTGGGTTAGCTACTAATTGTGTTGCTGCCATACGGCTTGTTCTATATGTTATGTAGCGTTGGAATACTGATGGTAAGTCCTCAAAACTAAATAGTCTAACAACATCAAGATCAATACCATCTGCTGATAACTCAGACCAGTCATCAGTGTGATCATATTTGTCGTACAAATAACCATTCCTTTTTACAACATCATAGTTTCGTTTAGTCCAGCCATCAGTAACATCCATCTTAAGTATATCATTACCTACTGCTATTTTATTTGTAGTGGAATCGGGTGTATATTTAACATGTCTCTCTGTATTGAAGTGCCATCCCTCATTCTGTACATCTACATTAGCATCTCTCAATAAGTTGTAGATGAAAGAAATCTCAGGGTTATCAAATACTAAGGACGTTACGGGTGACTGACCTATAGCTCCTAGAACTGCATTTACAGCGGAGAGTTCGGTCTCGGTATCAGTTGTGGTAGAAGCCATAAAGATTTATAAAGAAAAAAAAGGGAGCCCGAAGACTCCCCTTATGTACATTACCCGAATGCTGTAGGCTTTGTGGTTGTTCCAGCGAACAACTCAACTGCAGCAGCAGGATTAAGATAGTCAGCTCCCATAGCCAAGCGTCCTAGAATGACATCGCCCTGATAAATCACGGATACATCACCAGAAGTTACTTGTACTTGAGGTCCGATTGCTTCAACAACACCAGCAGCTTCTTTCTGGAAGATGAGTCCGCAAGAGTTAGCGAACTTAGCAGCTTGACCGTAGTCATTTACGGTTACGTTGTGTTCGTCTGCCATTGTGACATCAACGAATGAACCAGTGTTACCTGGGTTCACTGTGTCAAGGTCAGTAGCAGCGGATGCACCTGAAGAAGGAGCATACTTTGTACCATACTTGGTGAAGAATGGTATGTTCATGGACTTGTAGATCTTGATTCCGGCGATCTCGTAGACACCTCTACCTGATTGTAGAGCATCTCCTTGCTCGTCACGGTTAACAAGATAAGCACCAATTCCACTTCCATCTAGACCCTTAATAAGAGCATAGTATTGGCGTGGTGAAATTACTGCAACACGTCCTTCGTTTGAAACTCCCTTCTCATCTAGTGCAGCTGCAGCATCATAGAATGCAGTCACTAGGTGATCAGGATTAAGAGCATCGTCAGCATTAGAACCAGCTCCAACTTGGATCTGTGTTCCACCTGGTTCTACGAAGTTAGCCTTCGTTACAGGTGATGCCTTACGTGCAGCCTTGGTAATTGCACGGAAGATCTTACGGTCATAGTTCTCAGCTAGAGCATAACCGATCTTGTTTGAGATCTCGCCACGTAAATCATAGTGTGCAAGAACTTCATCTAATTCATATACAAATGCACTGGAGATCAATAGATCGTCAACAGTGATTGTCTTCTCAGCTACTGGAGGAGCATTGTCTGAGTTACCAAGTATGGACTGACCTGGAGTATGATACTCACTATTGGTGCGGCCTGTATAAATGAACTGCAAAGATTTGCCGTTCTTAAGGGTTCTCTTAGTAACTAGATCCCTTGCAATTGTATTGCGTTGGAATCCTTTGAACATCTCTCCACTAAATAGCTTAAGGAATAACGCCCTACGCTCGGCGGTAGTAAAGGTTCCACCTGCGCGGGTCGCATTATCAGCACCTGGTGCGGTCAATGAAGACAGCAAGGCACTATTCTGATGAGCCATTGTTATGGGATAAAGTTTATATTAACGTTCTCAGCTGAAATTTTTTGCGCTTAAATGTTGTGGTCTTTCCCACCGTCTAGACGGCTAAGGGTATCCTGCGTACAGGGCCAAAGCCAATTAGGTAGAGATCCGACTCTGAGGTGTCTCTACCCATGCACAATGAGGTTCAGCTTCACGATGGTAGTTAGTGTGCATAACTTCTACCATAGCTATGAAGATGAGGAGTCCGAAGACTCCCCACCATACTTCATTAACTCGTGAGAGCTTCTTCCAAAGTATTGTAATCAATGTCTTCATCAACACCC
>VTLG01012101.1_pt1 | contig 10221 bp, 7 predicted proteins | sample 4694571 | NCBI WGS metagenome assembly VTLG01 (sample SAMN12604809, study PRJNA352737) | marine metagenome | biome: ENVO:00000447; feature: ENVO:00000209|ENVO:00000569|ENVO:01000036; material: ENVO:00002151; isolation source: viral sequences binned using virsorter ... | reverse complement strand
CATGGTTTCCCATCATACTTACCACCAACTTGAACCCATCCTCTTACCTTACGCCCAGATTTGGTTGTACCACTTGATTTACCAAACCAATCACGAAGACCTTCTTCGCTTACATTATATTTATCATATTCTTCATTCCTCTTTCCGAAACGACCTCTCGCATCAATTACATTAGCACCTTTTATACCAGTTTCATTTTTTACTATTCCCATTTCACTTTTTCTTTGTGACTTGTAATCAACTAATTTATCAGTTGCTCTGTCAATACCTTGACTTCTTTTTCTTATTTTTCTAAGCTGTGTAAATGGAGTTCCAGTTCTTGTCACTCCGCCAGCTAGATCAGCAGATGCATCCCTGAGACTAATTTTTGACTTTTTTATATAATTACCCAATGTAGATGGAGATAATTCAGTAATATATTCCTCTTTGTTCATCGCTTGTTTGCGAATCGTTGCAAAATAAACTTTCTTACCTTCTTCTTTACCATACTGTTTCTGCATACTCTTTTTCATATCAGACTTATCATACTTCTTCTTGAGCATGGTATCTTTTCTTTTTTCTGCTGGAGTCATCTTCTCTTCTTCGATTCCTCTTCTCTTATTCATTCGATATCTAACTGCCCAATCATCTGGAATTTGAAGATGTTTTGCTTTAAATTGATTATGTAAAAGAGTTTCAGATATACCATTACGTTTTGCAATACTCTGCATTAACTGGTCAACAGAATCGTAATTAATAACTTTAAGATTTTTTAAACCATCTTCTAACTCAACCACTGCATTTGTGATAAGTCCCACATCAGAATGATTATACATTCCTTCTTTCATACTCTTGGGTTTCTTACCTTTCCTTTTCATATCAATTGCAATCGCAGCCTGTTGTGCAGGGTTTGCTGCCTCATTCATTCTCTTTGTTTTTTTCTTCATCGCATTGATATATTTTCTGTAGACTGCTGCTTCAGAGGTTTTACCCATCTCTCTCGCCCTTTGTTCCATAGCAACAGCCGCTTGAATTTTATGAGCATGAGATCGAGAAGAATTCCTGATTTTTGATACAGACGCTTTCGCTTTAGCAACGTCCTTGAAACCAAGTCCATGAATAGTTCCTTTAGGATCTTCATCAGTATATAAGTCAGAGTGTTTTTTAGATTTTGCTGGTTGTCCTTTCTTACGAGGTATGCGAGGATTTGATGCTTCTGTCATTGCCTTTTCTAAATCATCTGCTTGTTTTGCATGTGTTTTAGAACCCTTTCTTAGTTTTCCAACTAATTTTTTTACGAATGGTTTATCGTTACCGTCCAATTTTTCGTAAACTACCGATTCACCCATTCCACCACCGCCATTGCCACCACCATTACCACCAGCACTACCGTTACCATTTCCAGAACCATTCCCGCCGTTCCCATTTCCGTTAGAACTTCCGTTACCATTTTTCTTTGTTTCGTTATCATCATCCTTTGTATCTCTCGCAAGATAGCCACGAGCTCCTATATGATACCCACGAGGTATCTTTTTACATTTCTTATCTGTGTAACAGTAATATTTGCCTGGCGGACACTTCTTAGCCATGAATGAATCGTATCTTCAAGTATATTTATACTTTTATTACAGTCTTAGATAATTTGAAAACCGTAGATGCTGTTGATGTTGGAGTCACACGAAGTCTTAAATTACCACTACTAATATCAGCGTCAAATGTTGCAAGTATTTCACCTGTACGAATTGTTCCATATTCACTCAAAAATGCATTAGTACCATCATGAATTACATTGATTGTTGTCATATGATATTGAGTTCCTCTAGTTACTTGAACTTGAAAAGTTGCAGAACGATTAACTGTTGCAGAAACACTCGCAACTGTATCCGCACTGGTGGATGTGGTTGTTAAAGTATCACTTGAAAGTGTGACAATGCCTGGATCTCCAAGATCCACACCAGATGATGCAGTGATAATACCAGTTGCAAGAATATCATTCTGGTCTAGAGATGTAATAGTTCCAGCAACAGATAAGTTACCACTAATAATTGCATCAACAGCGTTGACATTGGTTACGGTGATGTTTGGAGAACCTGTTAGACCTTGAGCACTCGCTGCAGTTCCACTTGATGTTATAAAACCAGCACCATTAGTTATTGCATTATTGTTTAGAGATATATCTGATGATCCATCAAAACTTACCCCTGCAATAGTTCTCGCAGTCGCTAGTTTTGTTGCAGTTGCAGCGTTACCTGTAGTTGATCCAGATGTACCAGAAACATTACCAGTTACGTTACCTGTAAGATTTCCTATAAATGTCGTTGCAGTTGTAGTTCCTGATACGTTGACATTTTGTAGAAAAGTTGCGTTTGTATTAGTTCTTATATTGTCTGTAACCGCAATACCAGTCAGTGCTGATCCGTCAATAGCTGGTAGTGTAGATGGAAATCTTGCATCAGGTATAGTTCCTGAACTTAAATTTGATGCATTCAGGGCAGATCCAGTAATAAAACCAGCACCGTTTGTTAACTGATTATTATTAGTTGGTATTGTGGGTGTATTAGAAAAATTATTATAGTCTAAGTAATATGATGCAGATTGACTGTTTAACTGAGTTGCATTTGAAGCAGTCCCTGTCAAACTTCCTACGAATGTTGTTGCCGTTGTAACACCAGTAAAGAATCCGTCACCATCTTTACTTAAAGTGACACCAGTTCCAACAACTAAACCAGATCTTGCGGTTACTAAACCAACAGAGTCAACATTAGTTACATCTTCATATGTTAGAGTTCCAGCGATTGATACATTTCCACCAGCAGTAATATTGGTAACAGTGATACTTGGCGTTCCTGTTAGTCCAGCAGATGTCCCTGTAATATTGTCGCTCGCAGTGATAAAGTTAGCACCATTAGTCAGTTGATTTGTATTAGTTGGTATTGTAGGTGTATTAGAAAAATTATTATAGTTAAGATAGAATGATGCAGCTTGACCGTTTAGTTGTGTAGAATTTGTTGCAGATGCAGCGTTACCCGTAATATCATCACTAGCAGTGATAAATCCAGCACCATTTGTGAGTTGATTAGTATTAGTAAATGAGGTTGTAATGTATCCAGCACCATTTGTCAGTTGATTGTTATTTGATGGTATAGTTGGAGTATCTGATAATTGATTGTAACTAGTAAATGAAGTTGTAATATATCCAGCGCCATTCGTTAGTTGATTATTATTAGTAGGTACAGTTGGTGTGTTTGTAAAATTATCATAATCTAGGTAGTATGATGCAGCTTGACTGTTTAATTTAATTGCATTACTTGAACTCACCTGTATGGAGTTACCCATATAACCGTGAGATGAACACTGATAATGAAGAACAGTTGGTGTCGAGTCTGTAACTTCTAAATCAACATAACCAGATCCTACAGTAACTCCTGTTGTATATGCGGTTGCCTTTGCAGCGTCAAGATAAAAACGGAATGGATGTCCACTATTTGAACTGTCTGATACGTCAAAACGATATGTTCTGCCAGGTGTGAGTGTTAGAAAAGGTGATTGAACATTATCTAAAACATATCCTTGACTACTTCCTGTTCCATAGTATCTGTGTTGTCCAGAAACTTTACTTGCAACTTTAACTGTAATAGTTTTTGTTGATGCGTATGGAGCAATTAGATGACTAAATCCTGAGAACTGTGCAGCAGTTATAATACCAGTAGTATTGACACTATCATTTGCACCAATACCACTACCACCGCCGCCACCTTCGGCGTCTGCACCCACAAACTTTCCAGTTGATGATTGATATTTTAAGAACTTACCATCTACCTTTGCACTATCTTCATCAACATCATCCAGTTTTAAAAGATTAACTTCACCAGACCCTGGCCCATGTGCAAGAACTTTATATAAAATATCTCTTACTTGTTTAATTTCTGCCTTGAGATTATCTAAACTTGTCTCATCTGAGTTTTCAATTTCTTCTTTTAGGTTTGTTTCCTCAATAAATTTAATTGCTTGTGCAACAGTATCACTTATCTTTGGTGTTTTGATTGGTTCTGGTTTAATAATATCTACAACTTCAAATGATGGATTATTATCAGCGTCCTCTATCTCTAATGTCGATACATCAAAATCTTCAGGCACACCCACAGTAACAGCTGGTTCTGTGATATCCTTAACCTCTTTTGGATTCTCAATGACATCAATTATTGAATCTAACTGTTCAATTAGTTTTTCTTCTTTCTTCTTTTGTTTTTTTATATTTACTTTCGCTTCCTTAATTCCAGTAACCACAGTCGAAGTTAAGACATCAAGATTAATGTCCGCCTTCTTGAGAAGGTTGTTAAACTCCTCTTTCTTCTCTTTCTTGGCCTTTCCTAGAAGACTAAAAAATTCTGTGAGTTCTGGAGATTTCATTTATCATCTTTATTTTGATTCTTAATTAATTTTGATAACTCCGCTGTTGAACCCACAAACAATGCGTTTGTCACGTTTGTAGGGCCTTTATTTGGATCTTGTTCAAGATCTTTCATTTTTTGTTGAAGATCAATAAGTTTATCCGTGGTGTCTGCAACTGCTTTGATTGTAGTTGCAGCTACTTCATATGCTCTTGCAGAATCTGATTCTTGAGCTAATTCTAATATACCATTCACTGCTTCTTGTCCTTTTTCAACTAGTGAATATAAATTTGCACGACTATATTCATAATCTTTTTCAGAGTCATTCTTATCACTCTTTTCAAGTTGATTCTTTCGAGGTTCAATCTTATCGTTTTCAACGACCTCTGTATCAACGTTAAGTGCTTCCTCGATAGAATCAAAATTTTTCATAACTCTCCTATACGTCTATTCCTTGAGATGGGCTTGATGTTTTACCATCAGCGAAGAATGATGTCATTTCATCAAATCCAAAATCATCACCAAATTCAATTGATGCATTATCAACTGCGCTAAGAACACCAATCGCAGCCTTATGTTCGTGTTTAGCAGCGATTGTATTGTCATACGCACGATAGACAGTCACGTTCTGACCACTGATACTTCTGATAAACATAATCTCAGTATCAATAATAATCCTTTGATTTGCAGCCAAATCGGTGGTTGCACTAACCTTAAAGGTCGTAACCTTCTCAGATATTGCACCATCAATAACTGTTGTTGTATCGTCATCATAATTTTTCTTCGCAGTTGGTGTTGCGCTATATCTAATACTACGTTTTGCAGTTCTAGTGTTAGTGTCAGCAAAGTAATCAACATCTACTTTCTTAATTAGACCTTCTGGACTATCTGCAACTGGCCCGAATAGATAAGTTTTTGCAACGAACGATAAAGTGTAAATTATAGTTCTACGACTTTCAAAACCACCCTCATATTGATCACTATAGTTAATGCTTTCAAGAACAATTGGAATATCTTTCTTCTCACCGATTGAACTAATTAAATTGACTGTGATGTTGAATGATGGTTGAAAGTAAGGTACAATCTGTTCTAATATCTGTAGAGCATCATCACTTAACTTAGCCATAATACTAAGTTCAAACCCAACATTATACGGAACAGGCATGTAAACCTTTTTTGCATTTGTTCCACTTTTTGTAAGAAATGTCTGTGCGATTCCAGTCTTACGAGTTGGATCATACTGTATTCCCTGCATCTCAAAAGATAATCTAGGAAGAGTTATTGCTGTCTCTCGATCTAAATCTGGTTGTTGTTGAATTCTTGCCAAAAACTTTTGCATTGGCCCGTAAGCCAATGGAACTTTCATGACACTAAAATTTGTCCCACTCGCATCCTTGTGTCGAATGTTAATATTATTAAAGAGAGTACCGAAACCGATAACTGTCTTTCTTAATATTTCATGATAGAAATAAGTACCTAACATATCAAAGCTTTCTAACTATTTAGAATGTTCCGAACGGATTGCCTTCAGAGAAGTCCAAAATGGCATCAGCCTCGGTCTCAAAGTCTGCATTATCATTGTATTGATCCGCTTTATATTGTGAATTTGGATAATCATTTGGCGTATCATAATCCACAGATAATATGACATACTCTGCACCAGATTCAAGTCCTTTGATCTTCTCACCAACTTGAAACTCCATCGCAGTGAGCATACTGACATCAAGAGTTCTAGACCCTGCATCCCATACTTTGACTCTTGCAGTTTCAGCAGAACTTGAAGAAACTTGAACTATTTCATTAAAGATATAATTACCATCTCCAATAGTTGTGGCAGCGCCAATTGTAATTGTTGGTGCAACAGTATATCCAGCACCAGCGTTACTAATCCTAACTGCACTAATCGTTCCACCGACCATGACCGCCTCAGCAGTTGCATCGGTTCCTCCTGATGGTGCGGTGGTGATTGCAACATTTGGTGTTGTGGTGTAACCTGATCCACCAGATGTAATTGTAACGATACCTACAGAACCTAGAGAAGTGATGCCAGCAGTCGCTATACCAGCGCCTGGCACGGTTACAGTGGGTATTCCGATGTATCCACTGCCAGGATTAATTAAAAGAATTCTATCAATAGATTTTGCAGTTGCAATACCAGATCTTGATGTCATGATTGCGACAGCTGTTGCATCCACGCCAGGTGATGTGCTAATTGAAACAGTCGGTGCAGTGAGATATCCATAACCATCATTCTGTAAAAATATTTGTTGAACGGCACCGAAGTTAAGAGTAGTATTCGCAGTTGCAAGACTACCAATACCAGATAAAACTAATCTTGCAATGTAACCCTCTGTTTGAACAACTTCATCAATTGCATTAACATTTGTATCAATGACTTCATCTTCATATTCAAAGAGTTCACACTGTAATTGATAAACGTAATTTTTTTGTAATTGATAGAATGGTCTTTCATGTTCTACAAATTTAATTTCAAACATCCTCTTACCTAAAGGAAAGAATATTAAATCTCCCTCCTTTGGACGATTTGATAAAGTATAATCATCATCCTGTTCTAAAAATGGAGCAACTGCCTCTTCAAATCTTTCTTTAGATATTACAAATGTCGCTTCATCAGTGACTCGAATACCAAACTTTGTGAGAACATCTCCCGATCCAGCATATCCATCAATATTCATCAAATATGCTTCAAGAGGAAATGCCTGATCAAATCTAGATTCAGTTACCTCTTTCATAATTGTTCTAGACGTAACTAGCTTACGAGGAATGTAATGACACTCGATGCCATACATCCTTAGTTGTTCGTTAACTAAGTCTTGAACTAAACCTTGTTCCCCTTTAGAACCCTGTAGAAAAAACGGATTTAACATTATCCAATCATATCAAGTGGTGGCATCTCATAATCACTTGCCATCTTAGCTCTAATCTCAGCTAATTCCGCAACACCGTCATCATAAATTTGACGACCATTTAATTGAATACCGCCAGGCAATTGAACTCCTTGAAACTTAATTAAATTTTGACCCCACTGTCTTTTGCACAACGCTGTAAAATATCTTTTTAAAAACTGATCATTATATACTTTTGTAAAGTCATCTGGATCTAATATTCGGAAACAATCAATTACAAAGTAATCATCTTTGTTTATTTGTGCCCAATCAACGTCAATGTACAGACGATCTTGACGGATATTAAATCTGTATCTTACATCAGGATTTAGTAAGAAAGTGATATCTTCAAGTTTAGTTTGAACCATTGCATATTGAAGAAGATCAATTGATCCAAAGGCGTATAAGTCATTTAAAAATAACTGATAACGAATGTTGAACAAACCGTCATAGACAGTATCAGATCTAACTTTAAATATTTGATTGACTCCAATCACAGATGGAGGCATTTGTATGTAATTATTGTTTTCTTCTATATTAAAAGTTGTAGATAATCCAACGGTTGATGTTGTAGTTGTTGTTGTGATTCCTAAAGTTGAATCTCCTCCTCTTGCCTGTCCTCTATCAATATCATCTTGTGTAATTTTATATTTCAAATACATCCTTGCGATGCCATCATAATGTCTTTCTTGATATATCTGGATAGCGTCGTCTAATAGATCTTGAAATTGTTCATCTGCAACGTTGATCTCTAAGACAGGAAACCCAAGCTGTCTTTTTGCGTAATCTATTAAGCCTTCTCTCGAACTTGGTTGAGCCATTCTTCACCTCTAAGTTGAAATACCTGTTCTTACAAGCACATTACCCTCTATAATTTTAAAGAAGGTTGAACCAGAACTTACATTGATATCATATAGATACCTACCCTCAGATAAACCTCTAGTAACAGTAGAACCCATTGAAAGAGTAACTCTTCCATTTGTGTCACCAAGAGTCACACCAAAAGTATTTGCAGTTCCAATCGCAGATTTCTTCATATTGCTTTTCCCTGTATAGTTGGAAAAATCTATACTGGAACCAGCAGAAGTTCTAACGGTAAAAGTAGTGTTAAAATCAGCACCAGAAAATATGGTAAGATTTACACCATATGGGACAGCGACATCTGGATCAAAAGTGATTATCTGTTGTTGTGCCATTTTTCTAATTATTTAGTTTTTGAACAAGAGTAGATAAAAGATCTTTAATTTCCCCTAACTCACCCTTCACATTGTCAAGATCCTCTTTCATTTGATCTAATTCATTATTTTTAGTTTCCATCGCTTTTTTACGATCAAGATACGCTTTGTAAGCATTTTTATCTTTATTAATTATAGCTGATGTACTTGAGTCTCTATAGAATCCATGAGCTCCCTCAACTGGTATGTAATTCCTCATTATGCAAATGCGATTCCTCTAAGTTCTTTAATCTTAGGTGGTTTTGCCTGATTGTTTCCAATCATCACAACTTTAATTTGAAATTTAGTAAATGATGGTATTTCTCTTGAATTAAAAGTATATTCTCTAAATTCGTTTCCGATACTAGGAGGAACATTTTGATCTGGCTCTCCAGTATTGTTTGATGGATTAATTACTTTTTCAAATTGATCAACATTTGAGAAGCCTGGGAAAGGTTCAAAGTCACGATTAAATGTGTCTTCATTAGATCCCTCTTCCATCGTCTTATAGAAGGCTCTGATTTGAGATCCCTCTGTTCTGTAAGCGGAAAACTCTAATAATATTGAAGTCGCTGGATTTTCTAACTTAACAAAATTTGAAATGTAAGTTGCAGTATTGGGATCTTCACCAGTGACCTTTGTTCTCTTCATAAAGTTATTATCACTGAAATCACCAGAACTTAATCTATTTGAGGTTATGACAGTTGATATTCTATCACAGTCAACCATTGGTGAAACATTCTCATTATCGGAAGTCAAGACAATCTCAAAGACCATTGATTTACCAGCTGGCATAATATCTGTTAAATTAGCATCTGCGTTAATCTTTGATGCTATAATACGAGGCGTTTCAAAATGATTCATGTCATTTAAAGTTATATCCTCAAATCCCTGATCTACAAATGACTCCTCAGATCCACCAATACTAGTTGCAGAAACTGTTCTAATTTTTGCAGCAACTGATGTGCCTGGTGGAGTTGTGGTTGCTACGTTAGGTGTTAAAGTCTCATATTGTAAATTTCTTGTAATTCTTGTTGTAGTTCCACCGTCAGTTTTTGTCGCATTAAAGAATTTTGCTGGAAGACTACCGCTACCAGTTCTATCTGAGCCTGGAGATTGATCATTTAATCCCTTATTAGCGCTCATATTAATCTTAATTGCATAATCATCTAAACCAATTGGGTGTTTAGTTGTATCAACATCATTGAAATTATGAAATGCATTAATTCTTCTTAAGTTAATACCATTCATTTCATATTTTTGAATTTGAGCTCCAACATTATATGATTTTTTGGGTGTATTTTGATCAGTGCCTCCACCAGTCATAAAGGATTGAGGCCCAAGACCTCTAGTTGTAATTCCAGTTATTGCACCTTGAGCAACACCTGTGTAAGCTACAAGTTCATGTCCGTTAATAATTGCATATCCATAATTAGTTGTTCCTACTCCAACTCCTTCAAATGTTGCAAAACTTGAGGAGTCAACGACTGATATGTTTGCTAAAGATGATTGAGCATAATCTGCGGTCAAAGTGGTGATCGGAGTATCTGCTTTAATACCTTTAATTGATACACGATTACTTAAATTGTGCATACCATGAGCTCTATGATTAACTTTGAAATGCAATCCATCAAATATAGGATCAACTTCAAATGATGATACTGTAGCGGCACTTCCAATCTGTCCATCAACTGTTGTTCCGATTCCAGTTTTACCATCTATTGAAAGTAT
>VTLG01007403.1_pt1 | contig 10221 bp, 9 predicted proteins | sample 4694571 | NCBI WGS metagenome assembly VTLG01 (sample SAMN12604809, study PRJNA352737) | marine metagenome | biome: ENVO:00000447; feature: ENVO:00000209|ENVO:00000569|ENVO:01000036; material: ENVO:00002151; isolation source: viral sequences binned using virsorter ... | reverse complement strand
TTTTGAATACTCTTTGCTAAAGATAATTTTGAAGAAATTGCTGCAGCCTTTGCTGCCTCTGCCATTTCTCTTAAACCTTTTGCAGTTGCTGCGGCTCTTTCTCCTGCTTGTCCTAAAGCTGGTAACATTTTTCCTGCTATAGTACTTCCAAATAAAACCATTGTACCTAATAAAACAAGTACATTATCTGCAAGAAACTTAACTACAGTCTCTAATTGTAAACCTTTATTGATAAAAGTAAATATATCTTTTGTTAAGTCACTAAATGTAGCACCTAATTTTGCATATACATCTGTATCAACACTATCAGCTATATCATCAAACTTTAATTTTCCTTGTTCTAAAATAGCGTTCATAAATGCTTGTCTTCGTTCCATTTGAGTAAGTGAACCTGCTGTTTTATTTACTTGTGCAGCATAGACCTCTACAGCATCATCAAGACGTACCATGATACCTAATTCATCCAGAATTTCAGGTTCTAACTTAATAGCACCTCTAGTTAATCTATCAAAAGCATCTGGTAAACTTCTTCCAAGAGTTATAGAAGCACCTTTTGCAATTTTTGCAAGACCTTCTAATTCTGCTCCTTGGAATCCACCTGATATACCTAATGCAGCTCCTCTCATAGCTTCTTCTGCTGAAATTGCATTTCCTGTTACTTCTCTTAAACCTTTTGCCATAACAGATAAAGTCTGTCCAGAAGAAGCTCCAAGCTCTACTAGACCTATTCTTAATTGTTCAAATTGAGCTGCTTTTGAAAGAGCAGAAAATGCTGCGGTTGCAGCGAAGACGTTTGCAGCTAATGTTGCATAAGCTGCAACCAAACCTGAGCTTCCGCCCATAGTTTGATTCATTTTTGAGAAGCCTTTAGAGGCAGATAAATTTGTTTGGTATAAACCTTTTTCGGCTTTATTAAATCTATTAGTACCTTGTGTACCTCGTTTTTTACTCTTAGTCTGTCTATCTATAGATTTAGTAGTTTTATCAATATTAGCAGAAGTCGATTTTAGTTTACCACCATCATCTACTATAAGTTTTAAGGTTATTGTTTGATCTGCCATTTATTTTTTCTTTATCCTATCATATTGAGCTTTAATTTGCTCTTGTGATTCTTTTATGTGTTGAGCATCTAGTACTAACAACATCTCGGTTATATAATCTTTTTGAACTATACTATTAATATAGTATAAATCAAACATTAAAGAAAGATTAGTAAAATCTTTTCCTATAAAACCAACATCTGGATATATTCTATCTCCTAACTTACTATAGATTGACATAGCAGTTATTACAGTATCTGGAAAATCTTCAATATCTGGTGGACATCTATCCCAATCTATTTCCTCTCCAGTTTGTTCGACCATACGTAAATACTGGTCTTTAGTCATTCCTATTTTATTGTGGTCTAGGTACAGTTTTAACTTTTTCTCTATTTTTTCCTTGCTCTGTTGTACGAAAGTTTTCAAGATCAAAGACTACCTCATTGAGCCAGTTATCGAATTCACTTGAATTTTCTACAAGTTGTAAAGCATTGTCCATAGAAAATGGTAGTTGTTTTTCACCGTCTTGTCCTTGTAAATCTACAAGTACTAAATCTTCGAGATAACTAAGTTTTAGTCCTCTCCAACCTTTAACAGTTACTTCGGTAAATTCTTTTACAAACTTTTCATCATCTAGAGATTCTTCAAATGCTCTGGTTTTTCTATTAAATTTATTTATTGTGCATCTTTTTCGTAATGCGACGAGTTCTTTTCGGGAGAGATTCGCAAGTTCAACTTCAAATCCATCAAGACCCGGAAACTCAACCCAAACGGTCTTTGTATCGACCAGTAGGCTTTTTAGTTCCATTTATTTTCTCCTATGAATATTGAGTAATTCTAGTTTCTAATAGTGTATTATCTAAAGAACGAAAGTCATAACTCTGAGAATAAACTTCTTCAGGTTGCATTCTAGCTGTATACATTACAGGGTCTAACTGTATTTGGAAAAATGGAGTAGCATTACTCGCTTTTCCTACTTGTACAGCTTTTATAGTTAAATCAGTACTAGTACTAAAATCATCAAATTGTGTGACATTATTGTCAGTTTGGTATTGGCGTATTTCTCCCGATATAATACGATTTCCCAGTGTATAAGTTGTTGGAAATATTGCATTACTAGAGCTAGTTACTGATAGACTATCGTTAATAGTTTCATAAGGTGTCCATGTTATATTATTTTGGATTTGTAGATTAGCACTCATAATGCTACTCATATTTAAACTATCCGCTGAAATAACTGGATATACTAAGAGAGGAGTTCTCGTGGCAGATTCAGATTGAAGACTGCCGGGGATTGAATATGATTCATTTCCTGCTCTCGTTAATTTTGTTCCTTGTCCTTCAAGTCTTAGTGTAAATTGATTATCTTGTAGAAAATCAAGTGTTGCTCCCGTAATAATTGCACTTTCTAATTTAAAAGTGCTACTTCCGGTTTGTATGTAAACATCAAACGACTTTAGTTGTTGTGTAGTAATTCCAGATTGTTGAGAAGTACTAATTTCAGTCGCTAAAGTTAACATAATAGACTCATCTTTCTCTATTGTTAAAGGAACATCAAAACTAAACGAGGCCGGATTGGCTTTTGTTATTGTTGATCCTTCAAACATTTTTGATTGATCGTGTAAAGTCTTTACTGAATACGATTCTTCCGCAAATGTTTGGTCTAAGGATATGGCGGTAGAAGTATAGATTCTATACTTATTCCCGCCATATACTATGTATAGCTTACTCTCACGAAGAAAACTATAAGACATTTTTCTTGTCTAAGCGTCGACTGCTCTACTCGTGGTATGATAACCTGTTTGAGTATGAGAAGTAGACCCCAGATATTTGACCTTCATTTCGTCTCCGGTCAAGAGGTCTGATCCGTGAGCTGCGAACTCTACAGATACAGAAATTAGATCGCCGACTTCGATAACTGGTACAGTTAAATGAGCTTTTGGCATATTAAATTCAACACCTGGTGCTGTGAAGTCACCAGAATCCATTGCATCGCCATCTGAGCCTACAGTACCTGCTACACCCATATATAAACGCATATCAAATACGTTTGTAACAAGGTCAGTTGCTGCTGCTAAGTCAGTTAATAATTGGTTTGAACCATTAGATTTTGTATCGAGATACATGGTTAGTGAACCACTAATAGTTCTGGCTCCTGTAAAGGAACCGATTGGTTTATCAACAACACCAATAGTTTCTGGTGTTACATAAGTAACATTATTCTCAACACTAATTGAGCCTCCAGTTATATTAATATCATATGTTTTATTGTCCAAGCCACCTGAGCTTGTACCACCACCTTGCGCGTCAGCGTCAAGATAGAGAGTCGAAAGTTTGTTTCTCAAGTAATCTGCATCACTTGGGCCAGTTGTATCGGCAAAATTATAACCTTCTGCATAAGTATCTGTGCTACCACTAGTCCAGCCTGAGCCGTTAGAAGTAGTATCTCCGATACCGTATTTTGAAGGATCATCCATTGCAGTACTTACTTGGTCAATAGTAGTTGCACTACCAGACCATGTAATTTGTGCTATACCGTCAATAGAAAAGTCTACTTCTGCAGACCCTATTTGAGCAGCATTAAGTCTATAAGTTGTATTTTCTAATGCAAAGTATAAATTTAGTTTTAACAGTTCATGCGCCTCTGATTCTATAAAGTCTACTAATGCTCCAGTAGCTGCACTAGTACTAGTATTAATACCAGCACCACTTGCATCAGAAAGTCCAGTTCCTGCTAAAGCACACCATAGTATGTTTTCTACGCAATCGTAGGTTCCGTCTGCTCTATAGCTTGCTGCACCATGTACAAAGGGTCTAACATAAGTTCCAAAAGACCATTCTGCTGGTGGTAACGAGTCGTTGAATCGTTTAGATCCACGATTTGGCGTTGCACCTGCTTCTGTAATAGTTACATCAGTAGATTCACTTCCTTGAGAGAAGCTATATCCATCTAGGACACCGATTCTGAAACAGTTTGTATCCGTTTCGTTTCCTTTGAATCTACCAGTACCTGCTCTTGAGCCTTCTGCCGTAGTTGTACTTGTTACAGTTAGTGCTGTAACTACGAGACCACTAGCACCAGAGTTATTTACTCCAGCGAAGCTTTCTACAGCGGTTTCAGTTGCTGTTTCATTAACTACAAAGCCATTTCCTCTAAAGTTGTTTGGAATTGATATTGTAGCTACAGCTCCTGAGCCTCCTATAGATAGTATTATACACTTGGCATTTGCCCCCGAAGCAGAAGTAGTACCTAAAGTAACAATATCACCAACAGCATAACCAGTACCTGCAGTACTAACATATGCCGTTAAGATTCCGCCACCTGCGGTAGGAATTCCGTTAGCTGAGCTAACAAATACTTTCGTATTTCTTGAAAGATTTAAAGCCATTGCTTTTCTCCTATTTCGTCTTTGAAAGTACTAGGCTAGATATTTATCTGCCTGTAATTTCTTTTTAGTACCTTACTTGTATTGCTATCTCACCAACTGCTAATGGTGCTAGTACACCTTCATCTGTTGCGATAGTCAATATAGTTGAGGAAGTTGTTTTTAAATTAGGACTTACGCTATCATCGTAAGTCAAAACATCATTATTATCAATAACTCTTTCGATATCTTCTAGCAAAAGAGCTAATTCTTCTTGCGGATCTGTTTCATCTGAAACATAAATTCTAATTTCTAGACCTAAGTACCGCCATTTAAATCCGTCGGGTTGATATTCTCTTGTTTCATCTCCTGCTACTACACATAAAGACGGAAACTGAGAAATTTGATCTATAAATAATGTATACCCGTGTACATTATTAGATATATTTGAATTATATGGAGTTACTCCATTTAACTTCAACTTGATTTCTTCTACAAAGGCATCAACTATTTTATTTCTTTGTGTTCTATATTCTGATGCCATTATACTCTCCTAAGTGTTAATTTACTATCTATCCTTCCCATTGCTAAGTTTCTTATACTTTTTGCGATTAGCGGTTTGGGATTATATGCCATAGGCCATCGTTTCTTTCCTGTATTTTCAAATGTTGAATAAGGACTTAATAAATATGTATACTTTGCTACTAGAGTGCTGTGACCTTCTGTTAAGCTAAGTAATCTTACTGAATTTGAAAATCTACCTGTTCTATTCATAAGGGCAGGTCTTCCCATATTTCTTCTAACTTCTGCAGGTAATCTTTTATTTATAATTCTTTGAAGCTTTTTTAATGCTGCTGCTGTATTTGTAGTAGTTTCTTTAGTACCTTGTTCTCTACCTTCACTTAAAGCTTTGACTGGTATGCTAATTCTTTTCTTTCCGCGTTTTATATGTGTTACATTTGATCCTTTATATAAAGTTGTTTTTATAGGTTTACTCTTAAATTTAGATCCTTTAGCACCAGATACTTTAGCTTTAGATTTTTTAACTTTTGAATATATATCATGTACAATAGCACCTGTTATTTGTTCTGCCTTACTTTGAGCACTTTGTTTTTTATTTGTAAATCCTGCAGGTAATCCTTTTACCTTTATTTGGTCTTCTATTCTTTTCGTTATAATCTTTTCTGCTATTTTATATATTTCACCCTTATCTGTTTTTTCTGGTTTACGACTACCTACTCTTACTTCTATGTAACTTTCCCAACCAAAACCTTTATTAACCTTTCCTATTGCTTTTTCATTATAATCTATATTAAGTTGTTTTTCTATATCTGCTATTATATCATGTTCAGTAAAATCTAAAGCAGTACTAAACTTAGGTGCTGCTTTTTTTAATTCTTTTAAAGCAGAAATAGCTCTTGTAGATGTTTCTCTATGATCTCCAGTTACTTGTTTTCTAAGTAAGGTACTTACATAACCCGTTTGTATATCACCTTTAGATTTTGAAAATCTTTCAACTTTATCAGAGGAATATGGTACATCTGTTCCAGCTGTAAAATTAAATTCATTTACTAAAATATCTACCCATGCATTCCAAACTTTATCTCTGTAAACATTTAACATCTTTTCAACAAATTTTGGTGGGGGTTTACCTTTTACATATATTTGAAGAACTAATTCATCTGCCGTACTTAAGTCACTATTATAACGTACATAAACACCAGAAAAATGACCCGTATAACTACCTTTAGATATAAGTGCTGGACCTAATTGATTACTACTCAATATTTCTGTTTTAACATTTGTTTGAGCTTCTTTCCAATATTCTGCTCTATTATAGTCAAGAGCAGTTTTCCATTTATCTTGAATTGCTAATAAATCACCGCATCCCTTTTTAAAAGCCGCTCTTCCTTCCTTACCTCCTAAAGATAATTCATATATAAATTCTACACCTAATTCTTTAACTAAATGAGCTCTACTAAAGGGTTTTATATGTTTTTCAAAGTGTTTTTTCCACAACTTCTTTGTTTCAGAAATAGCCACTACTTGTAAATCTTATAAAAATCCAGTATCCTTTTTATATGATCCGGAAAGCCTATATTTCCAGCTATGCCAGAAGTACTTTGATTTTCAACCATAGCGCCTGCTATCTGCATTCTTGCTTTCCTCTCATCTTTTAAGTAGTATTTGATTAAATCATATACTGCTAATTTTAAATCATCAGGGGTAGCACTATATCCTGCGGTATAAATAACCTTTACGGCTTTATGACCCCTAGGAAAGTACTTAGTACCAGTACTAGTTGTACGTATTATACTATCAGTCATAGTATCAATTATATATTCATATTTACCACTACTGTCAGAATTTTCTGTGATTAGTGTAGTATATGAGTCTGATTGACTATCTCTTTCTGAGACTGAAGTTACAGAATTAATAGGACTCTCATCTAACATAACTCTATCTGTTAAACCATCTCTTATATCAAAATACTCTGTTTTTGCACTACTATAGTAGTCAAGTATAGAACTACCACAATAAGTTTTAACAATCTGGGTAACCTGTGGTATAAGAGTATTTATACGAGCATCTGACTGAACTCCTTGAAGTCCAGCGAAATCCTTATACTGCTGTATTGTTACCAAGTTTGCCATAATTTCCTCTTAGAAATCTATGTGGGGAGTAAAAAACCCCCCACATAAAATCCATTAGCTATTAACTAGCTTTGTACGCAAGTGTATGGACTGACGTAGCAGTTGCAATCATATCGGTAAAGCCGATTCGTTGTGAAGCAACGAGGACTCTCCTTTGATTGGCTACTTCATAGTCAGACTCAATAGTAATTCCACGTAGTCGTGGCATTACATAGTTTTTAGGCCAAACTGCGACCGCAAATACTTTATTTACAGCTGGCGTAGCGAATTCGTCGCAGACAATGACTTTAGAGCCAAAGACTGATCCGATTTCACCATTAAGCTTCGTTGCCGCGTCGCCAACTAGGTTGACATCTTGGAACTCAGCATCACTCAATAGGTTGAAATATTCCTGAGAGTTTACAATGTAAGTAACCTCTGCTGGATTCATTCCATATTTACCCATTTTCTTTCTCATATTGAGAAGCATAGCTGCGGTACATGATTCAGAAGCAAATGCTGTGCCAGATACTGTCTGATGTGACGTACCTGAGTTACCGATCGTAGCAAGCCTTATAAGACCTGTTGGAGCAGCACCACCAGTACCATAAACACCATCAGCATGATCACCCGCTAGTAGTGCATTTTCAACACCACGTGCATGTGATCTAACGATTGATTCCCTAATTAAAGGAAGGATTGGTAGAATTGCATCTTCTTCAGTTTCATTACCTAAGTAAGATTGTGAAATTAGTTTCTTTGTTGAAAGAGTTCTTTCAGTCATATCAACACCAGCATAAGGTGAACCAAAGGTATCGCCTCTTTCTTCTAAGTTACCATGTGGGCTTGAACCCGCGGCTGCTTGTGACGCTGTAAATTCAGCATAACCAGCATCTGGTAAGATAGGTATGATTTGTGTTGCACTAGCCATTGGAATTTCTCTAAATAGAGGAGCCAAAACTAGTTGTAACTGGATATCTCTTTCCACGTTTGTTGAAACAGTTTGCTCGAAATCAGCGCTAGAAACGCCAACACCAGACATGGCATTAACTTTTTCTATAGTACTTTTTCCGAGTTTAGTGTCCCAACCTTTGCCTGTAGCAAGACCCATGGTCCAAGCATCATTGATGTCAGATTCATAAGCTTTTCTCCAGTCAGAGGTGCTTTCTCTTCCGAAAATTCTTTTAGATTCTCGAATTGCTTCGATTTCAGATTTCTTTTCGGCAAGATCAGACCTAAGTTCATCAACGACAGTTTCGAGGTCTTCGTATTTCTCAGAAACACGTTCCTCTAAGTCTTTAGTAAGACGCTCAGCGCCTTCTAGTCCGACTTCTACTATCGTCTTAACTTTTTCTTGCTCAGCTTCTACGGCTGCAGTCTCTGCTGCTACTGTATCTGCGTCTGCTTTCTCCTTAGCTGCTTTTTCAGCTTGAGCCATTGCAATTTTTGCAGCAGTAGCTTTAGCTACTTCTTCTGCAAATGCTTTCAAGTCGATATCAGCATTAGGAGCTGTTTTGTCAGTAGACATAGGTTTCTCCTGTGAAACGGTTTTATCCGTCGCTTGTGGCGTCTCAATTTCATTAAATTGATCAGCCTCTTTATTATTCTTAAAAAGATTCTTGAACTCTTGGTACTCTTTATCTGAACCATCAAATGATTTAGCAAGAGAAAACATAGCAGTTTGGTTAGCTGGAACACTAACTACTGATACTTCAAAAAGCTCGGCGTCTTTTATTTCTAATCCGTCAGTTTCTTCATTATATTCGGCATCCTTGACTCTAAAACCAACGGAAAAGGCTCCAAGAACGCCATCTTTTATTAAATCTTTTATTTCGCCTGCAGACTTAGATATTTTCGCTCCAAGCTCCAGACCTTTTTTGTTTACTTCCATAGAAGTAGCACGACCAATAGGTTTGTCATAATTATGATTGAACAAGATTATTGGGTTTTTTTCGAAATTATCTAATCCACCTGACTTTGTCCAAGCATCATGATTAATCACATCTCCAACTCTATCCATTGAATTAGTACTTGCTAATCCTCTAATATTGATACTGCCGTCATCATCTTCATTTAACGTTTTAAATGTATTAGTCCAATGAAATAATTTATCCATAACAATTCCTATTTTTTAGCCTTTTTAGGGGCTACCTTAGCTTTGGCTTTAACTTTTTTAAAAATAGGTTTTGCCGTTGCTGGTTTAGGGGTAGGTGCTGGTGCTGCAATATTATTAGCTTTTTCCCATTGTGCTGGGAAATTAGCTTCAATCATTTGTTGCATACGAGACCAAGATCCAAAAGGTCTTTTTGCAACCATAAATCGTATAGGAGCATCATCAGCTGCTTTATATTCTACGGGGGACATCATCTGTCCTTTTTCAGCAAAATAATCTGCTAGTTGTTTAAGTACTAATTTTTTATTCGCCATCTTCTTCTTCCTCTGGTTGTGGTGGTTTTCCACCTTCTTCGGGATTTGCTGCGCTGCCCGCAATATTAGCTGGAATCCGTAAGTCATCATGTCCTTCTAATACTTCTAAACTTAATGATTCTCTAGCTTCGTTTGGTGTCATTATGCCTGAATTAACAAGAGTTTGAAAGTAAGAAGCTTGATCTCTCAATTCTGGTTGTAAGGCTGGAATATTAGTAACGTCTTCGTTTAACTTAAATCCAAAGTGCCTTTCAAAAGCATAACCTATTTTTCTTACTATTGGGAGAATAGTCTCCAAATAGTATAAACGATGGTTAGGTCTAATATTAGCATTATTTCCACCATCTAAAAGAATGGGTGGTACACCCATTGCTTCAAGTATTATTTTTTCATTTGCTGTTATAGAGGATTGAAAATCTAATTCCTTAAAGTTGATCTTTGTTAAAGCATCTACTTCTAATCCACCGTCTAATATAAGTGGACGTTTTCCTCCGTTTTTAGGGTTGTACCTAGTTTGCCAAGCTTGCAGCATTCTTTCCTTTATTCTTTCAGAAAGAGTGTTTGGGCTTTTAAGTACTAAACCTGGAACAGCTCCGTTTTTAAAGAAGTTATCTTGAAACTTTCTCATGTTATCCAGCAAATACATTGTTCTGTAAGCTGGTTTTAATCTTGGAACGCCCCTATAGATCGAATTAAATGAGTTTTCTTTAATATGTATAATTTCTCTAGGAGCGTAATCTATGTGTCCGTCGTATT
>VTLG01003345.1_pt1 | contig 10221 bp, 11 predicted proteins | sample 4694571 | NCBI WGS metagenome assembly VTLG01 (sample SAMN12604809, study PRJNA352737) | marine metagenome | biome: ENVO:00000447; feature: ENVO:00000209|ENVO:00000569|ENVO:01000036; material: ENVO:00002151; isolation source: viral sequences binned using virsorter ... | reverse complement strand
AAGACCGATGCGTATGCAGCATTAGATCAAGCTGATGTCGATGATTACTTACAGGATATTTTAAATGAACCTGTAACATGTGACTGTCAAGAATAATGAGAAAACATCCCTACGATATATTGATGGACCGTAAACGTAAATGGTCCCCAGTGAAACCCACCGTTGGAGTATTGAAAGATGGATCAGAGGATACTATCAGGCGTGCGCTTGCAGCACGTCATTTGGAGTTACCAGTTGGTGCCTTCATTTCGGAAGCACTTGAAAAGAATGTTCCCGATAATGCTAAAAGATTATTAGAAGATAATGTTAAAGATGAAGAAAGACATGATCTTGCGCTTGGGTATTATGCAAATGCCCTTGGTATGGATGAGAAAACTGAAAAGGAGGGGAAGTTATTAAGAGATGCATGGGTCAACCATCCTGATCACACTATTACAAAAGCTTTGGTCGCCGAGCGGGCCATCTTCTTTGTTTTACTCCCTTTCTTTAGGTTTAGCGGGGATGCTGCTCTTCGTACAATATCTGCTGACATTAGCAGAGACGAACAGATCCACGTCGGAGCTAATTCTCTTGTATGTCGCGAGTTGGGCTTACGTCCTTCTCCTTCTCTGGATAAACTTAGGAAAGCCACAATTAACTGGATTGTTCAACCTCTAGGTATAAATACTACCGATAAATATTTGGACAAAAATTTTTGGCTGGATGCTAGCGATCGCTTAATGTATGAGGGTAAAGCCCCAGAGTTTTCTGATACACAAGCAGCTAGGATGCCAGCATTCTTTGAACATAGCAATGTCAACCTACCCAAATACGCTTGAGCCTTTACTCGGGCCAAACATAAACTCTCTCCTCCTAGAAATGGAGGAGAAGTTTCCACCTGTAAACCCACATCCTAAAGAGGAGTTAAATACTATTATGTATAAAGCTGGACAGCGCTCCGTAGTTGAGTGGTATAGAGACAGGATAGACAATGAATAAAGATGAATTAGAAAAGTATAAGCAATCCTTACCACCTGGCGTAAGAGAGGACATGAAGATCGGAGGTCAAACTGAAGATCATGTAACTAATTCGATCGCCTTAGGTGGATTGTATGGAGTATCACGTGCTGCATTACCAGCAATAGCAGGATGGTATAACAAAGGACGACTACCCAATGAAGGCAGTATTAGTTGGCGAGAGCTGGCGAAAAATGACTGGCTCCAGCGTGGTAAATTCGGAACACCTGAGACTGGATTGAAGGGGTGGGATTTTACCAGAGGATTTAGACCAGGAGTTTCTGCTGCTCAAGGTGGGTGGGGTTCAGGCCCTACTCCATTAGTTCGTCAAACTTTAGAAAAGATTGGTGCACCAACTTGGGCTGGATTAATTCTTCATAACTTAGTTAACAAATACAAACCTAAAAAGAGGAAGTAATTATGGGTGTAAAATCAGGACAATATACAGCATCTGATGCCGCAGGTAATCCTATATGGGGCCGATGGAGAGATCCTTATGGTAGATCTGCTCAACAGTTAGGACTAGAGGGAGCTGGTACCGCAAGTCGTGGAGGTTATTATCAATTTGATCGTCAAGGTGTACGTAGGCAGGATCAGATAGCTAAAGAATGGTTACTAGATCCAAACCAAGATTATAGAACTCACTGGAGATTGGCTCAGACAGAGCATCCTACACCTAGAGGTTGGGATGATCCACGAGGAAGAGAAACAGCAGGCTATCATTGGGGTAGAGCAAGGATGAATCCCTATGCTCCTGGCATTAGGATGTCTGACTGGTACACACCAATTAGTCCAGGCGAGAGAGCTGATTACACAACAGGTGAATTTAGAACACCAACCTTATCTTCTAATTACATAAGTAGAGGTGCTGATGTTACTCGTGATCTAAGAACATACGGTGCACAGGAGGTCATTAACTGGGATGAGTATGATAGAGTAGGTAAGGAATACCTAGCTTCTGTAGGTAAACGAAAGTTTAAAACTCTAGATGAGATACATGAGTTTCATAAAGCTGAGAAGCTTGGTATCTCAACCTGGAAAGCTCAGCAAGCTGCAGAGAAAGCACGCTTAGAAGCTGAAGCAGAGAAAGCACGGCAGAAAGCAGAAGCAGAAAGAAGAGAGGCACTGCGACCTAAACCTCTTGATGTAGGTCAACCACAGCAGCAGGGTCAAGCATCAATTCAACCGATAACCCAACAACCACAAGCTATTCCTTGGAATCAAACACCACAATACCAGCAATTAACTTCACAGATAGCTGCCCTCACAGGACAATTAGGTGGACTTCAAGGTCAGTACAGTGGACTTCAAAGTCAACATTCAACTGCACAACAACAACATCAAGCAGCTTTAGCTAATTGGTTGACGCAGCAACAAGGTTATCAAGGTCAAATAGCATCAGGTCAACAAACCATACAACAATTACAGAGTCAAGCTGCACAGCAACAACAACGTAATCGTGTACATGATGCTTGGATGAGTGGTCAATTAGGCCAAGGAGCTGGTGGAGTAAAGCATGCTATGTTTATAAGACCAGACGCTCAGAAAGGCTGGAGTCCTTATAGTGGTTTTGGTCGTGAAGGAAGCCGTATTACAACAGGAGGAATTAACATTTAAAAATGTCAGCTAAAGAAAGATATGACTATTTATCTAGTGATCGTTCCCAGTTTCTAACAGAAGCGGAAGACGCAGCAAACCTTACCCTACCTTATCTCATTCGTGGTCATGAAGAGAACGCGAAAGGGATGAAGAATCTCAAGACACCGTGGCAAAGTGTTGGAGCGAAGGGAGTAGTAGCATTGGCAAGTAAATTGTCATTAGCTTTACTACCTCCTCAATCCAGCTTCTTTAAGTTACAATTGGATGAGTCTCAACTAGGGCAAGAGTTTCCACCGGAAGTAAAATCAGAACTTGATCTATCCTTTGCTAAGATAGAGCGTACTATTCTCGATGCCATTGCAGCTAGCGATGATCGTGTCATAGTACACCAAGCACTACAGCATTTAGTTGTAGGTGGTAATGCTCTTATCTTTATGGGTAAAGCAGGTCTGAAATTATTCCCGTTGAACCGTTATGTAGTAGATCGAGACGGCAACGGCGATGTGATTGAAATAGTTACAAGAGAAAGAGTTAACAAAAAAGAAATAGAAAAGTATTTACCTGAAGATTTCCATAGTTCAGGTATGGATTCTGTTGTTGATACCCACTATGGTGACACAGAAAAGAGTGAGTGTGATATCTATACTCATGTTACTAAAGAAAATAATAGATATGTATGGCATCAAGAGGTTTACAATTTTATTATAGAACCTTCAAGGAGTAAGGCACCAGTCGATGCTACACCATGGATACCGTTACGTTTTAATACAGTTGACGGAGAATCATATGGTCGTGGTAGAGTAGGTCAATTCATTGGAGATCTTAAGTCACTTGAAGCACTTTCTCAGGCCCTCGTAGAAGGCTCTGCAGCAGCTGCTAAAGTGGTTTTTGTAGTATCACCCTCAAGCACTACTAAACCCCAGACGCTGGCGACTGCAGGCAACGGAGCTATCGTTCAAGGAAGGCCAGATGATATAGGAGTTGTACAAGTAGGTAAGACAGCTGACTTCCAGACTGCTTACCAACTGATGGGTCAATTAGAAGCTCGATTAAATCAAGCATTCCTTATTTTAAATGTAAGAGACTCTGAACGTACGACTGCACAAGAAGTACAAATGACACAGATGGAGTTGGAACAACAACTCGGTGGATTATTTGGACTACTTACTATTGAGTTCTTAGTACCTTACTTAAATCGTAAACTTAATATATTTCAAAAGACAGGTGAAATACCTAAGATCCCTAAGGGAATGGTTAAACCTATCATTGTTGCTGGAATTAATGCTCTTGGTAGAGGTCAGGATGTACAAGCATTAGGTAGTTTCTTACAGACTATTGCACAGACAATGGGACCAGAAGCTATTGCACAGTATATTAATCCTGATGAAGTTATTAAGAGACTAGCTGCTGCTCAAGGTATTGATGTTCTTAATCTCGTTAAGAGTATGGAAGAAGTTCAACAGAAAGAACAAGAAGCAATGCAGCAACAAATGCAGATGGAAGAAATGAAACAGACACCTAACTTATTAAAGGCACCTATGCTTGATCCATCTAAAAACCCAGAACTTCTAGAAGGAGGAGGAGAAGTACCTCCTGAAATGGAAGGCGGACCACCTTTACCACCTCAATAAATTATGGCTGAAACATTAACATATGATGCAGGTACTGATACCATAACGACTGAAGATAATCTTACTGCAGATGAGCAGGACTCTTTGAGAGTCGGTGAAGCTATGCAAGGTAATGAAGAGTCATTACTTGCTGGTAAATATAAGAATGCAGAAGATTTAGAAAAAGCTTATGTTGAACTTGAAAAGAAATTAGGTACAAATAATGAAGCTGAACCCGAAGACACAGCAGAACCTGAATCAAAACAAGAAGAAAAAGAAGAAGACAAACCCCCAGAAAGTAGTCTCTTAGATGATCTATGGGAACAAGCACAAGCTGATAAGTTTGATGAGAAAACCTTAGATCAAATTAGTAACATGTCTTCCCGTGATGTTGCTAATATGCATCTACAATATAGAGCAAGCCAACGTCCTCAAGAATTAACTCAATCTGATGTTAAAGAATTAAAGGGTGTTGTAGGTGGGGAAAAAGAATATGCTAACATGATGCAATGGGCTACCAAAACTCTGAATAAAACAGAGATTGATATGTTCGATAAAGTTATGGAGCAAGGTAATCCACTAGCTGCTTTCTTTGCAGTACGTTCTTTAGCTTATAGATATGAAGACGCTACAGGAGTTGATGGAAAGATGACAACAGGAACTGCACCACGTACAAGTGGAGATACATTCCGTAGTCAAGAAGAACTAGTTGCTGCTATGAGTGACCAACGGTATGATAGAGACCCTGCATATAGACAAGATGTTATAGCAAAACTTGATCGTTCAGATATTAAATTCTAATTATGCCTGTCGTAAAAGGTAAACATTACCCATACACAAAGAAGGGTAAAGCAGCTGCCAAAAAAGCTGCCAAGAAAACTAATAGTAAGATGAAGATAAGGGGGTACTGATGCGTTTAGCACAAGAACACATTTTTGCTCAAGCTAGAAATGATGCTCACTCTATATTAGTTGACTGGGATAATGGAGTCATAACTGCTCAAGAAGCTTATAATGATATCATTAAGTTAAAAGATGCAGGAACTGGGTATAAGACTGTACCTAGATATGACATTAATAACCCCCATCCTTTTGGGACACTCTTTAATGATCCATTAGAAAGAAAACTAGTTGACTATCTTACTGGTATGGATATAGTAATGGCTGATCCATTACCTCATCCTAGTGAAGATAAACCACAAAGACCAAACCCAAATCAAGAACCATCTAGTCCTTACTTACCTGGTAAATCACCAGTCCCATCTAGAGATGATAAGTTAGCTGGTATACCACCAGGTGGTTGGACTATAGATGGAGCAGGAAGTGGTATGGGAGGTATGACTCCTGAAGATATAGAAAGATTACAAGAAGGTAACCCTGGAGCAGCTGAAAAAATTAAAAAGTTATACAAAAAGAAACAGCAAAAGACTGGTTTACCTGACTTTTTAGTTGAATTAAATCCTGCTCAAATTAAAGTATTAGAAAAGTTAAAAGGTGTAGATAAATTACCTGATGCTGAAAGATTACAAAGGATGAGGGAGATTACTGACGAAGTCAACAAAGCAAAAGGATTAGCATAATATACAAGGCGGCTCGATAGTCGAAATCAGTAGAAGCCAACTGGCAGCTGCGTCCGTTCGGGGCAATCAATGATTGCTTTGCATGAAACCACATCATGGAACGGGGGTGTGGTACTGGAGAAAACCAATGCAAGTAAAAAAGCAGGTAACACTAAAGTATCGCGGCGTGCCTTACACGAAAACTACTTAAATTTTATAAATGAAAAGAATAGCACTAGCACTCGCTTCCACACTCGCTGCAGGTCCGGCTTTCGCCGGAGTCTACGTGAACGTGGAGAACAATGCCGGTTTTACCGGTTCTGATTATACCAGTTCTACTACAGATTTCCATGTAGGATATGAAGGTGGAACTGATACCTTTGGATATTATGTTCAAGGTGGTCCTGCTGTTGTTGCAGTTGATGGAGCAGAAGATTCAGATACTAGAATCTCTGGTAAAGTAGGAGCATCCGTTGCTGCTACTGAGAAGCTTGACTTCTATGGAGAATTATCGGTACTGACTGCTGATTCAGATACAGATGATGACAACGCATGGAGCACTAAATTGGGTGCAAAGTTTAGCTTCTGATGAAATACTTAGAATCCCCATGGGCTATATTTTTTATGCTCGTGGGGTTCTTTATTATGATAGAGGGTCTACACATGTATGAACATGAACACTGTAGATCCTGCCCACCATGTCAATCGGAGGAATATTAATGGCACAGCAATCATCACAAAATAGAGCAGGAGTTTCTGTCTATGCAGAAGTAATTAATGCAGATGAAGTAGAACATCCTGATTATACTCCTAGTGATTCTCAACCACCTGGAGTAGATGATGAACCTCAATCGTTAGAAGAAGCTCTAACAGGTTGAGTAGGGAGAGAGGCACCTCAGAGTCGGACCTCTCTTTCATTGGCATTGGCCCGTACGCGGATACCCTTTGCCGTCTAGACGGTGGGAAAGACCACAAGAAAATGATCAAAAAAAAATTACTTAAGTAAGATAGTTAACAATACAAATCTTTAACAGATAAATGGCTCAACAATCTACAGGGATGCAGGCCTCCGTAACTATGCCAGGTGCAGCTAATAGCACTGGCGATAGAAGGGCACTGTATCTCAAGTTATTTTCTGGAGAGATGTTTAAAGGCTTCCAACATAATACGATTGCTCGCGATCTAGTTATGAAGCGTACCCTTAAGAACGGTAAGTCATTACAGTTCGTTTACACGGGTCACACTAAAGCTGAGTTCCATACTCCAGGAAACAGCATCCTCGGTAACACCGATGGTGCTCCACCAGTAGCTGAGAAGACGATCACAGTAGATGATCTCTTAATCAGCTCAGCTTTCGTTTACGAATTAGACGAAACACTTGCACACTATGAATTACGTGGTGAGATCTCGAAGAAGATCGGTTATGCACTTGCACAAAAGTATGACCGCCTAACCTTCAGAGCTATCGCTCGTGGTGCTAGGGCTGCAAGTCCAATTACAAAGACTAACTTTGTAGAACCAGGCGGAACACAAATCCGAGTCGGTACAAACAACCAAGCATCTGATGCTTATGTACCTGCTTCATTAATATCAGCCTTCTATGATGCAGCTGCTGCATTAGATGAGAAGGGTGTTAGTTCTGAAGGACGTGTGGGTGTATTGAACCCTCGCCAATACTATGAGTTAATCCAACAAGTTGGTGACAATGGACTTGTTAACAGAGATGCACAAGGAGATTCCCGTCAGAAGGGTAATGGAATTGTTGAGATCGCTGGTATCAAGATCTATAAGTCAATGAACATACCGTTCTTCTCAACTTATGGTACTAAGTTTGGTTCTGCCTCTGCAACCAACCCAGGTGTAACCTCACCTACAAACGTTGGTTCATTCGTTGGTGAAGCAGTAGAAGATGCTGCAGCTGACGTAACTGGAATCAATAACGAGTACGGTGAAGAGACAGAATTCGCCAACAGCTGCGGATTGATCTTCCAGAGAGAAGGTGCTGGTGTTGTCGAAGCAATCGGCCCACAAGTACAAGTAACAAGTGGTGATGTATCAGTGGTTTACCAGGGTGACGTGATCCTAGGCCGTTTGGCTATGGGCGCCGACTACCTGAATCCTGCTGCATGCGTCGAGCTTATTGCTGGTGCTGCTGTCGGTTCTACTGGAAACGCTGCATTCTAATTATATATTAGTATTAATCAACATACAGGGGAGCGTAAAAACTCCCCCTTTTTTTCTTTATAAATATTCACTATGGCTTTTCCGACCACTAATGCTGCTCAGGAGTTACCCGCTATCAATCAAATATTGTCATCATGTGGTCAAGCGCCTGTAACCACTCTAGATCAAACCAACCCGGACGTTGCGATTGCCTACGATACACTGTTACAGGTATCAAGGGAGATACAGGCTGAAGGCTGGACCTTCAATAAAGAGTATCACTATGAAATGACTCCTGATACAAATAATGAAATAGCAATACCTAACAATATAATACAAATTAAGTTAACTGAAAATGCTGCTAATTTAGCATATGATGGTATACGTCGAAGTGGTAAACTTTATGACCGTCAAAACCATACATATGAATGGACATATACTTCCCCTATCGAATGTGATGTTATATGGGAATTTGACTGGGTAGATCTACCTGAACCTATTCAAAACTTTATTGTATCAAGAGCTGCAGTACTAGTTTCTCAACGAATAGTTGGTGATCAATCTCAGTATCAAATGTTACAACAACAAGAAGCATATGCCAGAGCATCAGCATTAGAATATGAAACACAACAAGGTCAGTTTACATTCTTTGGACACCCTCAAGGAAGTACAGACTACTATAAGAGTTATCAACCTTTCGAAGCCCTTAGAAGATAATGCCAGCTGTAACACAACGAATAGATAATTATCTTGGTGGAGTATCCAAACAATCTGATGATAAAAAATTACAAGGTCAAGTAAGGGAATGCCTTAATGGATATCCTGATCCAACATTTGGATTAATGAAACGACCTGGATTTAAAGGAATAGCTACATTAGGTACTGGTACTACATATGATAATTGTAAATGGTTCTACATAGCTAGAACTACAGATGAAAAATACATAGGATGTATTAAGCCTGCTTCAGGAGGAGGTACAGGTGATATAGATATATGGAATGCATCAACTGGTGTAGCATGTTCTGTCCATTATGATGCACTACCATGGACTGCTAGTACAGCATATGTTATAGGAGATAAAGTCACAAATGATAGTGGTAAAATCTATCAATGTGATACTGCAGGTACATCAGCAGGATCAGGTGGTCCTACAGGTACAGGAGCTAATATAACAGATAATACTGCTAGGTGGGATTATGTTTCTGGTGCTCAAGCTCAGGCTTATTTAACAGGAGCACGTACTAATTATGATGTACTTACTGTACAAGATACATCTATTATAACAAATAATTTAATATCAGTTAGCAGTTTAACAGCTCCTACACATACACAAAATACTAGAGCTACACTTATTTTAAGCGGTACTTTTACTCATGGTGTTGATACCTATGATGTTACTGTTAATGGTACTGCTATTACTCAAGTAACAGGAGCATCTGGAGATGGTTATGATGACATCTTAGATGATCTAAAAACGAATATTGATGCATTAAATGTTAGTGGTTTAACTGTCACTAAATATATTAATACACTAGAGTTATCTCGTGTTGTTAGTGGTACACCAACTGCTTTTACAATCACTTCTAAAGGTGGTTTAGATAATAGCAAGTTAACAGTTTTCCAAGAACAAGTAGATAATGTAGGTCAATTACCTATTATATCATTCCATGATCATATAGTTAAAATTATTAATACTGAATCAGAAGATGATACATATTACTCTAAATTTGTAGCAAATAATGGAGTATCAGGAGAAGGATATTGGACTGAAACAGTAGGACCAGGAGTATCTTTAGGTTTAGATAATTCAACAATGCCTCATGAGCTAGTTAATACTTCTGTCAATACATTTATATTTCGACGAATTACATATGATTCGAGAGTTGTAGGTGATGATACTACAAACTCTCATCCAAGTTTTGTCGGAAATAAAATACAACAATCCTTTTTCCATAATAATAGACTTGGATTCTTATCAGTTGATAATGTATCTCTAAGTCAATCTGGAAAATATTTTAATTTTTATCACGTCTCAGCATTGACGATAACGGATGCAGATCCAGTAGATTTAAGTACGTCAACTATTCGACCAGCTGCACTTCATGGTGTGATTCCTACAACACAGGGTCTTGTACTCTTTAGTAAGAATCAACAGTTTTTAATGTCGGCAGCTAATGGAATACTAACGCCAACAACTACTACTATCCGTACGATCTCTAACTATGAGATGGATGTAGATGTCGACCCTGTTGATAGGGGTACGAATATTAATTTTATAAGTAAAACGCCAAGCT
>VTLG01012636.1_pt1 | contig 10222 bp, 25 predicted proteins | sample 4694571 | NCBI WGS metagenome assembly VTLG01 (sample SAMN12604809, study PRJNA352737) | marine metagenome | biome: ENVO:00000447; feature: ENVO:00000209|ENVO:00000569|ENVO:01000036; material: ENVO:00002151; isolation source: viral sequences binned using virsorter ... | reverse complement strand
AAACCTACAAAAGAGGGCATTATAAAATTAAGGCTTCTAGCCACTTTTCTCCAAACCATTCGTGACCGATTAGGTGCTTTGAGAATTACAAGTGGCTATAGAAGTCCTGCATTATCACAAGCAATAGGTTCATCAGCAAACTCGCAACATTGTAGATATGAAGCAGTAGATTTACAATATGTTAATAGAGGCAGAATGGACAACCTTAGAATTTACCAAACTATTGTGGATTTAGACTTAGACTTTGACCAAATAATACTTGAGTTTGGTGACAGCACAGAATATAATGACCCTATGCGACCTGCTTGGATTCATCTTAGTTGGAAGGTTAGCGACAATAGAAGGCAGGTTTTAGTTGCTTACAAAAACGAAAACAACAAAACTAAATATAGACCTTTAATAGAATACAAATCATTATGAAGATATTAGGCAAAATACTAGGTGGAGATTTTATGAAATCTGTTAGTAACATTGTTGATAATGTTGTTACGACTGATGAAGAACGTATGCAATTAAAAGCTAACTTGAAAAAAATTGTAGCTGAAGCTGAAGCTAATGCACAAGAACAAATAACAAGACGTTGGGAAGCTGACGCTAAAGCGGGTTGGCTACCTGCAAATATCAGACCGCTTACATTAGCATTTCTAATAGTATCAACAGTATTATTAGTGTTTATTGATAGTGGTACAATTAATTTTAATGTAGAGGAACGGTGGGTTGCCCTGTTAGAAATATGTTTGATTACAACAATCGGTGCATATTTTGGTAGCAGAGGTTTAGAAAAAATAAAGAAAAAATAGATAATTTAAGACCATACCGACCTAGACTAACTAAGTCAGAATATGACTTAATAAAAGAAATACGCCAATCTGAATTAAATTCTCAAAACAACGTACTCTGCGTAGGAGATTTACATGAACCCTTTTGTTTATCAGGATATTTAGAGCATTGTGTTAATGCTTATCACACTTACAATTGTAATACTGTCGTTTTTTTAGGTGACCTCATTGATAACCATTTTAGCTCATTTTGGACGGCAGACCCTGATGGCTATGGAGCAGGAGAAGAGCTTGATAGAGCTATAGACAGAATCCAACAATGGTATAAGATTTTTAATAATAAAACAGTACCTAGAGGTGTTTTCGTTTGCATTGGCAATCATGATGCCATTGTCCGTAGAAAATGTTTTGATTCAGGTGTTAGTAAAAAATGGGTAAGAGATTACAATGAAGTATTGCACGTTCCTGATTGGGATTTTAAAGAAGTACATAAAATAGATGGTGTAATATACACGCATGGCACGGGAAGTTCAGGAAGAAATGCAGCAGTCAATAAAGCATTACAATTTGGAGATTCTACGGTACAGGGTCACATCCATACGGAAGCATCCGTAATTTTTGCAGGAAAATCATGGGGTATGCAAGTTGGTTGTGGTGTAGACAGGGAGCAGTACGCTATGAATTACAGTAAGTTTTTCCCTAAGACATATAAGATATCATGTGGTGTGGTTATGAATAGTGGAAAAATTCCGTTAATTTTACCATTAACTACTTTATCAAAAGAATAATTATGAGCAAAGATAGTAACATATATAGTGAGGAAATCAAACTCAATGCTTATTATACTTATGACAAAAACTTTAATAAAGTTTATGACACTAAAGGTATAAAAAGACGTATGAATGAGTTGATTAAAAACCTTAAATAGATGGGGGTATAAATATCTCTATTGACTATGCAATTAGTCGGTAACGAACTACTTGCGTGAATTTCCTATCTCCATTATCTTTGAACCATCTAGTTGGCACGTCAGTATAATCAGACACAATGTTATGTCCTTTCTTTCTTAGTGTAAAGATGGTTGCTGATAGTCTACTATTGCCTAAATCTCTAAAGGCATCTAGTGTTGTTATGCTTCCAAATTCATGTAAATAGTCTAATGTTCTTGTTAAGTGTGTTGATTTCATAGTATTGGTATTCTTTCTAGGTTATTATATTCTTCTATTGTAAAACAATTTCTATATTTAAAATAGGTTTCATCTTGTATTAAGGTATCTATAAAAGCATCTAATTGTTCTTCTGTGCCTTTAAAACGAATAGCACCCCTTCGCCAAGTAATATCTCCAATTTCTTTTAAAGATACAGGACTTGCAACTTTCGTGTTGTAATATCCATCGCCTGTGATTATATATTCTTGTACCATTATAAAGTGTGTTTAGTTATTAATTCCTTAGTTGCCATTTGCTCTTGTAAAGCAATCATAGATTTGATGTTAGCTTTTTTATCTTTAATAGTAGTTTGATAAAACCTAACTTGCTCTGTGTTGTCTGAGCCGTTTAATTGCTCTTTATATAGTTCTATCATTTCTTTTTGTTCTTTAATATAGCTATCTATTAAAGTCATTGTAGTTGCTAACTGTGTAACATTACATTCTATATTTTTAAATACTGTTGTCATAATTCTTTTTAATTTGGTTATACAACCCCCTCAGCTAGTGAGGGACGCTCTGAGCTTAATGTCTGTTTAGAGTCGCTCAGACGACTTGTTTTAATGTGTTATTTTAACATCTCTGCTACTATCGTTATGTTGGATATTTAATGAGTTTACTTGCATTATTACCCAATTCATAGCAAGTCTCCAAATCTCTCTACCTTCTACATTTCCTAAATTTTTCCATTCTTCTTTTCCTTCAACATTTACATCTTGCCCTGTGTCTATTCTTTTACGAATAAATAATTCAATATCATTAGAGTTTACTTTATCTAATCCCCAATCATTAACTCTACCAAAATTAATACAATTAACCTTTGCAAAGATTTCAAATTCCATATTGTTAAATTCCACTCTTTGTGTTAAATTAATTCGAGAAACCTCTATATTTAATTCTTCTACTGTTTTAAAATTTTTCATAATTTTTATTTTACTTGTTTATACAACCCCCCTAGCTAGTAGGGGACGCTTAGGGCTTAATGTCTATTTATAGTCGCCCTAACGACTGTTTTATTTATTTAATAATTTTTTTGCTTTTGTTAATGCTTTATAATAATGAGCTGCACTTTTATAATGATATGTTGCAGATGAATAAAATTTTAAATTCCCTACACTATTATAATTTAAAGTATTATCCTTTTGTCTATTTATATAAAATACTCTATGTCCTATTTTTGTTTCGTGTATTGTCATAATTTCTATATTTTTAATTTATACTTGTTTTATTTTCTAAATAGTTTTACTGTCTTGTCTTTTAAAACAACTTCAATAAGACTTTTTCCGTCTCTTAAAAAATCTTCTAATTCACTAAATCTTATTGCACAAGGTTTTAAGTATTCAAGTGTTCTTTTATAACCTAGTTCTGATTTACATAACATAATTAATTCAATTTTGTCGCTTATAAATAATTTATATAATTCTTTCATTTTTCTAATTTTTAATAATACTTGTTTTAATTGTATGACACAAATATAAACATTTTTTTATATACAAAGCAAATTATATTAAAAAAACTTTATAAGTTATTAACATTGTGATTGTTAATAAGTATTAAATAATGTTTTTGTTTTGTTAAAAATAATTACTATTATTGTGCTTTAACTATAAAAATAAATATATGAATTCACGAATGATGCGTAGGCAAGTGATTAAGATTGCTATGTCTATTAAGGAAATGAATAAGATGGATATTGCGAAAGCATTGAATTGGTCTTATCCCACAACATTAAAGAAAATAAATAACCCAAGCAAACTAAGTGTAGATGATGCTGAAAGGCTTTGTGAACTTATTGACTTGGACATTGTTAAATTTATAAGACCATTTTAATTATGAAAGAAACAAAACAGGAAATCTTAAATAGATTATTTGTAGAAAATAATTTAACTGATGAGGATTATTTTAAGCATAAATTTTATACTATTATCACAAGAAGTGGTATTGATAAAATACAAGCTATAAATGATATACAAATCAAATATGAATTAATTTTTAATTCACCTGATACTAAATGTATAATAATAAAAGCAACTGCTAGAATGGGTGATAAAGTAATTGAAACTTTTGGAGAAGCTGCTCCTAATAACAATCAAAATTCATATCCTGTTGCTATGGCAGAAAAAAGGGCTATGAGCAGGGCTTGTTTAAAATTGACAGGATTCTATGAGAATAATGTGTTTGGAGAATCTGAAGCAGATGTATTTAACAGAAATAATAATTAATAAATAAATAAAATGTATAAAATAAGAGGTAAAATACTAGACAAAAAAACAGAAGAAATAACAACTAAAAAAGGTGAAACTTTTGAAAAGATGTTATTTACAATACAAGAAACTGAAACAGGTTTTGACCATATACATCAATTTGAGATATTTGGCTCAGAGTCAATAGCAATACATCAAGATAAATTAAAGCTAGATGGATTTGCTACAATAGAGTTTTATATTAAAACAAATGAATGGAAGGGTAAGTTCTTTAATACTTTAAATGTAAAAAACATTAACTTAGAAGAACAAACTGTAAATGATAATGCTCCATTTTAATTAATCCTGATAGTGCCTGTGTTTTTACTTGTTTTATTCTTTTTCTATATTAGCACAGGCATTATCTTAAACTCTATACTATGAAAAAAACTTATTTCAACCACGACTCAGCTGCACGAAACGATTATCGAATTATAAAACTAAGAGCAACACTTGGCTATGAAGGTTATGGTGTTTTTTGGGCAGTATTAGAATTGCTATTCACAGAAGAAAATAAAATATGTACAAGTCAGTATGATATATTGGCTTATGGTTTACAATGCGACCCTATTATATTAAAACAAGTAATAGAAGACTTTGATTTATTTGTTATTGAAGATGGTTGTTTTTATTCTAGAAGATTAAATAATCACATAGAAGAAATAAATAATAAGAGTAGCATAGCAAAAGAAAATGCAAAAAAAAGATGGAATAATGCAACTGCAATGCAACCGCATAGCAACGGCAATGCTAGTAAAGTAAAGTATAGTAAAGTAGATAAAAGTAAATTAAATAAAAGAATAGAGGATTTTAAAAAATCCGTTAACGCTATAGGGGATATTAGTAAAGAAGATAAAAACGATTTCTTTTTATATTGGACTGAAATGAATAAGTCAGGAACTAAATTTAGAGCAGAACTAGAAAAAACATTTGATGTTAGTAGAAGATTAAAAAGATGGGCTAATAATGGCTTTAATAAACAGAAGAGCCGTTTTCCTGACCATTATGATAGTTTGCTTATGAAAAGACTAGACGTGTCAGCACAGAAAGAATATGAACAGCACCTAAAGAATCTTGGATATGTGACAGAATACAATCCAAATGCAGGTGCAAAATGGGTAAAGAGATGATTGAAATAATAAAGCATTTATTTGGATTTTGTGGTGAACCTCATTTAAACATATTTACATTAATTATGACTACACCAATTATTAGTTATTTAATTTTTAAATTTTACAAATGAAAGAATATCAATTACAAAAAGCAATAGTTACATATATTAAATTACAATATCCAAATGTATTGTATTGTGCTAGTGCAGGTGGTTTAAGGACATCAATGACACAGGCGGTAAAGATGAAAGCTAGTGGCTATATAAAAGGCTATCCTGATTTAGCAATACTAGAACCTATTGGCAATTTTCATTCTTTGTTTTTAGAAGTCAAAACAAAAAAAGGAAGACCAACAAAAGAACAGTTATGGTGGCGAGAAAAACTTAATGAAAGAAATTTTATTTCAGAAATCGTATATGGATATGATGAAGCAGTTGCAGTTATAGATAGATATTTAAAAGGACAAATAAGTGAAAGCTAAGAGAACATTTTTTAATAGCAGGAACGAAAGATTGTTTTGGGATTACACAGATACTAACAATAGGTTGTTCACAATTTTGTTTGATAGCGGTGCTGAACTATCTTTTATTTTACGAGATTTGAAAAAAAACGATAATATAGAAAATTATATTTATAATAAATTGCACAATCGTTTTAGCAATATAATTGAAATAGATATATCTAAAATAAGTAGTGAAGAATATAATTTAATGAAGCTGAAAAACATACCCTCAGTAATCAAAATATGTTAAATAAATACCTGATAGAGAATTATGACAAGTTGAAAGATATGGCTCATAATATCGCAGGTATAAAAGGTAAAGATGATTTATTTAGTTTTGTTATTGAGGAACTATATAAATGTGACCAAGACAGGATTAATGAGATTATAGAAAAAAAACAATTAACATTCTACATAGCTAGAGTAATGCTAAATCAATATCATTCAAAGACAAGCCGATTCTATTACACTTATAATAAATACTATGAGTACCACGTTACAGGAATTATAGAAGCAATATCTCCAGACAACACAGAAAAGAATACAGAAGACAAAGAATTAGTAGAACAAAAGTTAGAATGGATAGAGGAAAAGCTAAAAGATTTATATTGGTTTGATGCAGAACTATTTAGAATATATTATCGTGATTCACATAGTTTAAATTCTTTAAGTAAAGCAACAAGAATATCAAGAGCAACTATTTATAAGGCAATTAATAACGTAAAAAACTATTTAAAAAATGAAAGATAGAGAAGATTTAATATCTAATTTTATAGTAGCAACAGTAACAATAATAATGGTGTCATTATTTTTATTAGCAATACTATGAAAAAAAGCAGAATCATAAGAGCAATTAAAAAAGCTAATACAGAACTAATCAAGAAATATGACATGGTTTCTTTTAGTGATGAGAAAGGCAAGACTTATGTACTAGGAACTAAAGAAGGATTTGATTTAAAAATAAATGAAGCATCTTCTTACACGATACATAAATTACTTGATTTAATAGAAGATGACAAAGTAAAAGATAAATTATTAAATAAATTAAAAGATGGCAAAAAGTAAAGGTTTAGGCGATACAATTTCTAAAATAACAGAAGCTACAGGCATTAAAGCCGTTGTAGATAAGGTTAGTGAATTAACAGGAATTGATTGCAAATGTGAAGAACGTAGAGAAGCCTTAAACAAGCTATATCCTTATACTAGACAAATGACAGAAGATGAGATGAAGATATATGAAGAAGTTATGAATAGAACTAAGGGAACAATAACAGGAAGCGACCAAGCTATATTAGTTAAGATTTATAACAAAGTATTTAATGCAAATAAAAAACCTAGCAGTTGTGGTAGCTGTGTTAAGGGAACATTACAAAAATTAAAAACAGTATATGAAAACAGTTGTAAAAAAGAAGGATAGTCAGATATTTAGATTCTGTATTAGTTGTACAATGGTTAGTTTAATACAAAAAGGCAGATGTTTTTTTTGTGGGGGGGATTTTATATTGTCCCTCCCTTCTGATGATTTACACAAATTACCTAAGAGAGTTGAAAAAACACACTAAGCTATATATGGATTTCTTCGATTACGGAGAACAGGACTTTGTGATGTGTGAAATGTGTCAGCAAGATAGAGCAGTAGACATTCATCATTTAGATGCTAGAGGAATGGGTGGCTCAAAAAATAAAGACTATATTGAAAACCTAATGGGACTTTGTAGAGATTGCCATAATTCAGCCGAGAATGATTCTTCATTCAACATGTTCTGCAGAATAAAACATTTAGAGCTAGTCTGTCAGCAAATTTATCACCAAATAGAATATAAGAAACGATATGAGAATAGAAAAAATACTAATAAATAAATTAAAACCTGCAACATACAATCCTAGACAGATTACTAAGAAGCAGTATAATGATTTAAAAGAATCAATAGATAGATTTGGATTAGTTGACCCTATAATAGTAAACGAAAAAACAATGACTATTATCGGTGGTCATCAACGATATAAAATATGGAAGGAAAATGCAGAGCAAAGTAATGTTGATGATATTACAATACCTTGTGTAATGCTTAATCTAAATACAGAACAAGAAAGAGAATTAAACATTAGGCTAAACAAGTCGGGTGGTGAATGGGATATGGATATACTAGCTAACGAGTTCGACATACAAGAATTAAAAGATTGGGGTTTTAAAGATTTAGAGTTTGGTTTTAATATAGACAAAATAGAAGAAGAACAAGAAGAAATAGCTACTATAACTATTAAAGAAGATGATTTAGTTAAGGCACAGAAATTGCATGATGATTTAAAGAAAAAGGGTTATAATGTTAAAATAAAATAATGAACAAAAGTAGACACATTAAAAAAGAAACGCTATTAAAGGCGTTAGAAAAGAGTTTAGGGGTAGTAACAATAGCTTGTAAAAAAGCTGATATTCCTAGAAGCACATATTATAAATGGCTAAAAGATGATGATGAATTTAGACAACAAGTTCAAGAGATTGAGAATGTTGCATTAGACTTTGCAGAAAGCCAATTACACCAACAGATTCAAGATAACTCAACAGCAGCTACTATATTCTTTTTAAAGACTAAAGGCAAGTCAAGGGGATATACTGAAAAGTCTGAATTAGATGTTACAAGTGGTGGTAAATCAATTACAGATATAAAAATAGAAGTGTTTGACACAAATAAAGATTAATACTACAAATGTATTTCACAAGGCGTATGGGTCTAAAAGCAGAGTGACTTGTCTTCAGGGGGGGACTAGAAGCTCTAAGACCTATTCGCTTTGTCAAATGATTATTGTAAAAGCATTACAAGAGCCAGGCAAAGTATTTAGTATTATTCGTAAAACATTACCTGCATGTAAGGGTAGTGTATATCGTGATTTTATAAATATCTTAAAAGACCTTGATTTATATACACAAGACAATCACAATAAATCAGATTTATCTTATTTGTTAAATAATTGTACAATAGAATTTTTATCAGTCGATAACCCCGAAAAATTAAAAGGTAGAAAAAGAAATTATGCTTGGCTTAATGAGGCAACAGAATTTACCTACGAAGATTATCAGCAAATCATATTTAGATGTACTGAGCAAATATATTTAGACTATAACCCTTCAGACCCTTATAGTTGGATATATGACAAAGTATTAACAAGAGATGATTGTACATTTATTAAATCAACATATTTAGCTAATCCTTTTCTTGGTAAAGACACTATTGCAGAGATAGAAAGACTTAAAGAAATAGACCCTGAGTATTGGGAAGTTTATGGTCTTGGAAATGTCGGTAATATACAAACCGCTATTTTTAGAAATTTCCAATTGACAGATGAGGTGCAAGGAAAATTAATCGGCTACGGATTAGACTTTGGTTTTACAAATTCACCAACAGCATTAGTAGCAGTATATCAATCAGATGATAATTTATACATCAAAGAAATGCTGTATGAAAAGAGATTGACAAATACTGACCTTGCTAATAAGATGAAAGAATTTAGAATAGATAGGCAATCAGAAATAATAGGCGATTCTGCCGAACCTAAATCTATTGAAGAAATATATAGACAAGGCTTTAACATAAAACCTGCTAAGAAAGGTGCAGGAATACATTTAGGTATAGATATAATGAGAAGATATAAGTTGCATATTACTAAAGATAGTCTAAATGCAATCAAAGAGTTTAGAGGTTATAAATGGGCAACAGACAAGAATGGTGATGTTCTTAATGTGCCTGTTAAAGTGAATGACCATTTAATTGATGCAACACGTTATCTGTGTTTAAATAAGCTAAGTATTAACCATAGTGGGAAATACTATATATTGTAGAAAAAACAAATTATGAACTTTTATATTTATTAGTAATGAAAGAGGTTAAATTAACAATACCTGATAATTGGTCTGACATAACAATAGGCACTTATCAAAAATATGTAGAAATACAACAAGGCAAGGGAAGTGAGAAAACCAAGATTATAAAGAGTTTAGCTCTATTATGTAATACAAGTCCATTTGTGGTAAAGAAAATGGCTTACAAGGACTTATTAGAGATAATGGCTATAATTAAAAACATGATTGATACAGAGCCTAACAAAGAACAATTTAGAAAGGTATTTGAATTTAATGGTGAAGAATACGGATTCTGTCCTAATCTTAGTAACATTAGTACAGGAGAATATATTGATTTAGAAAGCTATTGTAAAGAGCCAATAGAAAACTTACATACTATTATGTCAATACTTTATAGGAAAATTACTTTTAAAAGGAATGAAAGATATGCTATTGAGGATTACAACCCTGACGAATTTAAAGAGGAATTATTTAAAGATTGTCCAATGGATATAGCATTAAGTTGTCTAGGTTTTTTTTT
>VTLG01012100.1_pt1 | contig 10222 bp, 7 predicted proteins | sample 4694571 | NCBI WGS metagenome assembly VTLG01 (sample SAMN12604809, study PRJNA352737) | marine metagenome | biome: ENVO:00000447; feature: ENVO:00000209|ENVO:00000569|ENVO:01000036; material: ENVO:00002151; isolation source: viral sequences binned using virsorter ... | reverse complement strand
CAATGGGGTTTCTAATGGAGATAGCTCAGTAATGGCATCAATACTTAAAGTAAATACCATACAAGACGCAACGAACTCTAATACGGCTATGACTATTGATAGCACTGGGAGAGTATTGACTCCTGCTAGACCATCATTTTCTGCTTATCTAAGTGCAAGTGTTTCTTATGGGTCAGCAGATACTGCACAAAAAGTAACCTTCAATGCTACACATCATAATGTAGGAAGTCATTACGATACTAGCAATGGTAGATTTACTGCTCCATTAACAGGCGTTTATTATTTATCTGCTTGTGTATACGTTTACTCTGTAACTGTAGCAGAAATTCAATTTTATATAAATGGCTCTTCTATTTACAGATTTGCTGTTAACTCAAGAGCAGGAAGTGCTGTAAACCCAAATGGTGGACAAGGTTCAATCACTCCTTTACTAACCGCTAATGACTATGTTGAAGTGTATGTGTACGCAACTGACACTGGAACAATTTATGATGGAAGTGGTGTCCAGAAAGCAACTTTCTGGACAGGATGTTTAATAGGATAACACCATGAGCAAAGCAGCAGATTTAGCAAAATTTATAGGCAACGGCACACGAAGCACACACCCTGCTTTTAGTGCTAATGTCGGCTCTGCTCAAACAATTAGTGCTAATACCTTAACAACTATAGCTTTTGACACAGAAAGATTTGACTTAAACTCTGACTACAATACTACTACTTACAAATTTATTGCACCTGTTCAGGGAAAATATTTTTTGTCATTTTATTTAAGAATAAATAATGTTGATGTAGATTCACAGTACATAGATGCAAGAATTAGGACAACAGCACACACTTACCAAGCAGTTTACGATCCAGACAAAGAAGCATCCTCTGATCTTTCTTTTATAACTTTAAACCTAGCAGTTCTTGCCGATATGAACGCAACCAATGAAGCTTATTGCACAATATACACAACTAGCGTTGCTTCAACAAATGTTGATACAGATGCTTCATCAGGTTTCTTTGGGTATTTAGTAGCCTAATGCTTGGCTTTAATGCTATATCAGAAGTCTCTATTGCAGAACTTCCCGGTGCTTTTGTACCAGTATCAGGACAAGTAGGAACGTCAGCTTTAGGTAGTGTTGGTATTACAGCAGTAGGTGCTGCTGACGCTATCGGTGTTTCTGGAACCACGAGCCTTGGCACAATATCGGTTACAGGAGATGCTAACGTGACCTTAACTGGATTTTCTGCTACACTTTCATTAACAAGTGTTATAGTATGGGGTAAGATTATTCCTGCTCCGGGAACGTCTTACACGGCTATCACGCCATCGAGCAGCCCAACGTGGACCGAAAAAACCACGGGCGTCTCGCAGACTTGGACAGAAGTAGCATAAGAGGTAAGATATGGGATCTACATTTACGGATAATGGTGGCATAGAAAAAATCGGTCTTGGTGAACAGGCCGGTGCTTGGGGCACCACAACAAATAATAATTTTGACATTATAGATAGGCTAATTAATGGTGTTGTAACTCTTACTTTAAGCTCTGGTGGAACAAGCAATCTAAGCACAAGTGATGGTAGCTTATCAGACGGTATGCACAAAGTAATAGTATTGGCAGGATCGCCGGATTCAGGTCATGTTATCACTATTGACCCAGACAGTGCAGAAAAACTTTATTTGATAAAAAATGGTACGGGACAGGCAGTTATATTTAATCAGGGAACAGGAGGCACTGTTGGTAATAGTAGGGCAGTAAGTGTAGCTTCCGGTAAAAGCGCTATTATATTTGCTAATGGTGGAGGATCAGGAGCAACGGTAACGGAGTTTAGACCGGGTACGGATGATGACGCTGTTATTACTGCCAGTTTAGCAGATAGCGCCGTTACCACTGCTAAGATAGCAGATGATGCTATAACTAACGCTAAGATAGCAGATGATGCCGTTAATGCTGATTCTGTGGCTGATAATTCTATCGGAGCAGCCGCAATAAACATATCAGGAAACGGAACGTCTGGTCAGGCTGTGGTTTCTGATGGAGATGGTAGTTTTAGTTATACGTCTAATATTGTGCCATCTGGTGCGTTGATGCCATATGCAGGAACTTCTGCTCCAACAGGATTTTTATTATGCGATGGTTCGGCTGTTTCACGATCTACTTACGCCACTCTTTTTTCTGCTATAAGCACAACCTATGGCGCAGGTGATGGTTCTTCAACATTTAATCTTCCTGATTTACGAGGAAGGGTTGTAGCAGGTCAAGATGATATGGGAGGATCGTCCGCCAACAGACTTACAGACCAAACGGGTGGTCTTAATGGAGACACTCTAGGAGACACAGGTGGTTCTGAAACGCACACGTTGACAACAGCACAATTAGCATCACACACGCACACTTTTAGTGATACAGATACACACACTGTTTCTTTCCCCAGAACTTTGATTGTAGGAGCTGCTAATAATTCCGTAAACGTAGACGGTAGTGGACAGCGGCACGATGGTGGTACTCTAACTGTTTCAATTAGTGGAACTACAAGCAGTACAGGTAGTGGTTCGGCACACAACAACGTACAGCCTACAATAATCTTAAACTACATTATAAAAACATAAGAAAGTTTGATGCCTTTAACTGCTCTTAAATTTAGACCCGGTATTAACAGAGAAGCAACGTCGTATTCTAATGAGGGCGGTTGGTTTAATGGTGATAAAATACGGTTTCGGTTGGGTAATGTAGAAAAAATAGGCGGGTGGTCCGCGTACAGTGACAGTACATTTTTGGGCACCTGTCGTGCCTTGTTTAGTTGGGTAGCCTTGGATGCTACAAAGTATTTAGGCGTCGGTACAAATTTAAAATATTATATAGCTGATGGTGGTCTGTATTATGATATTACACCGATAAGAAGAACATCCGGAACATTAAGTAATATTTTTGGTGTGACCAATGGTAGTAAAGTAGTGACAGTAACGGATGCCGGTCATGGTGCGGTCTTAAATGATTTTGTAACTTTTTCTGGTGCAACGGGTTTGGGTGGCGAAGTTACTGCGTCTATTTTAAATGCGGAACACCAAATTACAAGAATTGTAAATAATGATGTTTATGAGATAACGCTATCGGGAAACGCTGCAAATAGCACAGACGCGGCAGACAGCACTCCGGGAGGCAGCTCTATAGTGGCTTCTTATCAAATTAACACGGGCCTTGATACAAACTTCTTTGGTACAGGTTGGGGTGCCGGTGTATGGAGTGGTGTAGACACCAATGAAGGCACATCAACATTAAACGGAGCGTTGACTAACTCAGCTACAAGTGTGGTTGTAACGAGCAACACTAATTTGGGTGCTACACAAAATGTGGGTGATATTATAAGTGTTGCGGGTGAGTTAATGCTTGTTGGGAATATCTCTTCTAATACTTTAACGGTAACAAGAGGACATGGTGGCACTACAGCCGTGGCTCATGCAAGTGGGGAACTGGTGCGCTTAGTGAAGGGAAATAGCACGGCAGCAGACGATACAGTAACATTAATAAATGGCAGTAGTTTGGCTTCGGATGCAACAGCTACCACTGTAACGGTAGACTCAGCAGCAAGCTTTGCCTCCTCTGGGTATATAAAGATAGAAGATGAAATTATTGAATACACTGGAACTACGTCTACTACTTTTACAGGATTAATTCGTGGATCTTTTAACACCACAGCAGCCACTCATGCAGACAACGAAGCGGTAATCGAGGCAAGCTTCGGATGGGGGATGCCGGCTGAAGCTACGGTATCGGGTGCCGTATTAAGTAATTGGACACACGATAACTTTGGTGAGGATCTTTTACTAAATATTAAAAATGGTGGTATATTTTATTGGGATAGAACCGCAGGCACCGCAGCACGGGCCGTGGCCCTTTCATCGCTATCCGGATCTAATTTAGCTCCAACAGTTGCAAAACAGATTATGGTATCAGACCAAGATCGTCATATTATAGCTTTTGGCTGTGACGGCGAGACATCAATCGGGACACAGGACCCCCTGCTTATACGCTTTGGATCACAGGAAAGTTTACTTGATTTTCAAACATCCCCCACAAACACAGCAGGAGAGCTTCGAATCTCAAGCGGTTCGGAGATTGTGGTGGCCATACAAACCAAGCAACAAATACTGGTATTTACAGATGTCTCCCTCCACGGTATGCAGTTCTTGGGGCCACCCTTTACTTTTGGTCTAACGGAGATATCACGAAATATTACAATAGCAGGACCAAACGCAGCGGTTGCCGTGAATGACTTTGTATTCTGGATGGGGTCCAAAGAGTTCTATGTATACGGTGGTACAGTGCAACGACTACCCTGTACCGTATTAGATTACGTATTCAGTGATTTTAACCGGGATCAGATAGGTAAGGTGTATTCTGGTCACAACAGTTCCTATGGTGAGGTATGGTGGTTCTATCCATCCAAGAGCAGCACAACGAATGATCGCTACGTTATATATAATTATCAAGAAAAGATCTGGTACTTTGGCACATTGACGCGTACAGCATGGGTAGACAGGGGTATCAATCAGTATCCGATAGCCGCAAGCACAGATAATAAATTATATTACCACGAGTTCGGGCAGGACGATGGCAGCACTAATCCTCCTTCTGCTATCTCTGCCAACGTCGAGTCAAGCCAAATGGACATAGGCGATGGCGACAAATTCACTTTAGTACGGCGTGTTCTGCCCGACATCACGTTTAGAGACAGTACAAATGAGACACCACGGGTCAATATGGTGGTAAAAACACGTAATTTTCCGGGGGTCACGTTTAACGAAACATCTAGTAATCAGGTAGCACAGTCTGTATCAACACCTGTGGAGTTGTTTACTGAGCAGCTTCATGTGCGTTTACGCGGTCGATCTTTTGCTTTTCGAGTTGAAAGTGATGTTACTGGCGTTATGTGGAGACTAGGCACACCCAGACTTGATGTAAGACCAGATGGACGAAGATAATGAGCACACGTAACATACCGGCCCCGTTTTTTCCTTATCCGCCACAGCAATATGACCAAAATTACTTTTCGGATATAGTAAGATCGTTTGCTTTGTATGTTGAACAGCAGCGAAACCCGGGCGAATCACGGGCCACGAAACTTACTTTTACGAACTTACCATCGGGTAATGACAAAGATTTAGAGAACGGCGCCTTGTTTGAAGTTGACGGATTTGTTAAGATAAGTAAGGTAGACCGACCACATTGCGCTAGTAATTCTGCGACAAGTGCGTTAGGATCAGTAACAGTAACATTAGGATAGTTATGGCAGAAGCACTTAAAACCTTTTCATTTCCAGTCGGCGGTATCGCTGACTTCTATCTGGAAGACCACGAAAAAGAAGCTTTATACAAAGAAAAGGCGCAGGAAAACTTCGGCTCTGATGGCTTAGGCGCTATCCAAGATGTTGCAGTGCGCATGGCCTCCTACGGCCGCTACGGTGACGACAAGCTCGTTCATGCTGAAACAGGCGAGCTAGTCGTCCCGAAGGCACTAATAGATAAAAATCCAAAATTAAAAGAGTCTATCTTTAGTCATTTAAAAGATATGGGTATCGAAGACCCAGAAAGATACGTGGTTGGTACAGAAGCAAACTCTATAAACCCTGATACTGGACTACCTGAGTTTTTTCTTAAAGATATATTTGACAAAGTTGGCGATGTTATACGTAAGGTAGCCAAGCCTGTATTAACTATAGCCGGAAGCTTTGTTTTTGGCCCCGTATATGGCGCAGCACTTGGTGCGGGTATTGGTGGTTTGATACAAGGTGAAAGTTTAGAACAGGCTTTTGGAAGTGCTTTAACTGCCGGAGCAGGAGGTGCTTTAACCGCAGGAGTTACTGGTATGTTCGGGGAAGCAGGTTTTAGAGGCGGGATTGAAGAAGCCCTTAAAGGGGGAAGTTACTCTGATATTTTAGCAAGAGAAGCGCCTTCAATAGCCTTTGATAAGGCTCAAACAGTGCCCGGAATAGACGTCCCTGTAAATATTCCAAAGCAAGATCCCGGGGTGTTTAGTAAACTTTTTCCAAAAACATTTACAGCTCAAGACGTTGCAAGCATCAACCCTGATTTAGGTGCAAAATTAACCCCCAAATTGGCTTCTAGTATTGCAAAAGAAGCAAGCCCCGGCTTTTTAGCAAAATATGCAGCTCCGACAGCAGCGGCCACCACAGTCGCCGCAGCAGGTGGTTTCTTTGATGCGCCTGAGCAAGAGGAGATCGAGGACTTTAAGACAGGTCAGGATCTCATAGATGAAAATAGAGGTAAGTATATTGTGCAAGGTACAGATGTCATACCTTCACAACCTCCGTTTATGGTGCCAACACGGTTTAAATTTAATCCAAGCCCACCAGTACAGTATGCAGCAGATGGCGGTGAAGCTAAAGAGTTTCCACGACGCACCGGTGGTATAGGTATGGACGAAGGAACGCAGGGTAAAGACAGTGTACGCGCTATGCTGATGCCCGGTGAGTTTGTAATGACAACAGACGCTGTAAACGGTGCAGGTAATGGTAATAATGAAAAAGGCATACAAAATATGTACGCAATGATGCGTAACTTTGAAGCAAAGGCGAGGGCGTAATGGCAGTAGAAACACAACAGGTCATACAACGTGAAGCACCCGAGGTAGAAGCCTATAAACTGGGGCTCCTCGAGAGCGCCAAAAAACTAGCAGATCAAAGAATTACCGTGCCAAAACAAATGGTTGCGGGTATGTCTGGTCTACAGGATGCAGCGATAGCAGCCGCGTCACCGGAAAGCGGTGGTATTGGTGGCTACCAACAGTTTTTACAAGATGCAAAAACAACCATGGATGCTGCTCCGGGTATGGTGACAGGGGCGGTAGGTGATGCGGGAACTATGTTTAGAACAGGTGCTAGTGGGGTAACGGGCGAGCAGATGGCTCAGTATATGAACCCTTACCAACAGGCTGTTTTTGATGAAATAAACCGATCATTTGACACACAAGCCGCGCAAGCCGGACTACGGGCCGCGCAAGCCGGTGCGTTTGGTGGCAGTCGAGCAGGCATACAGCAGACAGAGATAGGTAGAAACAGAGCGCAAGCGTTGGCACAAGCACAAGCACAAAACTTTTTGCAGGCACAGCAGGCCGCAGAGCGAGAGAGAGCTAGACAATTACAAGCGGCACAAGGTATTGGCACACTTGGTTTACAGGGAGCAAGCACTCTTGGACAACTTGGGGTACAAAGAGCGGGTATTGGAGAGTTAGCGCAGACAGCAGCACTAAAAGATATACAGACACAATTTCAATTAGGTCAACAGCAACAAAAGCAACAACAGGCTGAGTTGGAAGCAAAGCGAAAGAGTGACCTTGCACAGCTTTATGAGCCTTATCAACGTCTTGGTTTCTTGTCTGATATATACAGAGGAGCGCCAACCTCACAGATGACACTATCACAAGTGCAACGTCCTGATGTGTCTCCGGCGCAACAGTTATTTGGTTTAGGTATAGCGGGTCTGTCTGCCTATGGCGGTGCTAAACAAGCGGGGTTATTCTAATGAGTCCTATGATGTTTCCGTTTTTAACAGGCATGGTGCCTCCTTTAGTCAAAGAAAAGCTTGGGCAAGCACGGCCTCAACGACCTGTGATAGAAGAAGAAAGAAGACCTATAGTAGAAGAGGTGACTAGAGTGGGGCAACCTGTTGGGATCGGTAATTTGCAACAGGCGTTTATGCAACGCGGTCCATTGTCTGGTCTTAGTCAATTCATAAATGAGCAATTAGCACAAGAAAACCAAGGCGAGGTACAGGAATTTATAGGAGAGGTAGGCGATATGGCAAATCAACGATTTGGAGTGGATCTTGGCTCTGTGGGCCAACGTCCTATGTTTAGACCCGAGCTAATTAGAGCGATGGGCCCTCAAGTACAAGGGTATAAAGACGGCGGCGCAGCGTTTCCTGATGTAACCGGGCCCGGTGGTGGCCCACCAGATGGTAAAGTTACACAAGCCGATGTCTTGAAGTTACGTGGCGTTGAGTTAAAAGAATACGGTGGTCCAATAGGTATGCAGATGGGCGGTGATCCGATGATGGCCGCAAATATGCCCCCTCCACAAGCGCCCCCTATGCCAATGCCTGCACCAGAACAAGCCCCACAAGATCAACTCGATCCAAACGTAGTGCAGAGCGCTTTAGCACAGGCTGCCGGTGGTATAGGTGATTTAGATCAGGCACAGAACTACGAACAGGTGATGAACACCATGCGTGGCGATCAGGCAACGGTAGAAGAAAGACGCGAAGAGTTAGCCGGTGTTGTGGGACCCGGTGACGCGAACCAGACACCAGAGTCCGTGTTGACCTTGGTACAGCCCGTTATGATGTTAGCTAATGTCGATCAAGGTATTGGTCAGCTTGCACAGCAAGAAATGACGCAACCCATGGAGGGGCCGATGGCCGGGGGCATAATGTCCACGGTTCCCGAACCACCAATGATGGAGGCCGGCGGGACTGCTCCCGTAAATTTTAACAAAGGCGGTGAAGTCCGCCCAGTACAATACTTCCAAAACGCAGGGTTGGTTTCGGGAGGAAAAGACCCTTTTGCCAATCTTGCCGGAACAAAGTTAAACCCTTTTGTGCAACAGGCTTTTAAAGCACGGCAGCCTTTGTTGTCAGACCCCGCTGACTTAGAAAAACAAAGAGATTTAACTAAAGCTCAAATTCTTTTTGATCTAGCGCAAACAGGTTTGGCTTTTGCGGCTCCAATGGAAGGAGAACGTCCGGGTTTAAGTGCTGCTGAACGCCTTGCCTTGGCGGCACAAAAGACACAGTTGCCTGCAAAGATTGGTGCACGCGCACAAGCCTTAACAGATAAAGAAGCCGCACAAAAAGCGGCAGATCGGGCTGTGATGTTATCAGCAATCACGGCAGGGGAAGCTGGTCTTTCTGCCAAGGAGGCCTCTGACGCAAAAATTGCACAGCTCATAAAACAAGGCGAGATAGATCTTGCAAAAGAACGCGAAAAATCTGCTCTTAAAATGTCACAACTTGGTTTTGAAAATAAATTAAAACTTATTCTTCAAACTAAAAAAATATCACAAGAAACTGCGGGTAAATTATCTGTAGAAGCGATGAAGGCTGGCTATGGTAAAGAACTTGAAAAGTTAAAACAAGAAAACAGGGTAGCTATTGAAACGCTAAAATTAAGTGAAAACTTTAAAAATGACAAAGAATTACAAATAGCGGCGCAAGAGCTCGAACAAGAAAACATGAAGCTCGAGAACTTAATGAAACGCGGCAATCTAAGGTTAGAAAGTCAATTAATTGCAGAACGTATAGGTATTAATCACCTTAATGATCTTGAAAAACAAGAAAAAGGTCATACGCACGCAGTGAACATGGCAATTCGGGGTCAAGCCTATGCAAGAGAGCTTAAGCGTATTGATATCGAGATGGAGCAGAAAAAGTTAGATCTCCAAACTGCGAATGAGGCAGAAAGAATACAAATATCACGAGAGTTGGCCGAGTTGGAGCAAGAAAAATTCGATTATGAAAAGCTACAAACAGGACTTCTTGACTACTCCATAGGAGAAAAACGATCGTTTAACAAGTTTTTCACACAAGTTGGAGCTCGAAAAGGGGTAGCTCTAGCTAAGTTATATGCTGACGGTAAAACCACACCAGAAGAGGACAACATAATTCATTTTGTATTAGACAACTCTACGAAAGATACAATGGACGCTGTTAGTGGTGTTACGGTACCCGGAATTACACCTCCTCCGGAGTGGCAAAATGCTCTTAGAGCCAGACAGGAAAAGGCGAAGAACGATCCTTCAATAACACTGCCCTCAACATACACGATTGCGGGGGCGGAACCAAAAACTCAAACGAAACCAACAGAGCAAAAAACTCAAGCTAGGATTTTTAAACCCGGATATACGTTTGTAGCAGAAGATCTTAATGAAACAACCTTTGACGACATAATTACTAGATTGAAAGGTATTAAGAGTGCAACAGGATTAACAGGTGCTGGTGCGCAAGCTATTAATACGGCCTTTGAATTTATTAACTTTATTGCGGATAAACCTTTTCCACAAATACAAAAAGTTATTGATTTAGCGGACTCCCTAAATACAGTAACCACAATTGTATATATGGATTCTATTAAAGGTAAAACCAGTGAAGAGCTTAGAAAGAAAATTGAAGGAACTCTACCAAATTTTGGTGTAATACGAAAAGGTCCACAGGGCGTCTAT
>VTLG01010338.1_pt1 | contig 10222 bp, 12 predicted proteins | sample 4694571 | NCBI WGS metagenome assembly VTLG01 (sample SAMN12604809, study PRJNA352737) | marine metagenome | biome: ENVO:00000447; feature: ENVO:00000209|ENVO:00000569|ENVO:01000036; material: ENVO:00002151; isolation source: viral sequences binned using virsorter ... | reverse complement strand
CGAGGTTGTTGTTTTATCTCTTACAAAATATTCTCGGCCATCGACCAAATTACCAATTACGGTACCGGTTGGTACAATATATGTGATCTTATCACCATCGGCAAAATTAGCTGCTTCTGATACTGATAGAGTAATTGTATTATTTGCTAAACTTACAACTGAACTACTAGAACCGTCGAATGTAATTACAGCTGAAATATTAGGTGTAATATTTTGGAACATTCTAGGTCTAACATTAGCACTTGTAATACTTGGTTCTGAACTAACTATTTGTCCTAAGATTTCTGAATGCCTAAAGACGCCGTCGAATCTATTTAATTGGTTAAAGTCATAATCTGATATAGTATCATTTACTACTGATTGTACCTCTGCTGATGTTCTATCTGTAAGGTTTGGATTGTATTTAATAAAGACATCTAATTCTAATAATGTTTCTTCAAGGTCTACTATTTCTGGTACAACTGAAACAACATTTTTACCTTTTAGTAAAGATTTAATTTGTGTCTTTTCTGCATCAGTTAATAGATTACCAGTAAGTGGCTTAATAGAAATATATGCACTACCAAAATCTACAGGGTCATTATCTTCTCCACCCCATGTTGATATTGCTTGAATATTTGGAAAACCATTTTTGATAATAGTCGCATAATCATCTGATGTCACTGCTCTATTCTGAGTTGCAAATGCAAGTGGAGCATTGAACCTTACAGATTCATTTGTTTCTTGTGCTGTTCCACCAGAACTTTGAGTTATAGTTGTGACTGCAGTTCCACCACCAGTTGACGTATTTGGATATGTATTTGTTCCATCTGATAAAGTATCTTGTAATGCATTACTATTAAATGATGCATTATTAGAATCAGGTCCACTTGTAATTACATAATCTAATGTGACAATATTATTATTTGAAGGTTTAAATCCATTTACACCATCACCAAAATATATTTCATAAAATCCAGATGTGTTTTCTTGTAGATAGTAAACTTTAGTAGTAGAATCAACATCTTTGAGTGATTCAAATTGAGTATATAAATCAAACACTTCACTATTTTCATTTTCTTGTACTCTTACTCTGAGTGTGGATGTGTCTGCATTTAAATCTGATAATTGAAATTTTTGACTTTCAATATCATTATCTACTCTATATTTTAAATTTCTTAATTCACCTTCTACTAATTCTAAACTAGAAAAAGAATATGTTCCATTGGTTGAACCTGAAGCTGGTGTATACGAAGCACTTGTAGCATCTTTTAATATATAATTAAATGATTGACCTTGAACACTAGTTTGAAATTTAGTACCTCTTGGTAATGTCAATGTACCAGCAGCAGTTGAATTTTGATCTGTACCTGCAGTGACTACTAAACTAACAGTTGCTCTTGGTGATAAAACTGATCTTGGTATATATCCTTATTGTTTTGCTCTTGCTACAATATTACCACGAATCTGAGCTGAATCTAAGAATGCTTCATTCAATGAATAGTGAGCATTCAAAGCATTATAGTGTGTATTATATGCTAGAACATCTAGTAATACATTGAGCCCTGATCCTTCAAAATTAAAATCAGTAAATTCTGATTGTGACTTTAAAAAATTTTTAAGATTAGATTTTATTTGGTCAAAATCTAATTCTGTGACGTTTAGTTTATTTATTGTTGCCATTATCTTAACCTTCTTAATCTGATGTCTACGTTTGTTTCTACATCATTTTCTTTTATTAAAAATTTTACATTGACTCTATAGCTATCATCTGTTTCAACATAAGCCGCTGCTACACCTAAAACTTTTACTCTAGGTTCGTGATCTACTATTACTCTTCTTACTCTATCCTCTATTATATTTTCTGTAAAAAACCCTGGTGGTTCAAATAGAGCATTTCCAAGACTTGCACCTAAAGCTGGTTTAAATGGTCTTTCAAAAGCATTAGTCACTATAAGATTTTTAATTGCATTTTTAATTGCTTGATCGTCTCTTAGAGGCATTATATCTTTTTTAGTAGGATGTAATGTCAAGCTTAAATCTAAATCTCTATATTCTTTTTTCTTTGCAGAGATTATACTAGATTTGCTAGTATTTGTTGTTGTCCTATCTGAAGTATAAGTAGCCATATAGTTATTTATAATGTTTATCCACCACTTTCTTCAGTTTCATCGGTAGTTGTTAGAAGTTTACCTAATCCTTTGTTATTATTAGGCACTTCTGTAATACCAGAAAATTCTGATAGATCAAATTCTTTTGGAAATCCTACAACAGATAAAAAAGCACAAAAATCAAATGTCAAGAAAGCTATAATACCTTTCAGTGCTGAACCAACAGTATCTGCAAGTGTTTCAATAGCATCTGTAATTTTAGATAGCATTTCTTTAGTTAAATAAGCCCAGTAATCTTCAGCAAAATTAAATAATTTAGTTTTTAATCTATCTAAAGTAAATTCAGATATTTCTACATTATCGTCAAACTCTCCACCTAATATTTGTTCTAATGTATAACCACCTATACTAATACTTTTTAAATCTTCTATTTTTTCATCTATGCTTTTTGAAGTATCATTTATTATAGCAGTAATTGCTAATCGTGCAGCTTCTCGTGGATCAGCTGGTAATGTAAATGATAGACCTAAGGTCTTGAGGCCATCAAGAAGATTACCAGTTAAAAAAGGTTTAATTTTTTCTTCTATGAAATCTTGTATTGATTTTGCTTTTAAATCTTTACTATCAAACTTATCTTTATATAACTGATATTCTGGTGGTAATAAATCGTAAAGACTATCTACATCAATTTGAGCAATAACACTCGAACGATGTTCTCTATCGGCAGCAAATTTTATTACATCAATTTCAATTCCTAATAAAGTAATGTTAATTTCTATTGGTGTCAGGTCAGCAACAATCTCTAACATCTTGGCCTGAACATAAGTGCTATACTCGTTAATCATTCTTTGAATCATTATCTCGTATTCTTTTTCAGGTATTTCTATTCTTTGAAAATTTGGATCGTATGGACTCAGTATTTCTCTTACTACTTCTATCTTTTTCTTGAGTTTCTTACCTTCATCTTTTAATTCTTCAATTTCTGTGAATGCTGCTCTTTCTGCTTGTGTAATTAGAGTACCAAATAAATTTACAAGATTAGCAGGTGTTGGTAATTGTGTTTTAGGACACTCGATCGGTGGTACTGATATAGCTATTTGTGACATTATATTATTATTACTTTACCAACTGAAGAACCAGCCAATGTGATTGTTCCAGATTTATTATCAAAAATTATATTTTGTCCACCTTGGAATCTCTGTTGTTTTATATTTTCAGGATCAGTCGCAGCAAATGCAGGTTTATCTTGGCCATGTATAACACCCATTACAATTGGGTCTTGTGCACTTGGGCCATCTCTAAAAAAACCAACAACATGAGAACCAACTTCTAGGCTATGATTTTGATTGCTTGTATTAGTACCAGCTGTGGTACATGGCATCATGACTGTAGCCCATGGTAATGAGTCTGCTACTTCTGTACTATTAAATTTTTCATCATAATACCCATGAGGAAATACTTTTACTCTATTAGTACCATCCTCATGTATCTTTAATACTTCGCCAGTAAACCAACTGAACATACCATTTCTAAAATTATCATCTCGTCTATCCATCATTATTTCCTATTAAATCAATTGTTCTGCCAGGGTCAGTCGATGCAAAATAATCTATTGGTTGATTCTGGTCATCTATGTGTGTATCTTTTTTACATACTAATCTTGAAACAAATTCTTGATTTCTAAATGTATGTACTATAGAAGTAATTAAATACAGACCAGAGTTTTGTCTATCGATAGCATCTCCTGTATCATCTTCGTGCACCTTTTCTTCAAATGCATTATCTAATAATAATACTCTTATAACTTTTCCAGCCTCTATATTAAAATCTCCAGGTATAACAAATTCTTGTGTTATTGTTTCAAGTCTTGTATGATAAGCTTCTTTTTCTTGTATAATATCATCTACTACGTTATGATAATTAGTAGCATTACCATCAAATGCGCCACTATTTAAATTAATATAATAATTTTTTCCTGTATCACCTTTATTATTAAAATAATCTTTTGGAATTGAAGCAAATTTATTTAAATGATTTTGTAAATCATTAGCATGGAATTTAATTGATGGTTTAAATTCTTTTTTATAAATATCATAGCTTAATTTGTTTGATCTATATGTACCATCAGCTACACCTTTAAATGGTGATATATTTAAATTAGAATTAATACTAATTATATTAAATTTCTCTTGTGCAAATGAAGATTCAGTTGAATCAGCCATCTTATCTTGTTTATCAAATAAATTAAAATTAACATTATTTGTATAAAGATTATCTTCTTCGTGTATATCTCTTAACATTTCTTTATATGATTTTAAATGTACTGTACCAGATGAAGTTTGATAAAAATAGTATGGTGTGCCTGCATCAGCAATATTTCTTGTTAACCAATTAATAGCAGCTAATGGCTTCATTCTAGGTATGATGCCTTTTGCAGATTGTGATGATTCACTAATATCTAAAAGCTTTTCAGGTATGCCCAAATCTGTTTTTGCTATGTCTGATATCTTTTTTGAAATATCAGTAAATTCGTCAGATATAATTTTTGATTGATTTACTATAGTATAATCAAATGCACATCTTAATTTATATGACTTCATTCCAGGATTAACATCTGAAAATGTATCAATATTAATAATAGATAATAAAAGCTTGATAGTTTCGTCAGGTGTATCTTGTGCTCTTGAAATAATCAATCCAATCTTTTCAGTACCATTTAATCGCATACTACTAAAAAGTTGTACATCATCTTTAATTTGTAAATCTACTTGTATGCCAGATTTATAAATACTTTCTACAATATCAATAGATAATATTTTTTGTGTAATGTCAATAGCTTTAGCACCAATATCTTGACCACCTAATCCTTGTCTAAATAATTTGACTGTTCTTAATAAATAATTTTTTGGTGAAAAAACTTGGTTTTCATTGCTTTCACTGCCTGAACCAATTGTCATAATATTACTCGTTTAATAATTCTGTAAACCTTTCTACAAACTCTCCGATATAATTAGGGTCTACATATCTAATTTGTGATCTAGCATCATTGAGCTCTGTTTCATATTCACGATATGTTTTAAATGAAATAAAGTTTTCATCTACTGTATTATTAGTAGTTCTAAAAACTTGTCCATCACTATTAGCTTCTGAATTGTTAGGATCAATTGCTATTTGTTCTTTTTCACTTGAATTTATAAATGTTCTGTTAGTCACTGATCTTTGATTTGCTGAATCGGCTGTTGCATAATATTGATATGGTGCATCAATATATTTGTAAACAATATGACTTTCTACTTGCTCCGTATTTGAGTTTTGTATTATAGCTTCGTTAGCAATAAATTGACCACCAGTAATTGAAGAGTCATCTGCACCACTAATTGGATGTTTACCAGCAGTACCTAGTGTCACATCTTGAATAACTAATTGATTCATGTCTACATCTTTTTTAGTTAATGTACCCTTAGCACCAGAGGTACCACCATGTAATATTTCTCCTAAATCAAATTGACCAGCTATAGAATTTTTAAATGTATCTAACCCATCAGCATCAGGAACAATTTCTGGATCAGTTGTTATAACAAACCCCTCGTATTGTGTGTCAAAATATTGTACTAAATCTTGTTGAGACATTGGCCATGCTCTATAACCATCATGTAAGAAATCATTTACTACAAAAAATGTCCAATAGAATTGTGGTGTTCCATATAATCTGGAAGATACAATATCTGGTCTTTCACCATTTATCACATCATATAATTTGTATGATGTAAATGTTTCTAAAAATTCTGGAAGAGCTCTTACACTTCTAAAAATATTTTTTATATTTTGAAATTTACCTTGACCATCAAAGTCATATTTAGTATTTGGAAATCTATTAAAAAACATATCTAATATCCACCTCCCGCTCCTCCATGTTCATCTAAAAATTCATTTCTTAACTTTTCTATTTCCTCATTTTCTAATTTACGTGCACCTCTTTCTAATTGGGCAACTTGATCAGCTGTTAAATATTGATTTTTATAAAGTTCTTGATGTCTTGTATTTGATTCTTGATTTGCTTTCAGTTCATCTATTTCTTCTCTAATTAATTTTCTACTTTCTTTAAATGTTAAATTTAGTGTATAAGTCTCTGCACCACCATCTGTGTGTAATGCAAAAGTATTTGGATTATAAGTAGTTTGTATAGATTCTAAATATGCTGGAGCAAATACTGGAAAGTTAGTGTTTACAGTTTTACCATTATAAAATTCTACTAAAAATTCTGGTGGATAATCTAATGCTAATACATTAGTACCCTTTGATGCATAAAGATACCTTCTAAACGTATCTAATATTTTAACTATTTTTTTATTTTCATCACTACTTTCTGGTGAAAGTTCTATTTGAAAACTGAATGTACGAATAGCATTACCTACAAATCTGGTTCTTTCTTGTTTATTTGCAGCAGCACCAGCTTGAAAAGCTATTTCATTCATTGATCCACCGATAACAGGTATGCCACCACCAAATAATAAACCCGTGACAGCTAAATCAGCAGTAAAACTTTCAGCTCCAGCTGCATCTCCACCTCTAGCGCCTTCACCTCTTATTACTTGGCCAAGTAGACTTGCTGCTCCACCAAAGGCTTGTTGTATATCACCTTTATCCAATGAATCATAACTAGCACCATCATTTAAATTAAATGAATTTGGAGATGGTAAATAAATATGCTTCATTATTTCTCTATGACGTCTTTCTATAATTGTAAATTTTAACATTGACGTACCTTTAGACAAATCACTTTCTAATCTTGATGGATAATACAATACTTCTGTTGGTTCTAATGCTTGAGAACCTGCATCTTTATTGGTGTTTTCTGACATATGTATTCCTTATAAATATAAATAAATAAAAGTATATAGAGTTATTTATATGAGTTATAAGGGTAAATACAGAATAAAAAAGCCAGAAAAGTATGCTGGTGATACAAGCAATGTGGTATTCAGATCATTATGGGAAAGAAATGCCTTTAGATGGTGTGAGAATAACCCCAAAGTCAAGTTATGGAATAGTGAAGGAGTCGTTGTTCCATATAAATGTTCTATTGATAATAAACTACATAGGTATTTTGTAGACTTATTAATAGAAATGGAAAACAAAAAAATCTTTTTGGTGGAAATCAAACCAAAGAATCAGACCGTACCACCGAAAAAGAAATCAAGAAAAACTAAAAGATATATCAATGAAGCACTTACTTTTTCAAGAAATCAAGATAAATGGAATGCTGCAGATAAGTTTGCAAAACATAATGGATGGCAATTCCAAGTGTGGACTGAGGAAACTTTAAAGAATCTAGGCATAAAAGTACTATAAACTATTATAAATAAAGATATGGCAGATAGTTTATTTGATAAGATTTCGTCCTCAGCTTATAGAGCTAGAGTCAATCCTAGGTCTAAGGAAGCTCAAAAGTGGTTTATGAAAAATGTTCGTAATCTAAGTGTGACGAGAAATAAAGTCTTAAAAGACCCTGCACTTTTTACTAGTAATAAACCAAGAATTGGTGATATGGTAATGTATGCATACGATCCAAAATTAAAAAATGTATTACCTTATTATGATAGATTTCCATTAGGTATTTTAATGGGAGTTAATAAAGATGGATTTGATGCACTTAATTTGCATTATCTTAGACCAGATGTAAGGGCAGCCTTTTTAGACAAGTTAATGGAATTTGGACCAGATGAGCCAACTGAAAATGCTAGGTTAGATGGTCTTAAATATGATCTTTTAAAAGGTGTAGTAAAGTTTCGTGCTTTTGCACCGTGTTATAAAAGATATTTAACTTCACATATCAAATCAACAATTAGAAGAGTACCAATGACAGATTGGGAAATTGCAATATTCTTGCCAACCGAACAATTTGAAAAGGCATCTCTATCAAAAGTCTTTAGAGATAGTCAAATGTTAAGTAAGAAACAGGCAACATAAAATGGCAGGCTCAATAGACGATTTAAAAGCAGAAATTAATAATAGAGGTGGCATAGGTCGTACTAATAGATTTAATGTACTCTTTACACCACCATCTCAAGCTTTAATTAATATAGACATTGATGCGATACTTGGTAGTTTAGCAAGAGGCACTTTTAATAAAAATCAATTAATAAGCGATCCAAGAACACTATCATTATTATGTGAGTCTACATCATTGCCATCTAAAGCAATTCAAACAAAACAATTTGATTATACTGCACGATATCCTGAAAAGAGAGTGCAAGGTTATACAGATGCTGATGTATCATTTAGTTTTTTAGTCACAAACGATTTTTATATAAAAAGAATGTTTGATGACTGGGCACAAATGATTGTAAGTTCTGAAGGTTATGCCTTAGGTTATAAAAATGATTATACTTGTGATGTTGTGATACAGCAACTGAACCAAGAAAATGATGTGGTTTATGGCGTGAAATTAATTGATGCTTTCCCAACTGGACTTGGCGCTATGCAATTAACGCAAGCACCGAATGGAGAAAGCAAAATAGAGGTGACAATGTCTTATGATAGATATGTACCGGAAGATACCATTGCTAGTAGTGTATCAGCTATTGGAGCGGGTTTTCCTAAATCTCTAATTGGATAATATTATTATATAGGAGAAGAAAATAATGGCTTTACCAAAATTGAGTGTTCCTCAGTATATGGTTGAATTACCATCAACTGGAGAAAAAATTAGTATGAGACCTTACTTAGTAAGGGAAGAAAAAGTCTTGTTAGTGGCATTAGAATCTAAGGATCCGATGCAAATCCAACAAGCAGTAAGAAATTTAATTATGAGTTGTTGCGATATTAAAAATGTTGGTAAATTAACATCTTTTGATATAGAGTTTTTATTTTTAAATCTACGAGCTAAATCTGTAGGTGAGAAAATAAAATAAAAATCGGAATGAAATGTGAAGAATGTGAAACTATGAATGACATTGAAATTAATATTGATGATATTAAAGTTAGCAATCTTGATGTAGAAAAAACTTTTATGTTAGATCAACAAAAAAAGATTGGAATGACTTTAAGATATCCAACAATGGATAGTTTAGAAAATATTGATTTAAACAAACTAGATACCGTTCAAGGTTTAATGGATTTAGTAGTTGCAAGTGTCGATACTATATTTGATGATGATAATGTATATAATGCAGACGAAGAAACAAAAGAAGATTTGGTCGACTTTGTAGAATCATTTGGATCAGAACAATTTAAAATGATTCAAGATTTTTTTACAAACGTACCAGCAATGTCTTACGAAGACACATTTTGTTGCACTAATTGTCAGCATAAAAATACAATAGGGTTAAAAGGGCTTCAAAGTTTTTTTACGTAGGCCTCTCGCATGATACGCTGGTAAACCATTATCAGTCAAACTTTGCGATGATGCAACATCATAACTATAGTTTGGAAGAACTAAATGATATGATGCCATGGGAGAGGGAGGTATATACTGCGATGCTCAGGGCTCATATAGAACAGGAAAATGAAAGAATAAGACAACAGGGAAGATAGAATGGCTGAACAAGATAATAGCAGAAATGAAGTAGAAATAGACTTAGATAAGTATATGGCTTTAATCGATAAACTCGATAAGTCCGAAGATACTATTAAAGAAATGAAAGCTGAAGCTGAAGCAGCTCGTAAACAATTAGCACCACCTAAACGTAGATTTATGGATTTATTTTTAGATGATAATGATGTCAATGAAAAATCAATTATTGGTTTTATCTCTTTTACTTTAATGACAGTATTTGGAATATGTGATTTAATCACAGCTTTCCAAGGAGTTGATTTAGTAATTAGTGATACAATTTATACATCATTTGTCGTAGTGACATTAGGTGCATTTGGTATAAGCGAGGCTGGAAAAGCATTTGGTGGCAAATAGGTAAATTAAATGGCAGAAGATTTTAACCAATTGTTTTCGCAAACTGGTGCTGGTGCCGGAGGTAGTGGTAGTGGTAGCGGTGGCGGTGACGATGATAAGAAAAATCGTAAAAAAGCTTTAAAAGAATTAACAGATGTTTTTTCTAGTAAAAATATATTTGGTAAAGAAAAGCCTGCAAAAGAAAATACTCAAACTGCCATATTAGAACAACAGGTAGCCT
>VTLG01002113.1_pt1 | contig 10223 bp, 4 predicted proteins | sample 4694571 | NCBI WGS metagenome assembly VTLG01 (sample SAMN12604809, study PRJNA352737) | marine metagenome | biome: ENVO:00000447; feature: ENVO:00000209|ENVO:00000569|ENVO:01000036; material: ENVO:00002151; isolation source: viral sequences binned using virsorter ... | reverse complement strand
TGGTTCAAATCCTTTATAACTATGCCATTTACCTGTAATTGGGTTTTTGATAGAGTTGAAATGAACTCCCATATCTTGCATCCTCTTACGTTCACCATGGCTATGAGGACCATTACCTGTAAGGTTACCCTCAAGTGCCCATATACCAGCACCTGTAACTACTGTACCACCCATCAACTGACGACCAATGTATTCAGATTTAAGTGCTGCAAAAGCTTCATCACTATACTCTAAACCATGTTCAGCTAAAGCTTCAGTTATTTCTCCTACACTTTGTGCAGACAAAACTTTACGAGCTTTAGTCATAACAGGGACTATGCTACTACCCGGTGTAAATGACCAAGCAACATTTAGTGCATTAATACCTGTACGTGGGAATAGGAATAGTGGTTTGGCAGCTGGAACTCTTTCAATAAATTTCTGAAAGTTCTGTGCTAACTCACTATCTACGTTAAGTGCTATTTCTTTTGATGCATGTTTTGCTGCTTTATCTTTAAGCAGACCTGTTGCATCAAAGGATTCATCATATAGTTTACGTTGTAACTTATCGAAAGCTGCTTTACTGAAACCACCTTTGGTTTCTTCCATCATCTGGAGATAAGCTTTAGATCTTGCTGCTCCACTAGCCATCATTGAATTCGTAAATCCATCAATAGCATACATAGAGTTGATACCAAATCTAACAAATTTATTATTGTTATACCAGCTCATACCTTTAGCTAGGTTCCACATAGCAAGCTTACCAGTATTACCTTCTCTTCTCCATACATCAGACATAGCTTCAACAGCTTCAAAGCTTTCCATCTTAGCTTGTCTTAAGTCAGCCCTACCACGCATCATTGCAGCCTCAGGTTTAGAGTTAGCTAAACGCCACTCATCTCCCATCATCTTAAACGCACGCTTAAGGTTCTCTGATACACCACCATAGGTCCATTGAGCATGTTTAAATGCTTTTACATCACCTGTAAGTTTAGCACCTACAAATACGGATGCTGGTTTAAATGCAGTTAACATACTGTTACCTGTAATAGCTCGTATTGGTGCTAATCCAGATAGTATATTATTATAACGTACACCATTCATACCTTGTACAACAAGACTAGGTAGTTCCGGTTCGTTATCTAAGAATGCTTTCTTAACAAAACCTATGTTGTGTTCATGCCAACGATGTAGTTTCCAGATCTCATCAACCTTACCGTCTGTAGCTTCTAGAGCTTTAGCCATAGGTTTTAAGAACTCTGGCTTATCCTTAGCAATCTTCTTTAATACTTCAAAGTCTTTATCACTTTTAACAACAGCTTGACCGATACCTTCAGCAAACTCATCTGATTGTGTAAGTAACCATTGGTTCACTACAACTGGATCTTTAGATCTTACAAGGGTTTTAAACTCATCTGCTTTGTTAGCAATGAATCTATTGATTCTAACTTCATTATTAATTAACTGAAGTTTATCAAGTATAATCTCTTGTTGTCTGGTAGTGTTAGCAATATCACCAATCATTCCTACAGCTGCAGATGCGTCAGCTACAGTACCAGCAGCTTGGTTTGTAACCATAGCTGAAGCACGCATAACCTTAGGGTTATATAGATCAGTAAAAGCTTTCGTAAAAGCTTCTGTCATAACCTGATACTCATCTGGGTTGAGGAACTTCTGTTGTTGGTACACACCCTTCTTCATGGTGTTGATAATACCTTCCATTTCCTGTAAACCAATCTCAGGGTTATATACCTGATCATATAGTTTAGTGATTCCTTTGTTGATCTCTTGTGGAGGTACTACATTATTTTTAATCTTAGCACCAAGCTTAGTTGAAATCTCAGAATCAAATAATGGTTGTAGTAGTTTCCTAGCTCTACTTGCTACATCAGCGTACTTAAGGTTTTCCATAAAACCTGAGTTTACGACACCTCTAGATCTACCGTTGGTAGTACCAATGTTATTTTGAATACGATAGTTATCTATTTTAGCAAGTTGTGGGTTAATATCTACGTCATCTACAGCTTTCCAAGTTTCTGCAGGTGCTTCATTAACAAATGGATCATAGGCTTTACCCTCAGGATCTTTCATTAATCGTCTTGCAGTCTCAGCACGCTGAGCGTTTGTTCTACTAGACTTTCTACCTAATACATTTTGTGTTATAGGATCTTGACCTTCAAAGCCTGTTGCATGTCTAGCTAATGCTTGTTCTGCTACCTCATCACCGGGTATAGGTTTCATTATCTTACCTAGTGAGAACGCAGCTCCTATCAAATCTACACCGACACTTAAGCCAGCTGATTCATAGATGTTCTTTTTACGGATGACATCTGGACTATCTGTATCTCTGGTAGCCCAAGGTATATCCCAACCTAACCAATCATTAAGTGTACGTGCTATATTATCCTGTTCTTTAGAATGAGATGATATAGATGTAACTGCTGTATCTACTCCAGCATGAGCTGCAATAGTACCCAAAACACGTGTGGCTGCAGGGATGCTTCTAGCCGCTGTAGCAGCTTTAAGACTACCTGTAATAACACCACCACCATACATTGTTGGTATAATAACTGAAGATGCATCTCTAATTATTTTATGTACAGGGTGATTAGATCTAGGGGAATTCTCATCCCACCAATCATCTACTGGCTTTAACCAAGGTACAATACCTATCGCATCACTGACAAAATCAGCTGTACCTAATGGCACTGCTGCAGCTGTGTGACCTACGTTATAGATAAGACCTTTATCTTCTTTCTTTGGTTCAGCCTCTGGTGCAGGTGTAGAGTCTGTTGGTGTGGCTTCACCTGTTGATTCAGGTTTAGCTTGTGATTCAATAGTTTCTTCTTGAGCTTTCCATTGCTCATACTTACGATTCTGTTCTCTTTCAAACTCATCTTGAGCTTCTGCACGGGCGTAATTGTCGCCACCTGCTACTGGATATTCACTCATTATGCTACCCCCATTAGTTCTTTAGCCTGTGGACTTAGTACACTTGGATCATGTAAAGAGTTAACTTGGCTGAGTTTAAAACTCAAAGAAACTCCAACTGGACCTTCTTTAAGGAATGGAAGATATTCAGGTCTAACTCTACTATGAGCTTCACTTGAAATAGCGTGCCATTTCTTATCTAATTCTAAATCTGGATCAGTAAGCTGAGCTTGTTTATCTAGAAACTCTAATATATTCCAACCAAATTTCTCACAAATATATAAAGCATCAGCTGGAAAACCTTTAACTCTACCAGCATTAGCATCCTTTACCCATTGAACAGCTACCGCTGGATCTGTCATTTGTGTTGTCTTCCACATGTCAGGATCGTTACGAACCATCTCTGTAGTATACTCACTTGTTGGGAATACAATACGTTGTGCAGGTAGATGGTGTTTAGTAAAATGAGGTTTCTGATGTAACTGACCGTTTATAGTAGTGCGTTCAGTAATGTGGTATTTATCATTAGCTTTTAAATCAGCTTGAAACATTTGAAGAGCTAAATCCTCAGCAGCTTGTTTGTTGCCATTGAATTTCATTAACCCTTGTTTGTAATACTGCCTCATATCTTTATGAGCAACAGCAGCTGCTAATTTAGAAGATAACACATGCTTACCTTCTACACCATATGATTCTAATATACCTTCAATAGCAGTCTTAGCTGTAGATTCAAACAAAGAGTCAGTCTCATCATCAGGTACAAACTGATCATTTTCTTTAGCTTTCTTCATCCATTCTATTTCAGTTGCTGGAGTAAGACCAGCTGCAATAACTGCTTTTCTAGTTAATAAGTTATTAGCAAGAAGCTTTTCAAGATAAGGTACGTTGGCAGTATCATTAATACTTTCTACAGAGGTCTTCATTAATCTCTGTAACATATCCATCATAGGTTTATTACCACCAGTACCACCTGAACCAGCAGCCATTTTAAAATAAGACATAAGTTCATCGTTAGTTACTTCTTCCCAACGATTCATCAATGCCTGTTCTAATTGCACTGATTTCAATTTCTTATCAAGACTGGAAGCACCTTTAGATTTACTCCATGCTTCATATTTTTCCTCATCATGCTGATTCTTAGCCTTTACCAGTTCATCTATTTTTTTATAATTACGTTCACCATATCTAACACCCGGCATAAATTCATGTCTATCTAATTTATTAATAAAGTCATTAGTAAGTCTTCCGTCTTTAGCCATTTTCATTAAATGTTCATGGCCTATACTTACAGCCCATGCTCTGTTAGCTTTATCTCCACCAGATATTGTATTAATATGATCGAAATAACCTGCAGGTCCATCAGTGGTTATAGCATTATACAGTTGATCTTGATATACCTTCTCTTGATTCTCTTGTATAATACCTTCACTTTTTTCATTTAATTCAGTGGTACTTCTAGATTGATGGCGTAATATTTTTTCCCGTGCATGAGTAACAAAGAGAGTAGTATCTATACCTTGAAATTGTGGTAGGTTTGTATACTCACTTAGTAACCTTTGGTTTACAGCAGCTAACGCTTCACCATTAACTTGATGTGTAGCAGAAGCTAAGGAATGTCTACCTAAACCATTACCTAGTTCAAAGACTTTTGTACGTTGTGTATTCTCCCATGATCCATAATCACGACCTCCTCTGATCGCTATACCTTCATGTAAACCTAAACGTTCATAACCATTTAACCTAGATGCCTGTTCTATCTCTGACCAACTAGCACCACGTTCTCGCATCTTATTACGAAGAGCGTTGTTAGCACCAGCTTTTTCCTTTAGATGACCTCTTATACCTTGCTGATCTCCGTAGTCTTGAGCATTAATGCCATACTTAAAGTGCAGCATCTGACCAAATGCCTTACCGTCTTTCTCACGTTTAGCATCAATCTTATCCCATACACCAGCTATTGAAGGAGCAAGCTCAGCTAATTCACTGAGTGCTCCCTTGTTAACATTCTTGACAGCATTAGTAGCATCATCAATCTTAACTTTATGGTTATACTTAACAGCATCTATGAAGCTTTTAGACAGCTCCATCTCCCATTTTCTAGTTCTTTCACGGTCCTTCTGTTCCGCTATGAACTTCTTTTCTAAATGACCTATGTGTCTAGTGGATGCAGCTTCTTCAGCTTTCATCCGCTTAGACATCTTCTTTAGTGTCGCCTGACCTTCCCGTAGGATACCTTCAGCCGCATTTTCAACTTTTATTGTGTTTGATTCCACACTGCTCGCCTTGGCTGAGCTTTGGAATAAATTAGACATAGTTTAAACTTTTTTAAATGTTACGTCTAGTTGACTGTAATCGACTTGATAGAATCCATCAGATCTAGTACTTACAGCATTTGCATACTTAGTATTTAATAAATCTTGTGCCATGACACCTTGGTATCTTTGGTTAGGTTTATCTTTATAAGTAAATTCATAGACTGGTAGTCCACTAGGAGATTTACCTACTGGTATTATATCTTCTTTTAATTGTATATCTGAACCTGCTGCTATAAACGGTGCTGCTATACTCATTACTTGTCCTACTTTAGATAGTAGACCTTGTTGAGGTACAGCATTAACACCCTTCTTAGGCTTAGGTGGTGGTGTAGGCTTCTGTGGATCAGTGAATACAGTTTCAGGTATCTGTAGTGGTTTAGACTCTGCAGGTTGAACGGTAGGTCTGGTAGTCATCAACTGAGCCGCTTGCAGATCTTGCTGATACTTATCCATAGTAATCCTATTCCTATCTGCTGCATCCTGTTCTCCAGCACTGATAATAGATTGCTGTATTTGTTCACGTCCAAACTCAGTACGTTCTTTAAGCTGTTTAAACTTAAGACCAATACCTTGTTTAGCTTGTTCTGCATCTTGTACAGAATTAAGTAAAGTATTATTAATCTGTCGGTAGTTAAGATTAGATAACTTATCTTTATGTGATAGGGTTTCAGCTACTCGCCGTCGGTCTAACATATATTTAGATTCAGCTCTACCAATAGAATCTGCCATAGCAGCTTGGCCTTGACCATAACTTGCTAGTAATGATGCTATTGCTTTCTGAGCTGATCTACCTGATTGACCTAAGTTCTGCTGCTGACCTCTGGCTTGTATGCTTTCCAATCGAGACTGCTGAGATTTAAAAGCCATGTCAGCTTTAGTAGCTGCCAGTCCTTCTCTAAGTCCAGCGTTATCTAAAGCTGCTTGAGCTGCATCCCATTCTCGATTGATACCAGTCTGGTCTATTTGAAGTGTAGCTAAGTTCTTTGCTTGGTCTACCTTCTTTTCTAACCCTGCTATATCTAAATCTGCTTGTTCTCCTGTTTCATAATACTTCATTAAGAGATCTTGATTTTGATACCCAAAGGCAATCAGTTGATCCTGATACGCTCGATTGGCATCATTAATCGCTATCTCTTCTGCTATGTTATTGTAATCTATCTGTTCTTCATAGGAGGCAACACCAGCATTGTAAGCTTCTACCTCCTTACTGTACTCATACAGTCGCATGTTCTCTCTATTCTGCCATGCATTGAACTCTGTCTGCTCTCTTAAAGAACGCAAAGCAGCTTCATTCATTTGGTTAGCTGCTAATTCTTCTTGTTTATAAGCGTAGTTATCTTGCTGTTGTGCCCAGTTAAAGGCATACATTTCATTAGCAAAATGCCAAGTTTGTTTTAAAGCTTCCTCGTTTAAATCCCTAGCATCACCACCAAATAACCTATCTAAAAATCCCATTAACTCCTCCTATAATAACGTGGAACATAGTTTCCTTCCCACATCATTGAAGTCAAGGAGACTGGGAACGGTGAATCACTGAAGATTCTAAGTAAAAAATTATCTGTACGCTGGTGTATAGGTAGTGTGTATACTGCCTGATCTACCATAGGTACGTCGTCAGCTAGGTATTGATTAGCTTCCTGTACTGGTTGAATGTCATACCAGTTATCTTCATAGGCTATCATCTTAACGGTAGCAGCTGGAGCCGAACCCATTGTAATAACACCTGCGTCTGTAATAGTAAAGTTAGTTGTGTTGGTACCATCTAAACTGACTTTGATGTCATCTTTATCATCTATATCAAATGGTAAACTAAACTCAGTTCTACTGCCATCTGTTAAATCAGAAAAATCATATGACTGACCTCTTAAACCATTAGATGTAAGTTTAAATCCAAGTGTACTAGATCTACCTACCGAAAACTTCATTCTAGATATAGTCAATACAGCACTATAATCTGCTATACCTTTATCTAATTGGAAGTATGTTTTAGGTAAGGTTATATCATAGTCAAATGTATACCCTACAATAACGTTTGTAGCCTGTCCTGATAGATCTATATTATCTGCTTTAAAGAATGTACCATCACTATCTGAACCACGCTCAGCTTTCATGGTAAAACCAGACTGAACGATTGTACTATAGTTACCTGCAGCATCACCTGAAATAGCAATAACTGGTGTAGCTGTGGTTATATCAGCGTATGGTATATAACATTTACTATAATTATTAGTACTATCAAAGACAACTTTCTTCTCTGAACCACCTGATAAACCATTAGTAGCTTTAGAATAGAAGTCCATGTATGGATTAATCTTCGTACCATCACTGGTAATCATAGCTTCATCTTCAAGCGTAGCACTTAAGTTAGATGTAAGTAGATTATACCTAGCTGATGAACCTGAACCAATTTTAACTACACTATATAATACATCAGAATCTACTACTAGATCTAATATATTACCCGGAAACTTCCAGCTGTACCATGCCTGTAAGACTTGCTGCTGGCCTTCAGAGTGTGTTCTATAGAAATATACAGTATCTAACGTTGATCCGTATAAAGCTATAAATGAGTTCTGTGGACTAGCAATTAGATTATCAACAGCCTCTGGTATATATTCATCTACTACTTTACCTAAATTAGTTACCTCTGGTATCTGACCTTCACCCCTTGGGGTAAGACCAAACACTCTGGTATAGGCTGGTGTCTTACTGACAAAGTTGATATTGGTACCTACGTCTACAGGATCTATATTAGTGTCCATCTCATAGTTAGAGAGTCCACGTATAATAGCAGTCTGTGGTGATAGGTTACCATCAGCAGCATACATAATAAACTGCTGGTTCTCAGAGAATAGAATCAAACCTGATGCTACTGGTATAATACCATGTAGTACAGCTGGTCTAATACTAGAACAGTTAAGATCAACTGGATCAGATGCACTAACTGTCTGAGCTGTTGCATGGTAGAAGTTAAAAAACTCACCAGCTTGACTCATAGATACATTATCTTCTGATAAGAATCCTAGTCTGTTGTTGTAGAAGAAAGCTTGTTGTATCTTCTCATCTTTAAATGAAGGATGAGCATTTGTAGTATCATCACCTACCAACCTAGAAGTCCAAGTAACTTGTCTAAAAGTAAAAGCGTTGGTACCAGTATTGACTAATTCATGAGGCATTGTAGAAGCAGTAAATCCTGTGGACATACCAAATCCTAATGTCTCTTCCCAATAACCACGACCATTACCACTACCAGCATCAGTCTTAAATCGTGCATAGTAATCATCAGCACCACTAGCTGTATTAATAATCTGTACTAATCTATTATGTACTGATTCGTTAGGTAACTCAGCTATATTATTTACTGTGTCTTGGTAACTACTAAGCTGCTTACCATCTATACCAGCATCAGTTGTAACAGTAAATGCAGCTGATGAGTGGTTGAGTTCTAAAGAACCGTTGAGTTTAGTTACAGTTAGATTGGAAATACTTTCAGCATCAATTGCAGCTTTTAATCCAGTTAATATTTCTGAAGCTGTAGCTGTTGAATCTGAAGTATATAAAGGATCATATACAGTACCACCTACAGTAATATATGCTTTGTATACTGAGCTATTATCTACACCAAGCAATCTTATAGTAGCTTGCCTGTTAGTATTGAATGTAGGATCAGCTATCGTTGTAACAACTTTCTGTTTGTTAGTGATAATAGATGTATCCTGTACAGTTAGTACATGGTAATCAGTTTTGGTTACAGCTGTAAGATAATCTCTAGCACTACCTGAGTAAGTGATTGTAGATTTAACATTAGTTGCTGCATTCCATACATGCACCTCTCCATAAGGAGAACTAGATGCACCTACAATACACCCTATATATTTCTCATCATTATCACGATGAATATAGAACCACTTAGCATTATCTAAGTCAGTATTATCATATGCAGTACCACTACCATCTTTTAAAACTGTTAGGAATTTAAGTCCGGGTCTTTTCTGTAGACCAAATGTAGGATCAGGGTAAGCATTAAGAGCTTCACGAACTTGACCCGGAAACTTCTTATCATCTGGTTGCTTAGATACCCCACCTAAATAATTCGGGACACGTTGTGTAACACTTGCCATTAGCGTTGTAAAGCTGTATAAGGTTTATAACTGGTGTAATGTCTATTACCTTCTGGGTGTCCAAAGATAGTAAAGTCACCTTGATTGCATTCGTACTCTAGTGCGTTAGCTCTAGCCAATGCTTCACGTTGTTGTAATGTTTGGATTAATTGTGGATCGCCAATGATTCGTTGAGCTGCAATGGTTGCTGCTTTGGCGACAATGTAGTTTTGTACAGGTGCAGGCAGGTCAACCCAATCAAAAAGCCAAACCACATCAACTTTAAATTCGTCACCTGCTGTATCTCCTATTTCATAAGTATGATTATATCTATCATATATTTTACCATCACGCCTAACAGGATCTATGTTACCTTTATAAGATTCAGAGAAATCTATTTGTAACATGTTGTTAGGTATTTCATATTGTCTATTATTATTAGTTACTATTTCATATTCAAACTCTTGATTAAAAGTCCAGCCTTCTGCTTGCACCTCTTTAGATACTTGTAACAATGTGTCGTATGCAATCGCAACGTCTGGGTTGGTTTGATCGAGGGTAGTTACAGGTGCTTGTCCTACCGATGATAGTATCTGATTTATTGCAGGTAGCTCTTGTGTAGCATTAGTTGTCGGATAGGAACTGGTCATAGTTAATATTTGTAAATAAAAAAAAGGGAACCGAAGTTCCCCTTATAGTTTAAGCAGCACGGTTAGCGTCACCGCTTGCTTCATTGATAGCTGGGCTATCTGCTTCCTGACCTGAGTAGGCTGTACGGAAGTTCATTGTTTCTGAGTATACCTCAGAGGCGGCTGTGACACCGCTCTTTGTTTTAGCTACAGAGTGTCTGATAGCACTACCTTTAAGTGAACCAGTACTATTAGTACCGTACTTATTA
>VTLG01005086.1_pt1 | contig 10226 bp, 6 predicted proteins | sample 4694571 | NCBI WGS metagenome assembly VTLG01 (sample SAMN12604809, study PRJNA352737) | marine metagenome | biome: ENVO:00000447; feature: ENVO:00000209|ENVO:00000569|ENVO:01000036; material: ENVO:00002151; isolation source: viral sequences binned using virsorter ... | reverse complement strand
TGGGTATTCTAGTATTGTTAGAAAACCAGGAGTTGATGCTCCATCTAGAAAATTAAAAGTATATTTTGCTAGAGGAACTTATGATAGTTCTGATACAGGTGATATTACAACAGTTAATTCTTATAATGGATTTAATTATGCTAAAGAAATAACACGTATTAATGGAAATAGAGTTACTGATTTAGTTGATGCTAGACCTAGAGTAGGAGAATATTCTGTTGCTGCTGGTGCTCGTTCTCCTTTTGAGTACTTAGGAAGAAGTTTTGATGATAGCTCTAATAATGGAGCACAGCATAGTGCTAAGTATATTCTTGCTAATGATGAGTCAATGAGCCTAGGGTTCAGTTACTATCTACCTAGAGTTGATAGGGTTTATGTTGATAGTAAGGGATTTTTACAAGTAGTATATGGAACTCCTGCTGATGAGCCTAGATTGCCTGAGCAGATAAGTGGAGCAATGAATGTTGCTAACGTATTTTTACCTCCATATCTGTATAATACATCAGATGCTAAAGTAAAATTCATTCAATATAAGCGATATCAAATGGCTGATATTGCTAAACTTGAGCAAAGAATTAAAAATATTGAATATTATACTTCATTGAATACAGTTGAATCTGATGCATTGAATAAATTTATTCCAGATGCTAATGGTTTGAATAGATTTAAGTCTGGAATTTTTGTAGATAATTTCACAAGCATAGAATCTCAAGATACAACTATTGGTGTTAGAAATGCTATTGATAAGACTAAAGGAATTCTAAGACCAGCTCATTATTCTACTGCTGTTAACTTACAAATAGGATCTAATGCTATTACTGGTATTGGTCAAGGAACTGCAGTAGATAGTCAATTTGCAACTATTGAAGGTACTGATATAAGAAAATCTGGTAGACTTATAACATTAGATTATACTGATGAGTTGTATCAATTCCAGCCTTATGCTACTAGAGTTGAAAGTGTAACTCCTTTCCTTGTTATGTTCTGGGGTGGTAATATTGAGTTATCTCCAGATACTGATGTTTGGATTGATGTCACTAAGATGCAACCAAATGATGTTATGATGGAAGGTTCTTTCCAGGGTATTGCTCAAGCATTGGGTGCTGAAGTTACTACTGGTGAAGATGGACGTAGAATGGGTGTAACACCTGTTATGTGGAATTCTTGGGAAACTGTTGGGGTTAATATGGATCTTGGATTATCCAACAACCAACAAACTATGCAGAATGCTAGTGGTAATAGAAATAATGCAGCAGTTCAAGGATTGTTAGATGGTATTAATGTTGGTAATCAGCAAATTCTTGATCCTAGTGATTCTATAGTTAATAATATTACAGCAACTGGTGGAGTATCCTTAAATCAACAGAGAACAGGTACTCAACAAACTGTTATGGAGAGAATTGATACCTCTTCATTAGGTGAAAGAGTTGTTAATAGAGACATCATTAACTTTATGAGGTCTAGGGAAATACAATTTGTTGGAAAAGACTTTAAACCATATGAAAGAGTATATGCCTTCTTTGATGGAGTGGACGTTACTAAATTCTGTACTCCTAAGTTATTGCAAATTGAAATGATCAGTGGAACATTTAGACCAGGTGAAACAGTAGATGGTAGGATGCCATCAGCTCTTCAGAATAGACAAAACAATAGAAATGCCTCTCCTAGGATTGTATTCAGAACTGCAATATCTAATCATTTATATGGTCCTTGGGATAATCCAGGAAGAAATGTCTTTAGTGCAAGCCCATATAATAGGGAGGTAAATGTAGCTGCAAATTATAGTAGTTCTTCTACTACTTTAAATGTGGATACATGGTCTCTTGCTTCTGACGATACTACACAATTCTTTGGATATGTTGCATCAGGTATGATTCTACAAGGAAGAACAACTGGTGCTAGAGCAAGAATAACAGATGTTAAATTAATACCAAATAATGGTGCTAATATCATAGGTTGCTTCCATGTTCCAGAATCAGATGTTTCAAGTAATCCTATTTTTGAAACAGGTAATTCTACATTCAGACTTACAGGTAGTCCAACTAATACTAAGATTAAAGGTACTTATGATACTGCTGGTGAGACAACATTCTATTCTCAAGGTGATTTAGACTCTACTCAAGAAACTACTCTATCTTTGAGAAATGCTACAGTAAGAAGTGCAGAATTCAATGAAACACAAACTATTGGAGGAACAGCACAGTCTAATACAGTACAAACCGTTAGTGGATTTGATGTTATTACCAACGTTACTCAAGAAGTAACAGAAATTACTGAAATTACTAATATTGATGCTAGAGTCTTTAATACTACTAACGTTACTCAGGTTGTTCAGCAAGAGCCTAGATGGGGTGATAATGACCCAATAGCACAGACTTTCACTGTTAATGACCTTACTGGTATATTTGTCACCAAATGTGATGTCTACTTCTCTGAAAAGACTGATACAGAGGTTCCAGTAGTATTCCAAATACGTACTACACAATTAGGAACTCCAACTGAAGAAATTCTTCCTTATTCTGAAGTTACTATACATCCTAGAGATATAAATGTCTCAGATGATGCTACTGTTGCTACTACTATTACTATGAAAGCTCCTGTTTATTTGGAGCCAGAGACAGAGTATGCATTGGTTATGAAATCTAAGAATACTGATTATAAGGTTTGGATTTCTAGATTAGGAGAAGCTGATGTTAGAACTTTAGCTGATGAAGCTGGTAAAATAATAGTATCACAACAGCCTGTATTAGGATCACTCTTCAAATCACAGAACGCTTCTGTGTGGACGCCAAGTCAGTATGAAGACCTTAAGTTTGATTTGTATAGAGCAGACTTTAAGACAATTGGATCTGCTAATTTCTATAATCCAGAACTACCTAGAGATGGTAAAAATCTTCCATCTAAGGGAATAACCATTATTCCTAATAAGGTTAGAGTTTCTATTGGGGGTAGTGTTAACCAGAATAATATTCCTCAAAGTCCTAATGCTTATAGAGCATTACAAGCAGGAAATACTGTTTATCAGGGAGCAAGTGCTGCTGTTAATTTAGATTCTGTTCCTCATGGATCTTTAGTTGGATTTGCTGGTTCTATTAGATATTTCAAAGAACCTCATGCTATTGGTAATACATCAAGTGGTGCTAACTGGAGTAATGGTGGTACTGCTTTACTAGTTACTAATCCTGGTACAGGATATACTCCTGCTTCTGGTAAGTATTACTTCCAGAATGTTAGCTTTACATCTGTAACTGGAAGTGGATCTGGTGCTGTTGGTTTCGTAACTGTTTCTGATGGACAAATTGTTGGTGCTGGTATTACAAGTGGAGTAGGTAAAGGTGGTACTGGATATCAAGTTGGTGATGTTCTTACTGCTGATCTTGGAACTGTAGGTGCTCAAGTTGGTGAAGGTTTGAGATTAACTGTTATTGGTCATAGTGATGAGGTATATGGTGTAGGTCAAACTGAATCTGGTATATCTGCATTTAATGAATTAGTAATAACTGACGTACAAGGAGATTTCGATGTAACTGGTACTGCTTCTCAACTTTGGTATATTGATAGTGTAGGACTATCCACTCAGTTAAATGGTGGAACTTCAGTTAATGGTAAGGCTATTCCAAAAGCAGTTTCTGTTGTTGATGATGGATATCATTTGAAGATTCATCAGAGAAATCATGGAATGTATAATAGTGTTAATCAGGTAACTATAGAAGATGTTGAAAGTGATATTACCCCAACAGCTTGTAATGAAATATTAGGTTTAACTGAAACAACAGACTTGTCAGTTCAAGCTGGAACAGCATTTACTTCTTTTGAAGGTCTTCCTGTTAGTGCTACTAATCCAGGATATATTCAAATAGGTGATGAAGTTATCAAATACACTGGTATAAGTGGAAATACTTTAACCACTTTAACTAGAGCTATAGGTACTACTAATGCTGCTAGACATGAAGTTGGTGATCAAGTTTGGAAGTATGAGTTTGGTGGTGTTTCTCTACTCAGAATTAATAGTAGTATTAATGAATATTATCATGACTTAGGTGATGCTAGTATTACTAGTGCTGATTCTATTGAAATAGACTCTTATCATATTAAGATTGATATGGGCAATACAAATTCACAGTCTTCTGGATATATTCTTAATAGAAGTAGTGCAAACTCTGATAATTACTTACCTCTAAAATTCAATTCAGCTGGTGTTGGAGGTGGACCAGAATCACAAGCAACCTATAATATTCCTTATTCATTAATGATTCCTAAATTTGAAATAATGACTCCTACTGGTTGTAAGGTTACTGCTAGAGCAAGAACAGTTTCTGGTGCTAGTGTTAATGGAACAGAACCAGCATATCAGGATAAGGGATTCACTGAAGTTGCAATAGGACAAAAGAATTATTTTGATACTCCTAGATTAGTAGCATCTAGACCTAATGAAGCTACTTACTTAACCACTATGCCTGGTAATAAGTCATTGACATTTGTTATGAATATGGCAGCAAGTGATAGAAGATTGTCACCTGTAGTTAACTTGGATCATTGTGGAGTAACATTTGTTAATAATAGAATTAATAGACCTATTACTAATTTTGCTACTGATTTAAGAGCTAATCAAACTGTTAAAGATCCTGATAGATTCTTCTATGTAACTAAGAATATAGTTTTAGAAAATCCTGCAACAACATTGCAAGTCATTCTAGATGCTTATGTTCCTGATGTTTGTGATGTCAGAGTATTCTATGCTATTAATCAAGATCTTCCTGTTAAGGATACAATCTTTATTCCTTTCCCAGGATATAAGAACAAGAATACTAATGGTGAAATGATTACTCCAACTGCTAGTGATGGACAATCAGATCAGAAAGTACCAAAAGTGGATACATATGTCCCAGAGGCTACACCTAACCTCATGAAGGAATATACATTCAGTACTGAAGATCTTCCACCATATAGTTCTTATAGAATAAAAATTGTAGGAACTTCTACTAATGCAGCAGTTGTCCCTCAAATTCAAAGACTTCGTGCTACCGCTCTTGCATAATTATGGCTTTAATACCTGTACAAGATCAACCTGGTATTTTTAGAGATAGTGTTTCTAATGCTATTGTAAACAAAAATACCAATGATTATGATACCTATATCAGACAAAGAAATAAGATGAGATCTAAAAATGAAAGAATTGATGATCTTGAAAAGAAAGTAGATGATTTGACAGGTGATATTGGTGATATTAAAACAATGCTTCAATCACTTATAAACAAGTAACATGGCAAATAACACTATTACGTTTGATCCACAATCTGGAGTTGCTTACGGTGTTGATTTGACCATTAACACCGGATCAGATTTTAAGTCTTCTTTTGATGTACTTAAACCAGATAAATCTGCTTATAATTTTACTGGATATTTTGGTTCAGCACAAATGACTAAATCTGTTGCTATTGGAGCAACATTGGGTGTAGGAGCAACTTTTAGTGTAGGGTTTACCAGTGCTGCAGGTGGAAAATTTGAAATATCTTTAGGATCTACTGCTACTAGAAGTTTAAAGCAAGGTAGACATGTATATGATATTTTAGTTAGTTCAGGTTCTACAATTTATAGGATTGTAGAAGGGGATATTTTGGTGCAAGGAGGTATATCTTCTGCCCCAACATCCTAAATAATCTAGAGGTACTGTATAAATGGCGCAACCTTCTACCAGACAAGAATTAATAGATTATTCCCTAAGACAATTGGGTGCTCCTGTTCTGGAGATTAATGTTGCGGAAGAGCAACTTCAGGACTTGACAGATGATGCTATTCAGTTTTATCAAGAAAGGCATTATGATGGTGTTACTGAGAATTTTCTCAAGTATCAAGTAACACAAGCAGATATTGATAGGGGAACTGCAAGTGCTGGAGGAGATCCTGTAACTGGATCTGGTATTTCTTCGGTTACTACTTCTGCTAATGTAGCAGGGTATGGAACTACTGAGTTTAAGTATTATGAAAGTGGTAATTATATTCAAATACCTCCAAACATAGTTGGAGTTAAAAAGGTATTTAAAGTTAGAAGTGCTAATTCAATGGGCATGTCTGGAAACATGTTCAGTTTTAAATATCAATTAGTTTTGAATGATTTGTATTTCTGGGGAAGAACAGAATTATTAGGATATTCAATGGCTATGAGTTATTTGGAAACTATGGATTTCCTTTTAAATACTCATACTAGAATTAGATTTAATATTAGACAAGATAGGTTATATTTGGATATTGATTGGGAAGAAGTAAATGCTGGTGATATTTTAATTATAGATTGCTATACTGCATTGGATCCTGATGCATCTAGTAAGGTTTTTAATGATAGATTTTTGAAATTATATCTTACAGCATTGATTAAAAAGCAATGGGGTCAAAATTTAATTAAATTCCAAGGTGTAAAACTCCCTGGTGGAATTGAGTTAAATGGAAGACAAATGTATGATGATGGTCAAAGAGAAATAGATGAAATCAGGGAGCAAATGATTAGTACTTATGAGATTCCACCTCTAGATATGATTGCTTGAGGTAGAATATCATGGCACTCAATTCTTATTTTTTACAAGGATCTAAAAGCGAACAAAGTTTAGTCCAAAGTTTAATCAACGAACAGTTGACAATTTATGGCGTTGAGGTATATTACATTCCTAGAAGATATATTTCTCAAAATACAGTCATAAAGGAAGTTATTGAATCTAAATTTGATAGTGCTTACCCAATTGAAGCATATATTGATAGTTATGAAGGGTATGGTGGACAAGGAACTCTTCTTTCTAAATTTGGAATACAGAATGTAGATGACCTTACTCTTATCATTTCTAGAGAAAGATATGAAACTTATATTACTCCTCTCATAAAGAATTTACCTAATGTTGAATTATCAACTAGACCTAAAGAAGGGGATCTTATTTACTTCCCATTAGGAGATAGATTGTTTGAAATTAAGTATGTTGAGCATGAACAACCATTCTATCAACTTAAAAAGAATTACGTTTATCAATTGAGATGTGAACTCTTCCGTTATGAGGATGAGGTTATTGATACTGGTGTTGAGACTATTGATGATGAAGTAGAACAACTAGGATATATTGCTACTCTTACTTTGATAGGAGCTGCTTCTACTGCTACTGCTACAGCATCTTATGTTGCTACAGGTGGTGTTCAGCAGATTTATATGAAAAATATGGGTAATGGATATCAAGCCCAACCTTTAGTCGGTATATCTTCTTCACCAGCTGGATCTGCAAATGCTGTTGGTGTTGCTTCTATTTCAACTACTTGGATTGATTGTAATACTGGATTAACTGATGGAAAAATATCAGCAATTCATATATCTAATGCTGGTGCTGGATATACTGAAGCACCTTGGTTAACTATTCAAGATCCTACTGGATTTGGGGTAGGTGCTGCTGGTACTGTTGGAATTACTACTCTGGGATCTATTGGAGTAGTTACAGTCACTGGTGGTGGTTCTGGATATACTACACATCCAAGATTTACAGTATCTGCACCAGGAAGTGTTGGTGTTGGTAGTACTGCTGCATATGGTATTGGTTATATTAATGCTGCTGGTATTGTAACTGTTGCTTACATAACTAATGCAGGTGTTGGATATTCTGAGGTTCCAACTATAACATTTGAAGGACCTACTGGAGCTGGAGTAGGTGTTGGAACAGGTGCTTTTGTCTTTAATGAAACTGTTACTGGACAAACATCTGGAGCAACAGCAAGAGTTAAGGAATGGGATGCAACAAATAATACATTAGAAATATCAGGAATTTCTTCTAACTTCCATCGTGGTGAAGAAATTATAGGTTCAAATTCTGGTGCTAGATATGCAATCAGATTGACTAATTCTGATGATTTAGTTTCTGGATTTGCAGAAAATGATACTATTCAATCTGCAGCAGATGATATTATAGATTTCACAGAGACTAATCCCTTTGGAATGCCTTAATTTTATTTTGTTAAATAGTAAGTATAATGGTATAAAATAATGTTTGAGTATTTTTATAACGAGGTCTTTAGGTCTGTCATTATAGGATTTGGATCTATATTTAATGGAATTGAAATTAAAAAATCAAGTTCCATTATTAAAGTTCCATTAGCATATGGACCAACTCAAAAGTTTCTTGCAAGAATGCAGCAAGAAGCAGATCTTAATAAGCCTGTTTCTATAACTTTGCCAAGAATGGCATTTGAGTTCTTAGGTCTACAATATGACCCCACAAGGAAGTCAACACAAACTCAAACTATTATTAATCAGACTCCAGATGGAGCAAATGTGAAAAAGAACTATCTTCCAGTTCCTTATAATATGAAATTTGAACTATCAATCATGACTAAGTTAAATGATGATATGCTTCAAATAGTAGAACAGATTTTACCATATTTTCAACCAGCATATCAAGTTCCTATTAACTTCTTAGGTAATTTAAAAGAGAAGAGAGATGTTGCTATTCAGTTGGATAACATTAGTATGGAAGATGATTATGAAGGAAATTTTGATACTAGAAGAGCATTAATATACACTTTAAGTTTTACTGCAAAAACAACACTCTTTGGTCCTATATCAGATGTTACTGGTACTGTTATCAAGAAAACTTCTGTTGGATACGTTGCTGGTTCTAAGGCACCTGGTGTCTCAGCAGAAAGAGATCTAACTTATAGTACTACTGCAAGAGCAACTAAAGACTACACTGGTGACGTAGTTACTCTTCTTGCAGAGAATGTAGATTTAATTGAAACAGTTATTGAAGTTGATGATGGAACCAAGATTGAAGCAGAGAAATACATCTATGTTGGTCAAGAAGAGATGTATGTTGAATCTGTTACTGGTAATAAGATGACTGTTAAGAGGGGTCAGGATAATACAATGGAACAGAATCATGTGAAGGGAGCACAGGTCAAGGGTATCAATTATCCAGGAACTGATGATAATGCTCTTATCCAATTTGGTGATGATTTTGGATTTGATGGTACTATAACTTGAGGAATATATTATGCCAGTTAATGATGCTAAATTAGATGAAACTCTTAATATTACCCCTACTAAAGTTGAAGTAGATGAGAGTTCTGTTTCTGTTGGAGTTGAGAGAGAAAAACCAGATAGGTTAACTAAGAGCGATATTGAGAAAGATTATGACTATACAAGAGGTAATCTTTATAGTATAATTGAAAAAGGACAAGAAGCAATTAATGGTATTCTTGAACTTGCTCAAGAAAGCGAAATGCCTAGAGCATATGAAGTTGCTGGTCAGTTAATTAAAAGCGTTTCTGATGCAACTGACAAATTAATGGATCTTCAGAAGAAAGTTAAAGACGTTAATAAAGAAGAAGAATCAAAAGGTCCTACTACTGTCAATAATGCGCTTTTTGTTGGTTCCACAGCAGAGTTACAGAAACTTTTAAAGCAAAATACTCCAAATAAATAAGATATATGGGAAACTCTGTATTGACGAATGACAGATAATAAACCTAAGAATAATGATGCCTTAAATAGTTTCTTTAGCTCCATTGGTAGTGAAAAGAAAAAGATAAAGGAAGAAAAGAAAGAGTTGATAGGTGATATCTCTCTTGATGATGTGTTTTCGTCAATTAACGAAGAAACTAAAAAATTAAAAGCAAAGAAAAGAAAACTTCAAAAAGAAGCAAAAGCATTTGAAAATTTCTTATTCTCTGATGATAAGAAATCTGGTGGATTTACTAGTATTAAGGATTCAATTGCTAATGGTCCTATTCCTGATGCAACTCCACAAAAAGTAGAAGAAGATATTGATGAAGCAGTAGAAGCATTAGAACAGGTTAATAAAGAAGATGAAGGAACTATTGACCATGCTATTCAGATATTAGATAAACTTAATGAAAAGAATGAATTAACAGAAGAATCTTCTACTCCAGAACTTTCTAAAATTAGAAAAGAACTTGATGTTCTTAAACAGATTGTTAATACACAAGGTGGTGGAGGAGAAACTAGACTTCAGTATCTTGATGATATTGTTGGGGTTGCTACTAACCTTAGTGAATATGAAGGTAAAGTTTTAACTGTAGAAACTTCTGGACCTACTGGACAACCATTTATATTCAAAGCAAGTGCTGCAGCAGGAGCTGGTGGTACTTGGGCAGTAGATTCTGAACCTGCATCCGAAGCAACTGGTATTCATACTACTAAAAATGTTGGTATAGGAACTACAGTTGCTAATGCTACTTTA
>VTLG01012099.1_pt1 | contig 10228 bp, 14 predicted proteins | sample 4694571 | NCBI WGS metagenome assembly VTLG01 (sample SAMN12604809, study PRJNA352737) | marine metagenome | biome: ENVO:00000447; feature: ENVO:00000209|ENVO:00000569|ENVO:01000036; material: ENVO:00002151; isolation source: viral sequences binned using virsorter ... | reverse complement strand
ATATGGCTAAAAGACGGATTGGTACCCTCCGCAAAAGAAATTTGTTCCTCCACGAGCATATCACGCTGAATATCAAACTGCCTTTTAGCTTATGACCGATAAAAAAACACCTCATTTCCAGGCAATAGCCTATGAAAACGACAGCCCTCCAGCTAATGCACCCAAATATTCATTCAAAAAGTTTAAAATTGATAAGGATATTACTCTCAAAGCGGGTATGTATGACATTGATGTCTTTGAAAACCGCAGCGATAAAGGGCAGATACAGCTTAAAATATTGGTCAATGACCCCTGGATAAACCCAAAAGATAACAATAACCAAGAGGATGACTTTTAAAATTTAAAAAAGAGATGGACTCAAAAGACTTTCAAAGATGGATGTTAAAAACCAGAATTGGGGTAGCAGAATTTGCAAGAATTACTGGCATGCACGAGAATAATGTTAGAGGATACCTTAGAGGAGTCAAAAAAATTGACGATATGTTGGAAATGCGAATAAAGGAGATAGGCAATGCCAAAAAATAAATCGGGAGCCTCGGAACCTGTTGTTAGATATGGCGGCGTTAGGATGCTACAAAAGCGCATCAAACGCTCAGAGATAATTGACCATAGCAAAGAGGCGGTGGCTCAAGAGCTAGTCTATATTTCAACGTCTAAAATTACGGACATTATTGACTGGGAGGGCGGGAAGACAAGACTTAAAGACCCTAAAGATATACCAGATGCGGCGCTCAGAAGTATTAAAAAAATTAAAGTTTCAGGAAAGGATGGCGAGAATATTGAGATTGAAATGCACGATAAAATTCGCTCACTCCAGGTGGTTGCCAAAGCCGCGGGATTGCTAGAACAGCCAGAAGACGACACAGACAAACCATCGGTTATTGGAATTCAAATACAGGGTCCAGACGTTACCGAGGTTGTTGATAAAGAAAAATGAGCGAGCATGATTTAAAATTTAATTTTAAACAAAGCCCTACTGTCTACAAATTTTTACAAGACAATTCTTTTGTTAGAGGGATTGTTGGACCTGTTGGTAGCGGGAAATCTTATGCCTGTGCTGCCGAGATATTCCTAAGAGCCGTTAAGCAAAAACCTTCTCCTAAAGACGGGATTAAATATTCAAGGTTTGTGATTGTTAGAAACTCATACCCAGAGTTAAGAACCACAACAATTAAAACTTGGCAAGAGATTTTTCCAGAAAACGTCTGGGGAAACATGCGGTGGTCTCCTCCCATATCACATCACATCAAGCTACCCTCAAGAGGAGATGCCGCTGGCATTGATTGCGAAGTTATTTTTTTAGCCCTGGACCAGCCCAAAGACGTAAGAAAACTATTGTCTTTAGAATTAACGGGTGCCTGGGTTAATGAGGCGAGAGAGTTACCCAAACAAGTTATTGACGGATTGACTCACAGGGTTGGTCGATATCCCAGCAAAGCTGACGGCGGTCCTTCCTGGAGAGGTGTTTGGATGGATACAAACCCTATGGAAGATGACCATTGGTGGTATCAATTATCTAAAAAAGAAAGATTGCCAACGGGCAAGTTTGCCTGGAAGTTTTTTGAGCAGCCTTCTGGGATTATTCAAACCAAAATGAAAGATTTACCAGAAATGCCAGAGGCTAATGGTTATATATTTTCAGCTGGTACCTGGTGGAAAGAAAACGAAAAAGCTGAGAATATCAATAATTTACCGTCGGGCTATTATTCACAAATCTTAGCGGGGAAAACCAGGGACTGGATTTCTTGTTATGCCGAAGGTAAGTATACGTTTGTCCAGGACGGCAAAGCCGTTTGGCATGAGTATGAAGATACTACCATGGCTGTAGACGATTTAGAGGTAGCCGATAACATACCAATCGTTATTGGGATTGACTTTGGATTGACACCAGCAGCGGTGTTTGCTCAAAGACAGCCCAGCGGGGCTTGGCATGTTTTAAGCGAGCTGGTTACGTTTGAAATGGGGCTTGAGAGGTTTGGGAGATTGTTAAAAACAGAGATGGAAATAAGATACCCTAAACACAGTTTTACAATATGGGGAGACCCAGCGGGTACAGCTAGAGACCAAATATACGAAGTAACCGCTTTTGAGCATCTAAAAACGCTTGGCATAATGGCAAGACCTACAGCTACCAATGATTTCAAAAGCAGACGAGAGGCGGTTGCGGGACCCATGACCAGGCTTATAGATAAAAAACCAGGATTTTTGATAGATACAAAATGTAACAAAACCAGAAAAAGTTTAGCTGGAGGCTATCATTTCAAAAGGATGCAAGTCTCTGGACAAGAAAGGTACAGGGATGTACCGAATAAAAACCAACACTCTCACGTTGGGGATGCCCTGGGATATTGCATGTTAGGCGGCGGAGAGCATAGAAGACTAATACGAGGAAACGTAAATAAGTATTTTGTTGGAACTGCGGTAGCAAAAACTGAGTTTGATATATGGGAGTAACAATAGATTTGTTGTCTGTCTTGAATCAAGAAATGGGTCTTGAAGGCTCAAACAAGTGTATCAAAAGGTTTGAACAGAAAGATTTTTGGGTTATAAAACTCCCAGAACATGAAAAAAAACTGTTTAATTCTATTCCAAACTATGAAAAATATTTAATGGAAAACACCATAAAACATTCATCATTTACAGCATTTATAGGGAAAACACCTGTTGGATGTTTTGGTTTAATACAACTGTATCCAGGGGTTGCAGAGGCTTGGTTAATACCTAGTCAAGAATTGAGAATGTCTATCAAAAATGCTTTCGCCTTCCAGAAAGCAACTAAAAAATTTTTCAATCATGCCTTTGATGTTTTTGACTTACGAAGAATACAGGTTACAATAGACGAAACGAATACCATTTCCATGAATTGGATTAAAACGATGGATTTTAAAAAAGAAGGGTGTTTGAGAGAATTTGGATTTAATGGAGAAAATTACATTATGTTCAGTAGATTAATAGGAGACTAAGATGGGTGGTATATTTTCAAAGCCTAAAGCTCCCCCGCCCCCAAAAGCGGTAGAGACAAAAGTATCTGAAAGAGAGGCGGCAGTTTCTAAAGCAGAGGAAAAACAAGCACAAACTTTAAAAGCTAGACAAAGAGCGAGATTAACTGGTGGTAGAAAAATGTTATTATCTTCTGGCAGAACTAATCCAGCGACAGGGATAGAATTTGAAACAACAAGAACTCTGGGCTATGGAAGAAATCCAAGAGGCTAACATGGCTGAAAGAGAAGAAAAAGAATATTTAAGACACCCTATGAGAAGGAGGAGAGGTTAATGCCAACAGTAATATCAAAAGACGGAAAGAAAAAAGTTTTTCCATACACAAAAAAAGGAACTACCAAAGCAAAAGAGTTTGCAAAAGCAACTGGCGGAAGAGTTAGCATGAAAGGAGCTATGAAAAGGAAAGTAGGGGCAAATTATTAACGCCAAACAGATTTTAGAAAGGTATAAAAAAGCCGAGCAGCGTAAAGATTTGTGGAGAGATATTTACCAAGAATGTTACGAATATGCTCTGCCTCAGAGAAATTTGTACGGTGGAGAGTATGAAAGCGGCAGCCCAGGGCAAAGAAAGATGGGGAAGGTTTTTGATTCTACTGCTATTCACTCTACCCAAAGATTTGCCAACAAGATTAAAGCAGCTTTATTTCCTTCTCACAGAGAATGGATAAAATTACAAGCTGGTTCTGATATTCCAGAAGAAAGAAACACAGAAGTGCAGATTGCATTAGACCAAGTAAATTCTAAAATGTTTAATATTCTTAATGTTTCTAACTTTGACATGGCGATAGGAGAGTTTTTGCTGGACCTGTGTGTTGGGACTGGATGTATGCTTATTCTTCCAGGAGATGAAAAAGACCCAGTAAAATTTATAGCTGTTCCTCAATATTTGATTTGTTTTGACGAAGGACCGTTTGGCAAAGTAGAAAACGTATACAGGAAACTAAGATTAAAAAATTCAAACATAATGAGAGAATTTCCAGACGCCGAATTGCCTAGAGAGTTAATAGATAAGATTACAGAAAAACCTAACGATGATACTGATTTGTTAGAGGCTACAATGTATGAGCCAGACGAAGGCGTTTATTATTATTGCATTATTCATAGAAAATCATCAGAAAAAATTGTAGAAAGAACCTTCTCAACTAATCCTTGGGTTATAAGCAGATACATGAAAGTTTCTGGAGAAATTTACGGCAGAGGTCCTTTGGTAACAGCGTTACCTGATATCAAAACATTAAATAAAACTGTAGAATTATTACTTAAAAATGCGAGCATAAACATAGCGGGAGTATATACAGCCGCAGATGATGGCGTTTTAAATCCTCAAACAGTTAGGATTGCGCCAGCAGCTATTATACCTGTAGCAAGTAACGGAGGTCCGAGAGGTCCAAGTTTACAGCCTTTACCTCGTTCTGGAGATATACAGCTATCACAAATAACCCTAGAAAGATTACAAAACAATATAAAAAAAATTATGTTAGATGATAGCTTGCCGCCAGACAATATGTCGGCGCGTTCAGCTACAGAGGTAGTAGAAAGAATGAAAGAGTTATCTCAAAACCTAGGTTCCGCTTTTGGTAGATTAATTTCTGAGGCGGTAACCCCTATTGTTTCAAGAACTTTGGCTGTAATGAATGATGCTGAATTGATTGACCTACCATTAAGAGTTAATGGCTTAGAAGTTAAAATACATCCTACCAGCCCACTAGCATTAGCCCAATCTCAAGAAGAAGTACAAAAAGCAATGCAATGGATGCAGATGGCAAGTCAGCTTGGACCAGCTGGTCAGATGGCAATTAAGGTAGATGCGGTAGCAGATTACATAGCAGACCAACTAGGCGTTCCACCAGAACTAAGAACTTCTACAGAAGAAAGAGAACAGATGGCGCAGCAAATGGCTCAAATGGCTCAACAGCAAGCACAAGACCCTCAAGCGGCACAACAAGAGCAGCCAGAAAATCCAGAAGAATTACAATAAATTTGTGAGGAAATATTATGGCAATAGTAGATGAAGGATGGGAAGGATTAGATTTTAAAACTCAAGACACAGACATAACTAAAGACGTTATAAGTCTTGACATGAAATATGCTAAAGTTTTTGGCACCCCAGAAGGACAAGAGGTTTTACAAGACCTAGTAAACAGAACATTAGAAATACCAAGCTGGTATCCAGAATTACCCGAAAGTTATGGTTACGTCAGAGAAGGACAAAACATGATTATTAGGGAAATAACTAAGAGAGTAAAACGAGCTACAACCAAGCAGTAGGAGGCATACTATGGCAGAGGCAGCAGAAACAGAAAACAAACAAGAAGAAACCTTGGTTTCATCGGCGGTAGATAAAGTAAACGAAGAGGTAACTGAGGATACAGGAGAGGGTATTTCCCATACAGAGAATCCAGAAGAAGAAACTTTAGGCGTAGACGAAGACGAGCTAGAATTTAAAAAACCAGACTACCTGGCTGATAAGTTTTGGGATGACGAAGAAGGTCCAAGAATAGAGGAAATGTCTAAATCTTTAGGAGAGTTAGAAAAAAAACTTTCCCAGGGAGAACATAAAAAGCCAGATGAGTACGACACAAAAATATTAGACGAATACGATATTGATGTAAACGATGAAGTAGTGCAAGGGTTTTTGCAAACAGCGGGAGATGCGGGGTTAAATCAAGCATCCGTTAATAGCATTTTAAAAACATTCTTAGAGAGCAACGCTCAGTTTTTAGAAAAAAACCAAGCTCACGTTGAAGAAGAAAAAAGAAAACTTGGCGGAAAAGCAGATGATATTATTGATGATGCTGTTAGATTTGGCAGTAGTTTATTAAAAAAAGGAGTTTTTTCAGAAGAAGGACACCAGGAATATTTAAAAACATGCAATACTGCTCAAGGTATTAAAATGATTAGGGCAATGAGAGACTATTATGGCGAAGGCAAGATGCCAGCAATAGCGCCTAATGATGATATTGGAATGTCAGAGGAAGAGGTTAGAGCGCAAGTAAATGACCCAAGATATCAAACTGACCCATCATTTAGGGCTAAAGTAGAAAAAGACTTTAATAGAGTATTTCCTGGTATGCACCAAGAATAAATTTTTTATTTACTTAGATGTTCCACGTGGAACATCTAGGTTTCGGATAATAAATCCTCGTCAGTTATACTAGTTATTAACAACGCCGTGTCTGTACAGCATAAATTTAAAGTATTCTTCTTTAAAGTTATTTAATAACGTGGTCTTGTTTGGTGTTATATCTGCGCCTTTGTGGTCACTAAATTCAACTTTACCATTCAAAAACGAAAGTACTCTTCGGCCGTTTGCATCAAAATCTCCTTCAATTTCATTGTTCACTATACAACTAATTTTATATCGAAGTGTCATTATGCTTTTAATTTGATACATAACAATCGCAACATGATGTTTATCTAATGATATACAATCATCGCATGAAATGTATTCTAAAATACTTGTTAAATATTTTACTTTACATTCAAGATTATTATAGTATCGGTCTAACCTTTTTTTGTCGTCGTTCATTTTTTTCCTCCTTTGGAACATTCACTTACAATATAACATCATAATAACATATAATCAACAACGTAATAACAATATATATTATTTATAAAACACAGGAAACCTGGGTGTTGCATTAAATATTCCTTTGTTTTATTATCATGGTAAGAAGATAATCCTGTCCAGGACCTTCAGTTATTAATTTAGCTGTAGCCTTTCAAAAAGACAACTAGAGCGTAGAAAAAAATAAACTAACATATTAGGAGTTTAATATGGCACAAGGTATAACAAATGCTTTTGTTACTTTGTTTGACGCCGAGGTAAAGCAAGCATATCAAGGAGATTCAAAACTTCGCGATACTGTTCGCATTAAATCGGGTTCTGGCTCTAACACCGTAAAATTTCCAAAAATAGGTAAAGGCGCGGCAACGGTTAGAATACCTCAAACAGACGTAACACCTCTAAATGTAACTTATAGTCAAGTTACATGCACCATGAGCGACTATAATGCTGCTGAATACAGCGATGTATTTCATCAAGCTAAAGTCAATTTTGATGAGAGAAGAGAATTGGTTGAGGTGGTATCTAAAGCAATATCACGTAGACAAGACCAATTAATTATAGACGCGTTAAACGCGGCTAGCAGCCCTTCAACTGTGGCAAAAACTGTTGTAACCACAGGTTCAGCAGCAGCAAGTAACTTAAACGTTGGTAAAATTATAGCAGCTAAGAAAGCCTTAGACGCTAAAAATGTACCATCGGAAGACCGTTGCTTGGTAATACATGCTAACAGCTTGAGCGGTTTATTGGCGGATGAGCGAGCTATCTCTAACGACTTTGCTATTAAAGCATTGTTAAATGGAGAAGTAGCGAGCATGCTCGGTTTCAAAATCATACAGATTGGAGACAGAGACGAAGGCGGGTTGCCTCTATCATCAAGCGATAGAACCATATTTGCTTTCCATAAATCTTCTTGCGGAATGGCAGAAGGCATGGGAATCAAAACTGAAATTAACTATGTACCAGAAAAAACATCTTTCTTGGTTAATAGTATGTTCTCAGCTGGTTCAGTAGCTATTGACGATGAAGGCATAGTAAAAATAACATGCGAAGAATAAGAGGAGTAAATAATGGCATATAGTGCAACAGGTCTACAGCCCATAGGTGGACAAGCAAAAGCGGGCAACGCTCCTCAAGTATGGAGCTATACATCGACTGACGCTAAAACAGCTATTGATGCTGCTGGATATTTTAATGATGCCTCTGACCTTTTAAAGGTTGGAGACTTAATTTATATCCATGGCGACACAGGCGGTACAGCTACTTTTAGCTTACACCCAGTAGTAAGCAACGCCTCTGGCGTTGTTGATATTGGCGATGGTACAGCTATTAGCGCAACAGATAGTGATTAATCACTAAATAATCGGCTCTTCTGTGGAAACACAGGGGAGCCTTTACTGGAGATATTATGGCATCTGGAGATACAAGCGTTACGGTAGCAAACAATGCTCTTAGATTAATAGGAGCTAACACAATAACTTCTTTTTCAGACGGTTCAAAAACAGCTGGGATTACAGAAAACTTATACGGATTTGTAAAAAAACATACTTTATCCATGTATCCATGGAAATTTGCTATGAAAAAAATACAACTTGCAGCAGCGTCTGGTACCCCAGTAAATGAATGGTCAAAGCATTACACTATGCCTAGTGATTCTGTAAGCGGTTTGCCAACAGCTGTGTTTTTTAGCAGCAGCGCTGGCGCCCCAACTCAACTAGATTTTGAAATTTACGAAGGCAAGTTATTAACAAACTCATCAACTGTCTATATAGATTATGTTTATACAATAACCGAAGATTTAATGCCTACTTACTTTATATCATTACTGGTATATCAGTTAGCATGGCATATTGCTGAACCAATAACTGACCAAACCAATAAATCAGATTATTGGAGAACTCAAGCTATAGGGACTATAGCTGACCAGGGAAGAGGAGGATACTTTAGAGTAGCAACAAATATTGATGCTAAAGGACAGCCGCCTAATGCAATAACAGATTATGTATTAACTAATATTAGATAATGGCAGATTCAGAAAACATTACACGAATACAGACTAATTTTACAAGCGGAGAGTTTGACCCTTTGTTGCGAGGTAGGATTGACCTAGACCAATACCAGACAGCAGCTGACACCTTAACCAATGTAACAGTATTGCCCCAGGGCGTAGTACAAAGAAGACCAGGGCTAGAATACATAGGGACAATACCTGGCGCAGCAGCACCAGAAAACGGAGTACGATTAGTAAATTTTGAATTTTCAACAACACAGCAATACGTTTTTTTATTTTCAAGCAATAGATTATATATTTATAAATTAGGCGTATTACAAACAGACATAAACGGAACAGGCAATGACTACCTAGCTTTATCTTCAACAGGAATAACGTCAGCTAAATTAGCTAAATTATATTTTTCACAGTCCGCTGACACAATGATAATTACACACGAAGACATGGCGCCAGTATCTATAACAAGAGGAGCAAATCATACTACATGGACAGTAGCTAATATTACTTTTAAATTTACTCCTAAAACAGCTTTTACAATATCAACGTCTAATCCAGCTGGGACTGTAACGCCAAGCGCTACAGAGGGAAATATTAATTTAACGTCTTCTTCTAGTGTTTTTGTTTCTGGGAATGTAAATCAATATGTTAATGCGCTTAACGGATTTGGCAGAGCAAAAATTGTTAAATTTAACAGCACCGCAGAAGTAGAGGCTCATGTCGAAATACCTTTTTCAGACACAGGAGCCATTGCAAACGGGGACTGGGAGCTTGAGGCTGGGTACGTAGATGCCTGGTCTGCTACTTATGGTTATCCAAAAACATCAACTTTTCACGAAGGTAGGCTTTATTTTGGAGGCAGTAAAAACAAACCATCAACAGTATGGGGTTCTAAGGTAGGAGATTTTTTTAACTTTAATCCAGGGCAGCAATTAGCAGATGAGGCTATTGAGGCAACGATGGACACAGACCAAGTAAACGCTATTGTAGGTATATTAAGCAATAGAGACTTAATTGTTTTTACCACAGGCGGAGAGTTTTTTGTACCCCAGGGTTCCTTAGACCCTATTGAGCCAAGTAATATTGTTTTTAAAAATACTACTAGGTCTGGAGCTATGGCAATAAAACCTATTGGTACTGAAAATGCTACATATTTTTTACAAAGACAAGGCAAGCAATTAAGAGAATATGTCTTTACAGACACGGATGTAAATTACAGAGCAAACAACTTTTCTTTGTTTTCTTCTCATTTAATCAATTCTCCAGTAGATTTAACTTTTAGGAAACAAACTAACACCTCATCGTCTGACATGATGGTAATTGTAAATGGAGACGGGACCTTGGCGGTTTATCCGTTTTTAAGAGCGCAGCAAGTAGTGTCTCCTTCAAGATGGACGACAGCGGGTTCTTTTTTAGCAGCGTGTGTAGATTTTGACGAGATATATACCGTTGTCAAGAGACCAGCCAATAATTTTGCATCTTGTACCATTACTGTTACGGATTATGCAAACATAGTAGCTGGTACCACAATAATTCTTACCAATGCAGCTGGAACAGAAGTTACGTTTACTTCCACAACTGGGACCGCTGGAACAAATGAATTTAAAACCGAAACTAATAACAACACAACAGCAGATAATATTTATGCCGCTATT
>VTLG01006845.1_pt1 | contig 10230 bp, 13 predicted proteins | sample 4694571 | NCBI WGS metagenome assembly VTLG01 (sample SAMN12604809, study PRJNA352737) | marine metagenome | biome: ENVO:00000447; feature: ENVO:00000209|ENVO:00000569|ENVO:01000036; material: ENVO:00002151; isolation source: viral sequences binned using virsorter ... | reverse complement strand
GCTGATAGGTTAAAAATACCTTTGAAAGATGTTTTACAAATGGAAGAATGGGAGTATAACCATTGGATAGGTTATTTGATGTTAGAACAAGAAGAACATGAAATGGCTATGAATAAAGCAAGGCATAAATAATGGCACAAAATTTAGTATTAAATATATTAGCAAAAGATAAAACAAAAGTTGCTTTTGGAGCAGTTCGTAGAGGATTAACAAATTTAAAATCATCAATATTTTCAGTTCAATCAGCAATACTAGGAATAGGTGCTGGTCTTGTTGTCAAATCATTTTTAAAAGTAGGTAAAGATGTTGAACAATTAAGATTAAGATTCTTTTTCTTATTTGGTTCAGTTGAAGAGGGAAAAAAAGCATTTGATAATTTAGTTAAATTTGCTGGAAAAGTTCCATTTACTTTAGAGCAAATTGCCGCCGCATCAGGTAATTTAGCAGTTGTATCTAAAGACGCAAATGAATTAGCAACCAATTTACAAATAGTTGGAAACATTGCCGCAGTAACAGGATTAGATTTTAAACTTACAGGAGAGCAAGTTCAAAGGTCTTTGTCTGCTGGTATTGCATCTGCTGAATTGTTTAGAGAAAGAGGTGTAAGAGAAATGCTTGGTTTTAAATCAGGCACAACAGTTACAATAAAAGAAACAGTAGATGCTTTGCATAGAGAATTTGGTCCAAATGGTAGATTTGGTAGAGCCGCAGAAGTTTTAGGAACAACTTTTGATGGTACTTTATCAATGATTCAAGATAAGATATTTCAATTTCAATTAGGAACTAATGAAGCTGGCTTTTTTGATTTTATTAAAGGTGGATTAATTACAATCAATAAACTTGTAGAAGAAAATCAAGATAAATTAAGAAAAATGGCTAATGCTTTAGGTCAAGGATTAATTACTGTTATTGAGGGTACAATAGTTGGTCTTGTAGAAACTGTTAAAGCAGTCAAAGTTGTTTTTACAACAGTAGCATCAGGAATAAAAGGAGTTATTGATATAATTAATTTTTTACCACCTGTCGTTAGAGAAATGGGAATCATCGGTTTTTTAATGCTGGGTACAAAAGGCAGAGTTGTTGTTTTTACAATAGGATTAATATTTAATCAAATAGGAAAATTATTAAAAAAATTAGGAATAGAAATTGATATTGGTTTTTTAGATAAATTAAAAGAATCTAATGGAGAAATTACAGGAATTAAAAAAGTTTTTGAAAGAGTAAAAGAGGAAATTGCAAAAAATACAATAGAAGTAACAGAAATGCAAAAAGAAATTATGAAAGCAAATAAAGAAGCTAAAAAATTAAAAAGGAATATATCTCCATTTAGAGAAGAAATAGAAAAACTTAATGAAGATTCATTAAAAAAACTTACTAGCTTATCTAAACAAGCATTTGAAATATTTGAAATGGGTACAAAAGGAATATCAAAAGGTATTGCTGAAAGTATAGTTTTAGGAAAAGAGTTTGGAGATACAATGAGAAACATTGGTAATCAAATATTAATAAAAATAATTGCGGCACTTGTAGAAGTTGCAATTAAGATTGGAGTACAAATAGCATTACAAAATACTTCTATTGCACAATTATTAGTAACACTTGGTATTGAAAAACAAATAACTGCTGAAAAGGATAAACAAAATAAAATGTCAAGAGGAAAATCATTACATGGATTTATTGATATGGGAATGTCATTTTTAGGTTTTGCACAAGGTGGAGCAGTATCAAAAGGGAAACCAATAATGGTTGGAGAAAAGGGTCCAGAGTTATTTGTTCCAAATCAAACAGGACAAATTAATCAAAATGCAAGAGGTACAGGTGGCGGAAGTGTTAATGTTAATTTTAATATAGAAGCAATAGATTCAAACAGCTTTAATTCTGTTTTAATAGAAAACAGAGGTATTATAACTTCAATAATAAATAATGCTTTAAACGAAAAAGGTAGAAGAGAATTAGTATAATGAGTGGTGCATTTCCTATATCAACATCTAAATTTGAAACAATGGGCTTTAGTTCCATTCAAAGTACAATCATATCTAAATCTATAAGTGGTAAAAAATTATCAAGAACTATTGATTCTCAAAGATGGGCTTTTACCATTTCTATTATTACATCAACTAGATCAACTGCCTATGGAGAGTTGATGGCTTTTATTGTTAAGCAAAGAAGTGGAAAAGAAAATTTTACTATTATTCCACCAGAATTAGAAGATGCAAGAGGAAACGAAACAGGAAGTGTTTTAGTTAATGGCAATCAATCTGCTGGAGATACAACAATAGCTATGGACGGATTCGCAGGCGATGGTGCAGGCAGATTTAAAGCGGGAGACTTAATTAAATTTGCTTCGCACGATAAAATTTATATGGTGATTTCAGATGTAACAAGCTCAAGTAATGCGGCAACAGTAACTATTGAGCCACCTTTAATTGCAGATATAGCAAATGATTCAGCAGTTACTTATGATAATGTTCCTTTTACAGTTCATTTAACAAATGATGTTCAGTCTTTTGGAGTAGTAGGGACTGATAAAGATGGAAATTTATTATACAAATATGAGTTAGATGTTGAAGAAACTACTTAATGGTAAAATATTTAATTAAACATTGGGTCAATGTTGATGTTATTGCTGAAAAAGTAGTTGATGAGTCAGAAATTAATTCAATTAATAATGACCTTAAAAGACATCAAATCCCTGATGGAACTTTTAGCTATGTTGTGATAAAGAATAGTGAGAAAATAAATAGAACAACATACGAGATTTATGACGAGAAACTTAACTACAGCAGTAAAGAATCACCTAGCGACAAATGAGATAAAGCCTGTTCATTTAATTACGATTGGTTTTGGTACTCCACAAAATATTACAGATTGCGTACATGATTTAACTTCAAGTGTATCAGGCTCTAGTGTTACTTATTCATCAAGCAAATTTTTAGTAAGTTACCCTGAAGTATCAGAAGAAACTGACATAGGTAAATCAAGCATATCAATAGCTTTATCAGGAGCAGATCAAACATACATATCATTAGCACTAGCAGAAAATATAGTTAATGATGCAGTAACAATTTATAGAACATTTTTAGATGCTAATAATGCAATTATAGCTGACCCTTTTTTATTATATAAAGGAAACATTGAAACATACACAATAGCAGAAACAGAAGATTCTTCAGTATTAAATCTTAATGTAGTTTCTCATTGGGCTGATTTTGAAAAGAAATCTGGAAGAAAAACAAACAATACATCACAACAAAGATTTTTTAGTAGTGATGTAGGTATGGCTTTTGCTAGTGAAACTGTTTTAAATATTAAGTGGGGTAGATCATAATGGGTTTTCCAAATCCTTTTACAGCGGCAAAAAAAATTATTTCAGGAGCAAAAAAAGTTGTTAAAGTTATAAGAGCAGTTAATTTTTTAAAAAACTTAAATCCTTTTGTTGCTTTAGGAATTTTTGCAATTGGTTGGTTATTTTTATCTAATAGACGACCTGATAGACCTGACTTTGGAGATAGTGATTTTAATAATTACGAAAAAGGAATATTATTAAACCACCAATCTAACGATCAATCTATTCCTGTTGTATATGGAGAAAGAAAAGTTGGCGGTACAAGAGTTTTTGTAGAAACAAGTGGAACTGATAATGAGTATTTATATGTTGCATTAGCTTTATGTGAGGGAGAAATAGAAAGTGTAGAAAAAATTTTTATTGATGACAAAGAGGTTACTTGGTCAGGAACTTTAGCAGACAATACTTTAAGAACAGTAGGGTCAGGAGATGGAAACTTTTATAAAGATAGTGCAAGTTTAATTAGTGTTAAATGTCATTATGGAACTGATAGTCAGGCACAATGCGATTTATTAGGAACATTAACATCTTGGACATCAAATCATAGATTAAGAGGTATTGCTTATTTATCTTTGAAGTTTAAATGGAATCAAGATGCGTTTGGTGGAATACCACAAATCCAAGCAATCATTAAAGGTAAAAAAGTTGTTGCTTATAATTCTAGTTCAGTTGCACAAACTGCGGCACACTCTAATAATCCAGCTTGGTGTTTATTAGATTATTTAACAAACGAAAGATATGGAAAAGGAATAGCAATAGCAAATATTGATATACCAAGTTTTTATACTTCATCTGGAGTTTTTGATACCGATGTTACTGCTTATGGCTCAACAACAATAGATGTTTTAGATTGTAATGCAGTTATAGATACTTCAAGAAAAGTAATTGATAATGTTAGAGAATTAACAAAAGGAGCAAGATCATATTTACCTTTTTCATCAGGTAAATATAAATTAATTGCTGAAACCACAGGCTCGGCTTCCATAACTTTAACAGAGGATGATATTATAGGTGGCTATTCACTAGCAAGTGAAAGTAAATCAAGTAAATATAATAGAGTTATAGTTTCATTTATTAACCCTGATAGAAATTACCAAGTTGACGAAGTACAATTTCCTGAAATAGATGATAGTGGTTATACTTCAGCAGATCAACACGCAACTATGAAAACTGCTGATGGTGGTTTTTTATTAGAGGGAAGATTTGACTTTACAACAATCACTTCTCCCTATCAGGCTTTGGAACTTGCAGAAGTTATATTAAGAAGATCAAGAGATTCAAAAGGATTAGAATTAACAGTAGGGTTTGATGCTTATGATTTAGCAATAGGAGATATAGTAAATATAACATTATCGTCTTTAGGTTATTCTGCAAAACCACATAGAGTTATAGGAATGACTTTTAATGAAGATTTTACTATTGATCTTAACTTAGTTATCCACCAAGACGCACATTATACTTGGGCTACAAAAACACAAGTTGCTTCAACACCAAGTACAACACTTCCAAATCCTTATTCTGTTACTGCTCCAGCAAGTGTTACATTATCAGATACTTTAGTTGAATATAATGATGGAACTGTAATCGTAGCTTTAGATGTAGCAATAGGTGCTAGCACAGATAAATTTGTGGACTATTATCAAGTAGAATACAAATTAAGTACCGATTCAGATTATATTATTTATGCACAAGGGTCAGGATTAAATCATAGAGTCTTAAATGTAATTGACCAAAAGATTTACAATGTACGAGTAAAAGCTATAAATAGCACAGGAGTATCATCTACCTATGTGTCAGCTTCAAGAACAATCATAGGTGCTATTGAGCCACCATCTGATGTTGAAGATTTTTCTTGTAACATTACAGGTCAAGATGCTCATTTATCTTGGAAACAAATTAGTGATCTCGACCTTGCATACTATCAAATAAGATTTTCTTCTTTAACTGATGGAACAGGAGATTGGTTAAACTCAGTAAATTTAGTTACAAAAGTTTCAAGACCAGCAACATCAATCACCGTTCCAGCAAGGGCTGGAACATATCTAATAAAGGCAGTGGATAAGCTAGGCAATTTTTCATCAAACGCAACTGCAATCGTATCAAATGTTACAAGTGCTGAAAATTTTAATACCATAACAACAGTAAATGAACACCCAGCATTTTCTGGAACTAAAAATAGTGTATCAATATCTGACGATGCACTTATATTAAATTCTAGCGAATTATTCGATGGTGCTTCAGGATTATTTGATGCAAATACTACGAGATTTTTTGACTCAGGTGTAGCTAATGCAGACTTTCTAGCATCAGGAAACTATGAGTTTGCAAATGTTATTGACATTGGAGCAAAACATACAGTAAGAGTTACAGCTTCGTTAACTCAGTCTGCAAGAAACCCAGACGATCTATTTGACTCAAGAAGTGGACAGTTTGATTCAAGTGCCTCAAATTTTGATGGAGATACACCAGCTAATTGTGACGCACATTTAGAAATTGCTACGAGCGATGATAATTCAACTTATACATCTTTTCAAAATTTTGTTATTGGCAATTATACTGCCAGATATTTAAAGTTTAGAATTGTTTTAACTTCAACAGATTTAGCCTCAACTGCAGTTGTATCTGCAGTAACAGTGACAGTAGATATGCCTGATAGGATATTTAGTGGTAATGATATATCTTCAGGAACAAGCACAAAAACTGTTACCTTTACAACACCATTTAAATCTACTGCTTATGCAGTAGGTATAACAATGGAAGATGCAAATACAGGAGATTTCTTTACAGTCTCTAATAAAACTGTTAATAATTTCCAAGTTTTGTTTAAAAATTCAAGTGGGACAAATATTTCAAGAACATTTGATTATATTGCAAAAGGTTTCTAAAAGGAGTATAAGAAGTTATGGCACAACATGATATGAATATTGCGAATCAGAGTTTTCCTGATTTTAGAACAGATTTGAATAATGCACTTTCAGCTATAAACACAATGCACTCAGGGTCATCAAGACCAAGTGGTGCGGCGGCTGGAACAATGTGGTTAGATACAACTTCGGCATCTTCTCCAACTATTAAGTTTTATGATGGATCAGATGATATTAGTTTTGCGACAATAAATTATTCAGCTAACACAGTTAATTTTTTAGATTCAACAGTAAGTGCAGATTTAGTTAATGATACTTCTCCACAACTCGGTGGAAATTTAGATACAAATTCTCACAATATTATAATTGACGATGCACATTTTATTTCTGATGAAAATAATAATGAGCAAATAATATTTCAAACAACTGCTTCAGCAGTTAATCAATTTGATGTAACAAATGCGGCAACGGGAAATGACCCAACAATAACTGCAACAGGTGGTGATTCAAATGTTGGTTTAGGAATTGTTGCTAAAGGCACAGGAGTAGTACAAGTAACAACAACAATGAATCCTACATTAACAAGCACAGGAAAAGCTTTAGTATTAGGATTTTAATTAAGGAGAAAATATGGCAAGTGAAGTATTAAAAGTATCACATACCGCAGGAGTTACAAACTCTGAATCTGTATTATTAAATGGAGTGAATGGACATACATATACCATTATTTCTATTTTTATTACTGAAACTGCTGGTGCGGCTGAAACAGTTGATCTTTACATTGACGATGGTGGTGGCGGAACTGATTATGAAATATTATCAGATCAAGCTATTGGTGCAAATGAAACTTTTGAACTCACTACTAAATTCGTTATTGAGGATGAAGATCATTTATGTGCGATAACTGCATCATCAGCTAATGTAGATATAGTAGTAAGCTATTTAGATCAAACGAGGTAATTTCAATGAGTGGAATTATTGCTCAAAATATTCTTGATAATTCAGGATTAGTAAAAGCACCAGAAGGTGGAGGTGCTTGGAATTTTATATCAAAACAAACTGCTTCATCTTCTGCCAATTTATCTTTTACTTCTGGAATTGACTCTACTTATAAAGAATATATGTTTCTTTGTGTAAATCTTCACCCAGCATCAGAGGGTCGAATGAATATAAAGTTTAGAGATGGTGGATCAGCTTTTGATGCAGTTTGCACAGGCAATAATTTTTCTGCATATAATACTGAAGATGCTTCTGCTCAAGCTTTATATGCTGAGAATGAAATGGTTTCTACACAAAACGCAACTGTTCCTTTAATAAGAAATGTCGGTAGTGTTTCAGATGCTAGTGCAGTTATTATCATTCACCTATTCCATCCCTCTGATACTACTTTTATCAAACATTATTTAATAACTGATACATATAGTTATGGTGCTAGTTATGGCTCATTTTCTGACAGAAAAGGCGGATATATAAATACTGCATCAGCGATTGATGGTGTTCAGTTTGTTATGTCGTCAGGAGATATAGATTCTGGAGAGATAGCGATGTATGGATTAACCACATGACAGGTATAATTACAGATAATGTAGGTAGAACTTCTGGCTTAATTAAAGCATCTAGTGGTGGTGGTGGTGGAGTTTGGACAAAAATTAAAACACAAACTGCATCTTCAAGTTCTACTATTGATTTTTTAGATGGAACTTCTGATGTTGTTCTGGATTCCAGTTATCCAATTTATGTTTTTAAATTTATTAATTGCCATCCTAGTAATGATCAAACAAATTTTCAATTTCAAGCAAACGTATCTGGTGGTAGTGGTTTTAATGAAACAATGACAACTAGCACTTTTCAAGCACAACATAGTGAGGGAGGCTCGTCTGAACTATCTTATGAAAGTGGTATGGATCAATCACAAGGCACAGGATTTCAAAGAATTGCACATGAAATAGGAAATGGTAATGATGAAAGCACTTGTGGAGAACTTTGGCTTTTTGGATTGTCATCAACAACCTTTACAAAACATTTTTTAGCTAAATCTCAATCATACAGATATAATGATTATTCACACAGTTTATTTACAGCAGGATATTTTAACACTACATCAGCCATTGATGAAATACAGTTTGCATATAGTGCGGGAACAATAGATTCAGGACAAATTTCATTATTTGGTATTAAGGATTCAGCATGAGTGGAATATTAGCAGAAAATTCAGGAAGAAACACAGGATTAGTTAAAGCTAGTTCTGCTGGTGGTACATGGAATTTAATACAAACTCAAACTGCGTCAAGTTCATCTACAATTTCTTTTACAAGTGGAATTGATAGTACATATTCTATTTATGTGTTTAAGTTTTATAACATTCATCCATCTGATGATGGAGCTGAATTTCAATTTCAAGGTAATGCTTCTGGTGGCTCAGGTTATAATGAAACTATTACATCAACTCATTTTGATGCTATTCATGGAGAAGATGGTGGAAGCACCGCAGTATCTTATATGACAGGATTCGATCAAGCACAGGGAACTGCATTCGATACTCTTTCAAGAGATGTAGGAAATGATAACGACCAAGCCGCATCTGGTCATTTAGAATTATTTGCACCAGCATCAACTGTTCATGTTAAACATTTTATTTCAGATTTTAGTAATTCTATAAATAACGATCAAGCAGTTCGTAGTTTTCATGCTGGGTATTTCAACACAACTTCTGCCATTTCTGAAATACAGTTTAAATATAGTGCAGGAACGATAGATTCAGGACAAATTTCATTATTTGGATTAACTATTTGAAACTTGATAAACATTAAATAAAGGAGTATATAATAATTATGGCAAGACATCATTTAATAAATGGAATACAAGTACCTTTTACTGCTGAAGAAGAAGCCGCTAGAGATGCTGAAGAACAAGCATGGGAAAATGGAGCATTTGATCGTGCTATTGCTAAATTAAGAATAGATAGAAATAGAAAATTAGCAGAAACAGATTTTTATGCTTTATCAGATGTAACAATGTCAGCAGAAATGACTACTTACAGACAGGAACTTCGTGATTTACCAAGTGGATTAACTACTGTTGAAGAAGTTAATAATGTAACTTTTCCAACCAAACCTTAATAAACTCATAGGAGTTTTAAATGCAACTTTCTAAAAATTTTAAACTTGAAGAATTTGAAAAGTCATCAACTGCTACAAGGCTAGGTATAAAAAACAAAGCTGGTAGTGGTGAGATTAAAAACTTAACTGATCTTTGTTATGCAGTTCTTGAGCCTGTACGAGCAAAGTTCGACAAACCAATTATGGTAACATCAGGCTATCGTAGTGAAGAACTTTGTGTTGCAATTAAATCGTCAAAAACAAGTCAGCACACAAAAGGACAGGCAGTAGATTTTGAAATAGCTGGTGTATCAAATTTACAATTAGCAATTTGGATTCAAAATAACTGTGATTATGATCAGCTTATATTAGAGTTTTGGAAAGAAGAAGAAGGAGCAAATAGTGGCTGGGTACATTGTAGCTATAACGAGGGTAGCAACAGAAAACAAGTATTGACATTTAATGGTAAGGAATTTAAAAATGGATTACCAGAAGCTAAATGGTCTGCTGGTAAATTTGCAAACTAATAGGAGGAAACATGCCAAGAGGACGAGGAACATACGGAAGTAAAAGAGGACGACCACCAAAAAAAAATAAAATGAAAAAAAAGAAGAAGAAGTAATGGCTACAAAGAAACCTATATATGCTAAAGCTAGACCAAAAAGATTAGGAAAACCAAAATCCTTTAATAAAAAGTCTAAAGCCTATAAATCTGTAAAAAGAAAAGCAGATAAAAAATTTGGTAAAAAGGTTTCTTTGTATAAAAATATATTTATTTCACAAGGTATTAAAAAGTATAAAGCAAGAAAGAAAAAGTGATGACTAAAAAGCCTAAAACAACAGGCGAACATATAGTCGCTTTATATGGACATATTACAGGAATCAAAAGAGACTTATCTAATCTAAAAAGTAATCATCTTAA
>VTLG01005085.1_pt1 | contig 10230 bp, 9 predicted proteins | sample 4694571 | NCBI WGS metagenome assembly VTLG01 (sample SAMN12604809, study PRJNA352737) | marine metagenome | biome: ENVO:00000447; feature: ENVO:00000209|ENVO:00000569|ENVO:01000036; material: ENVO:00002151; isolation source: viral sequences binned using virsorter ... | reverse complement strand
AGTGGTAGTGCGGTTGTATTTATCACGGCTGCGGCAGAAGATTTAATTTCTAACGGCACTATAACGAGCAGTGGTGATATCACTCTTGATGCTGGTGGTGATGTTATTCTTGATGCCGATGGTGCGGATATAACTTTAAAAGACGCTGGAACAGCATTTGGAAGATTCACAAAAAGTGGGGATAATTTTGTAATTGAGTCTCAAATATCAAACGGAGATTTGATTATTAGTGGTAATGATGGGGGTGCTCCTGTTTCCGCACTCACCTTTGATATGTCGGCAGCAGGAGCAGCTACGTTTAATTCAACTGTTACGGTTACGTCCTTAAACCTTAACAGTAATATTGTTTTTGAAGGAAGTACAGCCGATGCTTATGAAACTACAGTCACAGTAGCTGATCCAACAACGTCTGATAAAACCGTTACCATTCCCGATCAAACAGGCACAGTCATGCTCTGGCAAAGTGCTTGGCCTGATGATCCTGCTAATGATATTTACAATTATGCGATTGGTGACGCTGCTTTTGCTGCTCTTGAATCAGGAGCGGAGAAAAATGTCGCTTATGGTGAACGTGCTGGAACTGCTTTAACGACAGGCGATTACAATACGGCTTTGGGTTCGGCCGCAATGCTTGAAAATACAACAGACAGCCATTCAACGTGTATAGGATTCGCTGCTGGTCGTGGTGATCTGTTAACAGGCGGCACTTATCTTGGTTCTAACGCAGGTAATTATAATAGTAACAGCAAAGATTATCAGGTCGCTGTTGGCTATCTATCAATGAATGATTGCAGTGGAGACGAGGCAACGGCCGTTGGCTATAATTCCATGACAGACGGTTATCATTATCGATCAACCGCCGTTGGTCGTAGTGCGTTAAGTAGATCATCTACACTTAATCCATATTACAATGTTGCTGTGGGGGCTTATGCAGGAGATGGTATTTATGGGGGGGATAACAATGTTGCTGTTGGTTATTATGCCGAAGCCTCTCATCAATCGACATGTGTCGGCTCTTATGCTGGTTCAAATCTAGGGAGCTATTCTGTAGCTATAGGATATCAGACATCCTTTAGTGGAACTACTAACTCACAATACTGCGTACTTATGGGTAATTATGCTGGCTATGATATGGACGGTGGTGATTACAATGCGTTTATAGGGCATCAATCAGGTTATAACGGTGGTACAGGAAGTTATAATACTGGAGTCGGAACAAATACGCTTTATGATTTGAGTAGTGGCGTTTCAAACTCTGCGTTTGGAAATGGTTCTTTAGAAAACGTCAATAGCGGTGACGGAAATGTTGGTTGTGGTTTAAACACAGGGCATCTTCTGACAACGAGTGATCATAACACATTTTTAGGTAGGTCTGCTGGTTATCAGCAGGACTCTTCTTCTTCAAATGCGCTTACAACAGGTTCTAATGTTACTTGTATTGGCAATGAAAGTGTGCCTTCAAGCTCAACTGCAACAAACGAAATCACGCTAGGTGATAACGATGTAACCTCTTTGCGTTGTAACGTGCAAACAATCTCAAGCTTGTCAGATGAGCGTGATAAAACAGCAATAAAAGATTTAACATATGGCCTAGAGTTTATAAATGATATGCGTCCAGTAGAATTTACTTGGAACCGTCGAGATGGTTCGCTGGGCGCAACTCCTGACATAGGGTTTATTGCTCAAGACTTATATGATGTTGAGCTTGCACATTCATCAACGTCACGAACCCGTTTAGTAAAGTGGGAAAATCCAGAAAAATTAGAAGCGGATTATGTTCGTTCATATCCGATTTTAGTAAAGGCCGTTCAAGAATTATCGGCAAAAGTAGACGCGTTGACAGCGCGAGTAAAGGAATTGGAAGGAACCTAATATGGCTGTAAATGAATTAGACCGTGACTATTTAAAATTGCTTCATATGTGCGATCAAATTGAGAATATTATTGGTGGCATGAAGATGAATCAAGAAACAGATGCTGAAAAGAAAAAACAAGTTGGCAACATGGTCATGCATTTGGAAATGGAATCCTTAGACAGCAAATATACAGACGCTAGTAAGGACATGACTAGGATTAACTCTACGATCACGACAGGCCGTACATACTGGAAGTCATAATAAATGTTAGGCTTTACACCACTCGCTAGTGCGACACTGGCAGATAGTGGCTCTGTAACACAAAGCATTTCTATAAGTGATCTATCAACGACTCCTGTTGTTGATAGCGTTGCGTTATCAGTCACAAGTAATTTTGCGCCTCAAGATATAACAACGACTCCAGTTGTTGATAGCGTTGCGTTATCAGTCATAAGTAATTTTGCGCCTCAAGATATAACGACTACTCCTGTTGTTGATAATATCACTTTATCACAAATACCAAATTTTGTTCCACAAGATATAGTCACAACTCCGGTTGTGGATGACGCTTCTGTTTTTGAAGGTGAGACGATTCCAACAGAGCAAATTGTTGCAGGAACACCAGTTGTTGATAACCTCGCCGTCTCTGTTACATCAAATTTCAATTTAAATAATATTTCAAGCACACCAATTGTTGATCAAGTTTTCGCTGCAATGAGATTTGATCTCAATTTAGATGATATTACTCTCGGTGCTCCAACGATTGATAATCTCACTATATTTGAGGAAGAAACATGTAATGTTAATGATATTTCAACAACTCCAATTGTTGATAGTCTTGATATTTCAGTGGTGTCAAATTTTGTGCCACAAGACATTACAAGCGGAACACCACAAGTAAGCTTATTAACATTTATACAACAACATAGTTTTAACTTAACAGATATAATAACTGGATCTCCAACGCTTTCAGCAAGATTTATTTGGGACTTTCAAGAGCTCGCCTCGGACAGTTGGACAAATCAGGCTGAGGATGATAGTGTATGGACAGAACAAACTGCGCCAACAGACGCTTGGACACAAGCCGCAACTGTAACAGATACATGGACAGAAGTATCCGACGAAACTGACACTTGGTCGGAGGCTGCATAGGAGAAAGTAGATGGCATTATCAATAACTAAAGCGACGGTGGGTGGATCTGAGAACACTTGGGGAACCACAACAAACGCGGCATTAGACAGCATTGTATCCGAGATAAACAACAACGCGGACGGCACAAACGCAACTACGCCAAACATGACGTCCTTTTCCGTCGGTGGGACTGCGGTCACAAGCACGGCTGACGAGCTCAATATACTAGACGGAGATACAAGCGCAACGTCTACAGATATTGCAGATGCAGATCGAATTATTTTGAATGATAACGGCACGATGGTGCAGGTGGCAGTAACTGATTTATCAAGCTACATAAATGCTTCCGCCGGATCTGGCTCTGTCACAAGCGTTGGTCTTAGTGCTCCTACGGGCTTTGAAGTAACCGGATCGCCAGTAACTTCCACAGGAACTTTAGCACTTGCATTTTCAACCGGATACAGCCTTCCGACAACATCTAGTCAATCAACGTGGGACACTGCATATGGTTGGGGCGATCATAGCACTCAGGGTTATTTGACTTCAGCGCCTGCACCAACGAGCGCACAGGTAGGAAGTGCTACGGCAGGTTTAGCAGCCGATGCAGTAGGTTCTTATGCTTTGTTATTTCACGGAGGTGGTAATACTTATCAAACAGGGGATACTTTATCCGGCTCTAGTTTACTGTTTTCTAACGCTTTAGCCGACGTAAATGAGCCTACATGGTATGGCGCTACCTCTACAAGCACAATAGCTGCGCCATCAGGTACTTGGCGTTGTATGGGTAATGTGGGGTATCGCACAACGAACACTGGCACTACTGGAACAGACGCAAGAGCATTTACAAGTACAACATTATGGTTAAGGATTTCATAATATGAGTATTGCAATAACAGAAATACGTAACGCACGTTCTCTTCAAACAGATAATCAACGTTTTGACGTAGAAATAAATCACCCAGAATTAGGTTGGATTGATTATCACTTAACTCCTGATGATACAGACGCAACAATTGATAATGCTGCTTTGCTCAAACTCATAGGTTCAAATTTTTCTTCTTACACACCTCCCACGCAAGAAGAGTTAGACGCAGAAGCGGCTAGCAACGCCCGAAGCAAACGTGACACTCTTTTAAACTGGGAAGTAGACCCGATTGTAAGTAACCCTCTACGTTGGTCAGAAATGAGTTCAGAAAAACAAAATCAGTGGGCGCAGTACCGCACAGATTTATTAAACGTACCGCAACAATCGGGGTTTCCAAACACTATTTTATGGCCAACAAAACCAGAGTAACGACATGCCGTTAATACCGCTAAAAATTCCTGCCGGATTTTATCGAACAGGCACAGACCTTGATGCATCTGGTCGGTGGCGTGACGGTTCATTAGTACGATGGAGAGACGGGTCACTTAGGCCGATTGGTGGTTGGCGTCTCAATGAAAACATAGCCTCAATTACAACTAATGCGCCTCGAGGTATGCACACATGGGAAAGTATTAATGGAACAAGATACGTTGCAGCCGGATCATATAATGAGCTGTTTGCAGTTATTTCTGGTGGTACTTCTTATGATATTGCACCCACAGATCTTGCAACTGGCTCTTTAGATGGTGGCGCAGGGACCGGATATGGCTATGGCACTTATGGAGTTGGCACATATGGCACGCCGCGACCAGATACTGGCAATCTATCTCCTGCAACCACTTGGTCTTTGGACAACTGGGGGGAGTATCTTTTAGCCTGCTCGACCTCAGACGGTAGGATTTTGGAATGGCAACTTGGCGCGTCGTCGAAAGCCGCCGTAGTGGCTAACGCACCAACGAATAATCTTGGCCTAATTGTAACTGAGGAGCGTTTTGTATTTGCGCTCGGCGCAAGCGGCAATCCGCGTAAAGTAGCGTTTTCAGATCGTGAGGATAATACGACGTGGTCGCCTACCGCAACAAACGAAGCAGGAGACATAGAGCTACAGACGTCAGGCCAGATAGAAACGGCTATAAGAACCCGTGGCCAGACGCTTATCCTGACAGATGTTGATGCTCACACGGCTCGATATATAGGGCCGCCTTATGTGTATTCTTTTCAACGAGTTGGCACATCTTGCGGCATCATATCAAGACGTGCGGCGGCCGACGTAGACATGGGTGTTTTCTGGATGGGAAACGGCGGCTTTTTCCGATTTGACGGTAATGTTGTGTCAGAAATACCTTGTGCAGTCCATGATTATGTTTTTGGCGATTTAAACACCTCGCAGAAAAGTAAGGCTTGGGCGTTTACAAATGGACAGTTTGGAGAGATCTGGTGGTTTTATGCTTCCGGCAGTTCAACGGAAGTAGACCGTTACGTTGCATTTGATTACAAAGAAAATCATTGGCTCATAGGAAGCCTTTCACGCACATCTGGTGCAAGTCGAGGTGTGTTTGAGTATCCGATGCTTATGGGCTCAGGTGGCGATATGTTTGACCATGAAGTCGGTTTAAGCTACACAGATACTCAGACATACACAGTTACAGTTGCAAGCGTCGATGGTGGTAATCGTTTTATTTTAAACGGCAGTAATTATCCTACAATTACACTTAAACGTGGTTATACTTATATTTTTAACCAGATCGATAGCTCAAATACTAACCATCCCATTGCGCTCAGAACGTCTGATGACACTTCATATACTTCGGGAGTTACGACCACCGGAACCGCCGGCACTGACGGAAAAACAACTTTTGTCGTACCGAGCGACGCGCCTGCAAGTTTAAAATATTACTGCACCGTCCACGGCAATTCTATGGGAAATACCATAACCGTAACAGACGCAGACGGCGTATTTGCAGAAAGCGGCCCGTTTAGCATGGGGTCTGGTGATAAGATTATGCAAGTAACCGATCTTATTCCAGACGAGAAAACGCAAGGCGACGTAAATATTAAGTTTAAAAGTCGATTTTATCCAAACGCAACCGAATCAACGCACGGCCCTTACACGCCTGCAAACCCTACAGCCGTCAGGTTTTCTGGTCGCCAGATACGTATGAGAGTTGAGGGCGACACGCCATATGCTGCATGGCGCGTTGGCACAATGCGTATTGATGCTAAAGCAGGTGGGCGTAGATAATGGCGGCTCCGGTACTCCCACCTATTGGCGATGATATAAAAGCATGGGGGCAAAACCTAACGACATATTTACAGCGTCAATTATCGCGTTTGTATCATAAAACTACAGACGATAACCCTTCTGAGGATGGCGTCGTGCTTTGGGACACCTCTAAAAAATATGCAGTTATTTCATCAAGCGGCGCATTTCGACAGCTTGCTACAAAACAACCTACACCCTCAGCTAGTACCGGATCAACCGGAGATGTTGCCGGTATGATTGCTTGGGATACAAATTACATTTATATTTGCACTGGCTCTTTTGATGGCTCTACAGCTATCTGGAAACGTGTCGGATTAAGTACGTGGTGATGAAATGACGTGTAGGGGTGTAAATATGCTTGATAATGTAGTAAGATTAGATGCAAAGCCAAAGGTTACTATTTTGCCGGTGCTAGCTGAAGACTTTGATAAGTTTGTTGGTAAGGGCATGGATCTGATAGCTCCTGCGGTACTAAGGCAGTCTCACAACGTTACTATGCAGGACGTTGAGGATGACATTAGAGGTGGTGGCTCTGTAATGTGGCTTATCCAACTCGAGGACAAGTTAGTAGCGGCCATGACAACCGTGGTTGTAAAGCACCCTCAACGAAGAAATTTAAAGATTGAGTTTATTGGCGGTAAACGCATGAGACAGTGGATGGATGAGGCGATAGACTTGCTGAGAAAATTAGCTTTAGACGCAGGTCTCGATGCTATAGAAGCCGATGGCCGAAAAGGGTTTGAAAAGTATGTAGACACTTCGCCTTTCAAAGCGATGTACACTCATTATGAAATGGAGTTGAAATAATGGGAACTAAAACTGAAACAAGAGAAATGCCGGCCTTTCAGCAAGAGTTTCTCGAAGGCACGGTAATACCATTTGCTCAAGATTTTTTAGCGAAAGAATTTGAGCCATACACCGGTGAGCGCGTCGCAGGCATGACACCCTTGGGCGAAGCAGCTCTAACAGGTTACAGTAATTTAGGTATGGGAGCGCCTTTATTTAGTGAAGCGGCAGATGCTTATGGCAACTTAGCAACAATGGAAGCTCCGCAAATAGCCGACGTTGGTAGTCTTGCAGAAGCAAATTTAGATCCATACATGAACCCTTTTCAAGATGCAGTGATAGACCGCAGCTTATCTCGACTAAAAGAATTTCAAGATATGGGGCTAAACACAGTAGGAGCGCAAGCAACCGCCGCTAAAGCTTTTGGTGGATCTCGACAAGGCGTACAAGAGGGGGTAACACTTGCTAAATATGGAGATCAAGCTAAAGATCTTATCACGGAAGGCAATCTCGCAAATTTTCAGCAAGCACAACGTGCAGCCCAATCTGATTTGAAAATGGAGCAAGATAGGGCAATAAGAAATGCTCTGCTTGAGGGAGATACTGCAAGGCTTAGGGGCGCCGGCGCAGCCGGACTTACCAATGTAGCATCTAGTCAGCTAAGAAACGATCTTGCAGGACTAGCCGCAATGGCTGCGGCGGCCGAAGCAGAAAGAGCTATCGGTCAGCGTGGACTTGATGTTGGTTTTGAAGATTATATGTTCGCACAGAATTATCCGCTAACTCAGTTTGGTGTGCTAACTGGAACAGCCGGAGCAATACCTCAAAATTACGGCACAACAACAACTCGAGATCCTTTAGGAACATTTGGTAGATTGTTAACAGGGTTTGGTGATTTAGGAACGGGTTTTGGCGGATTTGGATTTAGTTAAAGGTGCAACATGGTACGTAGATTAACACAAGAAGAGATAGACAGATTTGGCCTTATAGACGCCGTAGCAGGCGACATAGCTACGCCAGAAGACTTGCAAAAGATGATGCTACCTACATTGCCGAAGCGAGAAACTTTGGCAGTAGATCCCGAAATAGAAGAAATAACAAATCAATCTTTAAACGTTATAAATCGGCCTGTTTCTGTAAAAAATCAGCCGACTGTGGATCAAAATATAGTTCAGCAAAATACAGCCGCCGGAAATAAACAGCTATTAGATTTATTCGCGCTTATGCAAAAACCTCAAGTGCCGGTTGACCCATTTGAAAATTTATCAAAAAACCAAAGAAGGATGCTTGCATTTGCAGGAATTAGAGATGCAGGCATGGCTTTACAAGGCAAAGATAGTAACGCTGTTTCTAATCTTTTAGGTACATTTACAGAGCAAGCTGACGTTGCGCGTAAGGCGCGACAAGCGCAAATGACACAACAGCTTCTTAGTGGAATGACCCAATTCGGGCCGCAAGGCACTGGAGAGATGCCAGAAGACATGTCAAAAATTGATATGTTGAAAGCGCAAAGAGATAGAATTTTATCTCAGTCTTTTGCAATAGACCCGAGATTTATGCCCATTGTAACAACGACAATAAATGAGCTTAATAGACAAATTGCAGATGCAGAGAAAAAAAGACAGCAAGACATAGATAAAGCAACTGGGGCTGTAACTGTTTTGAGTACTGTTGATAATTTAGTCACAGCAATACAAGACGAAGGCAACATGATTACAGGCCCGATTGGTGCGATTTTAGGTCTTATGCCATTTACAAAAGCAGGTGAGGCAAGGCTTACAACTGAGACACTTAGGGCGAACTTAGCTTTTGATACATTACGAGGTATCAAGGCAGGAGGAGCTACACTTGGTTCAGTAAGTGCTCCAGAACTAGCGTTGCTTGAAGCTAAAGTAGCTAACCTTAATTTAAATAGAAGTAAAGAGGCAGTACTGGCAAGTTTAAAGGAAATAGATCGATATTATAAACAGCTCGTTATTAATGCGTATAAAATATCAGACGATCCATCACAATTAGATGCTATCTTTGGTAGGCGACCTGCGTGGGCAGATGGTGAATTTCTTGATATGAAACGATTTGAATTTAATCGTACAAATGTGCCAGAAGGCGAATTAATTGTTGACCGTGATGGAGGTAATAAAGTTTACCGATATATAGGCGGCCCAAGAAATCTAGCGAGTAGTTACGAAGAGGTGACATTCTAATGGCAGGCCCATCTTGGACAGATCCAAATTTTAAAGAAAAATCTATTGGCCCCTCTTGGACGATTGACGCAGAAGATCCTGACATACCGCAGGATGCTAATCTGGTAAAAGTATTTAATGATGGATCTTATGTGGTAGAGCGCAACGGAACGCAAACATTTGTTGATCCAGATTCAGCATACGTAACATCTGATCCCAGAAAAATTGCAGAAATCATAGCAAGTAACGAAGGTGGTGCACGAGCCGCCGACATTTCGCGTGGAGATATAGCGCAGGAGATGATCGGTGGCGAAGGCCCGACAAGAATATTATCTGCGCTACAAGGTTTACCATTTGTAAGAAATTATATACCAGACGTTGCAGCCGCAGGGGCTTCTATGATTAGCCAAATGGATGATAACACTGGAGCTTCAATCGGAGATATAAGAGGTCTTATTGATCAAGCTACAGCTCGCAGAGAGCAGGAAGCTCCTAAAACTGTATTAACATCTAGACTTGCAACCGGTGGAGCTGCGGCAATTCCATTTGCTCCTGCAATAACAGCTAGAACGACAGCCGGTAAAATTGGTCAAGGACTTGGTTATGGTGGCTTGTTTGGTAGCACTGAAGGTTTTGTGTCCGGTTTAAGAGAAGGTGGTTTTCCAGAGGCAGTAGAGCAAGCAAAATTAGGTGGTGGACTTGGCGCGGCTTTTGGTGGCGCAGGAAGTGCAGTAGCAGCGCCGGCAGGGTTTTTGTATGGCAAATATTTAGAAGGCCCAGTGCAGCGCACTATCGAAAGCATAGGATTTAAGAAAGACGCGGCAAAAGTAGTGCAGGACGCTTTAACTGCGGACGCCGCAGACGCAGTAGAAAGCGCAAAAGCAGCCGGCCCCTACGGCTCTGTATCAGTCTTAGGGCCAAACGTAACAGCTCTTTTAGATTATGTGGCGAATACGTCGGGATCTGGTCAAAAAATAATCAGAGATAATCTTAACGAGACTGCACTAGCGGCATCTAGAGACCTTAACACTTCACTTAATACTATTTTAGGCACAACAACAGCCGGAATAAAAACACAAAAACAAAAGATAATGACAGACACGGCTAAATCTAGGCGTGATCTATATGGTAAAGCTTACGACTTTA
>VTLG01017284.1_pt1 | contig 10231 bp, 19 predicted proteins | sample 4694571 | NCBI WGS metagenome assembly VTLG01 (sample SAMN12604809, study PRJNA352737) | marine metagenome | biome: ENVO:00000447; feature: ENVO:00000209|ENVO:00000569|ENVO:01000036; material: ENVO:00002151; isolation source: viral sequences binned using virsorter ... | reverse complement strand
TCCAGTTAAATGCTCTTGTTAATCTGTAATCATCTAGGTTAACAACTTTACTTTTATCTTCTTGCTTTTGATAATGATCTAAGATTTGTTTTACCTTTTCTAATTTAGTAATCGAATACGGATAAATTAAACAACAAACATAAAACGCATCTCTAAAAGTACATCGCCATTTGTATTGCATAAGATAAGGTGTCCCATTTTTACGTAATCCTTTACGAGGTTTTTTAGCTACAGTGCCAACTTTTAAAGTTTCGCGTAACCAGTTAATGACCATAGGATCAGTCATGGTTACTTCCATACTAATTCTTTGTGACATAGAAGTTCTATAACCTTTGCCTTTGTGTTTCTTTTTCTTCTCCGGTCTACGTGCATAATAAATACTGCCTTCTCCATCAAAGAGTCCTGCTATGTATGCAATTTCACTTTCCCTCATTTTTATCTACCTTTTTAATTTGATTTAATAATACTGAATTAGAAATATTACCTGACACAGATATTCTCGTTACATCAGAATAGAACGGTGCAACGTAATGTTTAATCCATGCAGGAAATATAAAGATGTCTCGATCTTCAGGTTTAACTGATTGATAAGTAATGGATTGTCTGTTGCCATCACCATACAAAAAAGATAAACTTCCGGGCCCTGCAGAATTACCTATAAAGTTTTCTTGTTCTTTCTTTATTTCTTCTGGTACTTTTAAAAATATTACAAAGCTTAAAAAATCTGAATGATCGTGTGGTGGATTGTATTCATTCTTCTTCATAAAGTTTACCCATAAAGCATTTAATAAATACTCTGGTTTTACTTTATACTTTTCATTCTTAAACTTTTGATAAGCTTCATCATAGACAGTTAAAAATTGTGCAATCTCTTCTACATAATCTGCTCTATTTTCGTATGCATACTCTTCTTTAATAATACCGGCCAGGTTATCTCTAAAATCTTTATTTTCTTTTCTAGCCTCTTCTGCACCTTTTAATAACTTTTGTTGAAATTCTTCAGAAATTTTTAAGTGAACAATACAAGGTCCCCATTGTAGGACCTGGTATTTAACCTCAATAGGTTTATCTTTTGCCATTCTTACCGCCTTTTAATAGTACAGTTAAGTTTGAGTTCTCTTCAGACAATCTATCTATTTCTTTTTTAAGACCACCAATTGTTACTTCTTGGTCTAAGATAGCAGCGCCTGCTTGTCTGCATTTACCTTGTAAGAATTCTATTTGTTTCTTTTGTTTGTCAATAGTTTCTTCAAGATCATTAGGTCCTTTCTCAGTCATTTGTTATCCCCCTTAATACTGTTGTCCATGGATTTAAATCGTAATCCATTTTACTGCAACCTGTGGATACCATCAGAATCAATATAAATATCATCACGCTGCTCCGCATCTATTTCTCCTTCCGAATCGCAAACACCACACTGAGCTGTTATTTCTTCTCTAGCTAGTTTGTATGGTATTCTTATATATCCATTACCTTTACAGTTAGGACAAATTACTTTAGTTTTCTTTTTTGGTTTTTCCATTCAGTTTCCTCGCTTTCTCATTTACTAAAATACTTATAGTTTGTGATCTACTTAGCACTGTGTCTGGTTGTATTACTTTTCGTATCTTATCAATTAGATCATAGGTCTTATGTGATAATGATACATTTTTATATTTTGTTATATCAGTCATTATGATACACTCCTTTCTTTGTTTATCATATGGGATTTATCTCACAATATACAATAGGTGTCAATGAAAATATTACTATCTCTAATTATATGTTCGCAAGTTGCAGGTACTTGTATGGCTCCTTATCCTTGGCCAGAAACATTTAATACACAATACGATTGTATGATGTTTGGGTATGAAGAATCTTTAAATAAAATGAAAGAAATAGGACGTGAAGAAGTTAACAAATATAACATCTATATTAAATTTACTTGTACTCCCGAACAGATTATCTAATCATAATAACCCCTACAATTTCCGTGCACGTACTCTTGTAGGAGCAAAGGCTCCGAGGCTACCCTTGCGGGTCACTGCTTGACGTACAGGGAATAGCGCGAGGCATTATATGGACGCCGGTCCTTTTCAATTTTGTTTGTCTCCAGTCATAACGTTGACTGTAAGTTGATGCTTGATTTAAGCAGTCAATACTTTCATCATAGTATCCGTTTTTAAATAGCCATGCTGCATGTAATGACAAAATTTTATTCTTCATTGTTTTATTTATAGTACCAGCCATTTTATTTACACATACATCCAATCCAGTTTCCACTGTCATCATTCATAATATGTAAATTTAATTCAATTACATACCCTGTTAATTTTAATCTTAGTATTTCACACAGATCAAAACAATCTACATCAGCGGTCAACACTATTCCATCCATTATCTGTTTTGTAACTGGAATCAGTTGATACATTTCTCCGCTCCATATTATTAAATCCATTCAATCTTCTTTTGTGTCATTTGTTCTCCTCCCAAAAGCCAATATTTTCTTGAGCCCCGGTGCCTGTAGCTCTAGTCTTGCATAGGGTCTCCATGCTTCTTTAACAAGATTTAACTCAATAAGTAAGTTAGTCCACTGCTTTTGGCTAATGTTTTTACTACTTATTGTTAGTTTTCTTGTGTTCATATTCCTCCATATCTGAGATGTCTGTTATTAAATTATTAACAATAAACTGTCTTCTATTTCTACGTACAGCAATTAAATCAATTACTTTTTCTATTCGCTGATACAAAGGCCACTTCATTTTTTCAGTGGTATCTTTAGTGTCTATTTCCAACAATTTTTCTAACTCCTTCTCTAAGTCAAAGATTTGTTGTGACGTTCTTCTAAAAAGTTTATCTATCATATTACTCCTTTCTTTCTGTATATATAGTATTTTGTGGGATTTATGTCAAGTATTATTTTCCCTGGCCCCGGTATTTTTTCCACGAACGCCGGCGATGCTTGTTCATTTTTGCTTTGCTAGGGTTTCTGCCTATATTTGTTTTGTGAAACACAGGTTCGTGAGCTATTTTTTTCCCGTATAGGTTGCCTTTTTTCTTAGCCATTATTCTTGCCAGTCTCTAACAAAAGGCTTAGTTCCATCAGGCGGTACTATTACAGGTAGATATGATATCTTTCCATTTATGTGTTGTTCTAGATCTGCACCACAAGTCATACATCTATAAAATGATTTAGTCAGGCCTACTAAAAGTGTAATTTCATCACAAGTTGGACATTGTCCATTAACTATCTCTGCTGTCCATCTTATGTTTTTGTCTGTCATATGCTTTCTTATTCTTTACCACACGTTGGTGATAACGTCCATCACTTAATTCCTGGGCTACTCTATTTCTAGGTCTATTTTTTTTAAGGAAAAATGCGTATAATTTTTTATTCAAGTATTATTGCTTTTATGGATTTTTCGCCCATATAAATTTCAGTTTTTGCTTTACCCTTCCAACATTTGTAAGACACACTTTCACTGTAGGTCCTCTCCGCTTCACGCTTACCGCGTAAACAAGCTGCCATCGAGGGTTGAATACGGTGTTCCTTAATTTCTCCGTTTACGAACATTAATAATCCTATCACTGCTTCAATCATTTTCCGTTTCCATTTTTATAATGCATATCTCTTGATGCATCTTTTAATTTTTCGATATCTTCTAAAACTTTATCCATTTGTTTTCTTAAAAATTCTATATTTACTTTGTTTAAAGCCATATCTTCAATGTGTTTAGTTATACGATCTAAATTTTTATAAATATCTTCCAGCATCATGAACTGCTCAGAATCGGCGGGCAATGAACCTAGTTGTCCACGCGGCCATTTTATTCTAAACTCTGTGTTTTCAATCACATCTGTTTCCATTAATTTTAATGTTGTCTCCATACGATTTTGCGATTCAATAATACCGAAGTAAGCCCAAGTCCCAATCGCAACCATTGCGATCAGCGAGGCTACCGTCTTCATCGGCATTTGCACGGCTGCTTCTTCAGAAATTTTTAAAGGTTTATTTGCCATGGTTTTTCCAATCATGGAATTTAGCATTTACTTCGTTTTCAAAACTAATATCTGTGCCATGATCTTTTTCTTTTTTATAAGTTCTTTTAGAATTTTTTTTGCATTTACACCTAGGTGCAAACAACATGTCAAAAAATCCAAAAAATTTTAATAAAATTTTATCAATCATCAAGTGCATTCCATTCTGCTTCTTCGTCAACCGGTTTAGGTAGTGGAAGAATTATTGTTTCATCGTTAATGTTTTCTGGCATTAATAATGTACTATCTCCCATTAACTTAATATCGGGATTTTCTTTTTTGTAATTGTCTTTAAGATCATCCCAATAACTACCTTCTGGTTTCTTATTTTCCGGTATGATTATACCAGAACATTTTTGTACTAGCAATGCAAAGCTAGGATTACGTTGTAATGTAGGGTTATTGTTAACTTTTCCACACATTTTCATTAACTCTAATTGTTGTTTTAAATGCATGTTTTCTTGTTGCACCTCTTTAAATTCATCAGTACAGGCTGAACCTAAATATTTCCGGTAAGTAAACTCAATCCTCCTATTATCATCATAGTCATTATAATTATTACTAGGAGAAGAATGTCTGTAGGAGCCATCACGGTCCTCTTGAGATACACGAACGTCAAATGACCCAGTAGAACAGCTGCTAGGGTAATCATTAAGGTACTCATTCCTTCCCCATGCATTAGGTCCTCCAAATAAAGCTAGCAACACCATCATTATTATAAGCACACCCGTAAAATAATAATTCATCCTGGCTCCCTCCATACATAACTACCTGTTTAAATCCTTAATATCATAGTCATGTTCTCTGACTTGATCTGCTAATTGTCTGTATAGATTTTCTGCCATCTGCCATGTTGCTTCGGCTGATGATAATCTTGTATTAATATCTGTAATATTTTTTTCGGCTTGTTCTAAATCTCGTTTAAGATTTACAATTTGTTGCTCCGATGAATTAATACTATCTGTTAAATTGACAACGTATCTGACCCCTGTGAATGTTCCAACAACTAGTGATGCAACAATGGGTACCATAACTATGTTTTTCTTTAACAAATCTACTAAATTCATAGGGCATAAATTAAAATATTAAAGCGCCAAGTATAAATCCAACAACACCACCAATGATATATTCTCTATGCATTAGCCAAGTGTGTTGAGCTTTGTGTTTCAAATCTTTAATCATTTTTTTCCTCCAGTTCTCTAAGTTGATAATCATACATACCTTCTTCATGCTCGTCGGTTATCCACTTAGAAGTTTTTTCGACTGACCATGTTTTACTAGTTACTAACCTATTAATCAAGGTTTTGTTTGGATCATTACCCATTGATGGATCAAATACTTTTAGCCTGTTATTAGGCTGTATTGCATAGTTTCCATCATCTAGTTCTATTACGTGTCCACATTTATGTTGATCTGGTTTTTCTGAATAACCAAAATTTAATTCATTGAAGTCTCCACCACACCAATCAATTGTAAATAAGTATGTTCCTTCTCTATGTTTTTTTCTTCTTGATATGTATTTCATTTTACAACCAGCTAACTCATAAAAAGTTGTAACAGCTACGTTGTAACTAAAAGAATCCCACATCATTAATTCGTCTAATGGTAATTCTTTAACGTTAGGTTTTTTACAAAAAGCTGAGATAGGTGCTCGCCACCATAGACCACCGTCTTCCATCATAAAATGAAACAATGGTACAGAATTTGGGATAGAACTAAAACCAAAGATAGTGCAAGTAAAATATTTATCGTGAGAATCTCGTTGATCTCTAAGATAGTTACCTCGAACGTAACATTCTATTACAGGTATGTTTGCATTTAAATAAGCCATTAGTCATTTATCTCCCCCCAATTGTCACCGGATTCGTAGTCGACTTTATTTGGGACTTCGAGTGTAACAGCATGCTCCATAATCTCAATAATTTTTTTGGCCTGTGCGTCATTTTCAATTGACAGATCAAGTTCATCGTGAATTTGTATATGTGGTATTATTCCTTCCTTATATAATTCTAACATAGATTTCTTTGTCATGTCAGCAGCACTACCTTGAATTAATTTATTTAATGATTTGTAAGTGTAAGCTCTTCTAATCCCTGGTCCATGTTCCCTGAGTGCTTCTTCGTGAGGCAATGCTTTATGCATACCAAATTGATTTGGCTCCCATAAATGAAACCTGCATAATCGACCTAGTAAAGTTCTTATCTGTCCTCTGTCCTGTGCTCTGTTAGAAGCTTTCTCCATTAACTGTTTAACAAACGGTACTCTACTGTGATAGGTGTTAAATAATTCTGCAGCTTTTTCTTTAGTAACACCTAATTCTGCTTGAAGTTTAGCCTTACCCATTCCGTAGAATAGTCCAAGGTTAATTGTCTTTGCTTGTGAACGTGGTATCTGAGCCATGTCTGCTACTGTTTGGTGAAAGTCTGCGTTTGAGTCTGTGTTGTATGCATCAATTACATCATAGACTGATGGTAATTTATATAGTGATGCATAGTGTACTACTAATCTTGGTTCTTGTTGTGAATAATCAAATACTCCCCACTTACAACCTTCTTCTGGAATAAATAATGATCTAATTTTTGGTCCAAGATCTTTGTTCCTTGCAGGAATCTGTTGAAGGTTAGGATTCTGATAACTAAATCTTCCTGTTACCGTGCCCCCGGTTTGTGATCTAAGCTGATTAATTTCAGCATGTATTCTACCCCTGTGTTCGTATCTAAGAATAGAATCTATAAAAGTTGTGTGAGCTTTGTTAATCTCTCTTGCTTTAGCAATCATGTTAACAACAGGATGTTTATGTTCTTGTAAAAAATTTTTAGTAAATGATGGTGCTTCAGTTTTTTCTGTACGTGGGTACTCTAATCTCAATACATCAAATACATTAGCTATACTTCTTGCTGCCCAGATCTGTGTATCAATATTTGTTTCTCTTTTAATTGATCTAAGTAATCCTTGTTCTGCTTTTTTAAATTCTGTTTTCATTTCATGAGCTTTGTCTACATCAACACGTACACCTTTAAATCTCATGTCAACCAGGCATGGAAACAATTCTGTCTCTAAGTCAAATATGTCTTCTAAATCCTGACTAATAATCTCTTTCTTCATCTCTTGCCATAAACCAAAAGTTACTTCAGCATCTCTTTCTGCATAAGATCCAACATGCATAGCAGGTAGTTTGTACATTTCTGCTTTAGGATCAATGCCCCATTCTTCTGCAGCTTCTGCTAGTGCAGCTTCGTTCTTACCATAACCCAGGTAATGCCATGACAAACTATTAAGATCATATCTAAATCTGTTCTCATCTGTGATTGCTGCGGCTATCATTGTACAAACAATGTCGCCATTAATTTTAAAACCCATAGCTCTAATCCAACAAACATCATACATTGCATTGTGAAAAATTTTTGTTGATGGAGATTCTAATATGTCTTTAAACCATGATAACACCCGTGTCTTATCCATGTTACCACCACCTTCATGACCAATAGGAAAATATCCTTTATAATGTTTAGTTGCAACTGCAATACCAATTACTTGTCCATTGCCTATTACAGCACCAGATCCTTTCTTTATTAGATCGGGATCTTTTGTTTCTAAGTCTATTGCTATTTCATCTACTTTTCTTAGGTCTGGAAACTCTGTAGGTTTTACCCATTCTGTCTGTGCTTCAAACTTAGGAATTTTCACCGTAGTCCCTTTCAATAATCATTTCGATAAAGTGAATAGCTTTTTCCAAATCTTGCCTCTTTCCTTTCAGTCGATGACGACAGATGTATTTTATAGCACATCCTTCCGGAAAGAGCAACTCGTTCTCTACCACAAATTTACTGGGCTGAATCTTAAACTTAGAGTAATGTGATCCTCCAATTTGTTTATCCCAAACTTTCGATGTCATATCCTTTATCCTCCCTTTTTGCTGTCATTATATATAAATTTTGTTTGGTACGTGTGACACCTACATACCAAACTCTATGTTCTTCGTCGTGCTTGTCGTCGCTTTTTTCTGTTGCTTCTCTAATTGTTTTTGTATTGTCTAAAATTAATAAAACATTATCAGCCTGTCCCCCTTTTGCAGAATGAATTGTAGATAATTGTACTCGCGCATCTGTGTTTAATTCTTCCTCCTGTCTTAACATTTCTCTAATGTATAAACACTCATCTGGATTTATTTTAAATACATCGTACCATCGTTGAGTGTTACTAAATCCAAATTCTTTTAAATCATACAGTCTTTCTTCTGTAGGGTAAGAATTCAAATTTAAACCCGTGCATCCCAATACATCTTTTAATTCACTTAAAGATAATTTATCATCTTTATTTTGCCACCTGGTGTAGTTTAGAATGCTTCTAAACAAGAAAGCTGTAAAACTTTTACGTCCTTTAAATTGAAAATAAATTCCCATATCTTTTAATAAAGGTTTTAATTTTTCTAATCTATCGTTTGTTCTAGCTAACACCAACCAGTTGCCTTTATATAAAGGCGCATCATCAACAGTAGTAATGTAATCAACCATTCCTTGCTTATCTCTTGGACTCCAATTTTTTTTAACTCTTCTATCCTCTGGAATTCTGTCTAATATTTTATTAGCTATGTCCTGCACACTCCTAGGAACTCTGTAAGATTGTGGCAAAATAATGTCTTTTTTAGCTTGTGTAGCTATAAATTTAAGCACATCTGCACCAGCCCAGCCATAAATAGCTTGATCATCATCACCAGCTAGTATAACATATTTGGAATTTTCCCGCAGAATATCTACCATTTTCCACTGTATTGGAGATAAATCTTGAGCTTCATCAACAAAAACTACGTCATATTTTGGACACAATTTAGCCACATTAAATTTTTCAATCATGTCTGTGAAATCATACAGTTTAAAAGAATCTTTATAGTTATTTAATTCTCCTTCTAAAATATGTAATAAATTTTTTTCTAATTCATAGGAATACATTCCAGTATTGTATTCATCCTCAATAGAAACTTCTTTAATCCTGGCTGCATTTATTAAATTAAAATATTCACTATTAGAATCTACAAATCCTGTAGTCTCTTGACCGTTAGAATACACAGTCACTTCAATTCCTAGTTTTCTACCTATGTCTTCGTAATGTTCATCCTGCATTACCTCAGATTTTTTCATACCTAATCTATTAAAAGCAAGTGAATGTAAGGTTCTAAAATGTTTTAAATCTTTTCTTTGTAAATGCTTGTATGCATCTAGCATTCTGTCAATAGCTTCGTTAGCTGCTTTTGTTGTAAAAGCAAAGTAACCAATCTTGTCCAAAGGTGTTCCAAGTTTATAAAATGTTTTAACATAATCAATAAGTTTAGTTGTTTTCCCTGTTCCCGGAGGCCCGTATATTTTTCTACTAATCACATTATCTCCGTCTTATGTTTTATTTTGGTATGGTATATTGGTACTTCTTCAAATGACTTTATATTTATTTGTATTACATTTTTAGTAGAAGAATTATATTTACCAGATTCTTTAGATGGAAATCTTTTTTGGTCCAGGAATTGTATCTCACATTCCCTGTATGTAGTTTCCATTATACGTCCTGTTTTTTCTTCTTTATACTTCCAATCTTTAGCCCTTAATCTATCAAAAAATTTTTCAAATTTAAAAAATGCATAGTCACCCTCTATTAATACTGAACCGCTTTTAAATGCTGCATCTGTTGATGCTCTAGGTCCATTAATTTTTGCATGTAATACATCATGTAGTTTTTCTTTAGGAGATGTGCCTATAGGTGGTTGCACCGCTTTCTGTGTCTTATATAATTCATCCATTACTGTTTGTTCTTCTTCACCTTTAATAAGTGGTGGTAAAAATCCTGCAGCTTTTGCTATTGCATTTCTACGTTTACGTTGATCATTTAAATGTTCGATTGATTTACAATGTACTGTTGCTGTTGCAATACCGTCTGGTTTAGTAACGTCAAATTCGTATTCTGGTTCTTCAAAAATTTCTATCTTTCTTAGGTTAGTCAGTATCGGATATGATCCTTTTGATCCAGCCAACACACCAAACCTTTTCTTGACACATATACCTTTCTTACAAAAATCAGCTAGTGGACTTTGAGTACAGGTATATCCTTTGTCTGATCTCTTCCAGGATTTTAATTTAGCACTTAGTATCTTATCATCCCATGCATTTGCATGTCGTTCTTCAAAAAATTTAACTGGAGCATTCTTAACTTTCTGCTCCCATCCAT
>VTLG01015566.1_pt1 | contig 10231 bp, 8 predicted proteins | sample 4694571 | NCBI WGS metagenome assembly VTLG01 (sample SAMN12604809, study PRJNA352737) | marine metagenome | biome: ENVO:00000447; feature: ENVO:00000209|ENVO:00000569|ENVO:01000036; material: ENVO:00002151; isolation source: viral sequences binned using virsorter ... | reverse complement strand
GGTGCAGCTTGGCATATAGATGATATACGTACATGGGATGGCACAATGCAAGATGCTATGAATGCGTATATAGATCTAAGAAGAGGACAAGGTAGAAGACCATTTATTGATGGACCTCACTTTGAGCTTGCATAAACTATAACATAAATAATAAGGAGAAAGATATGCCAAGAATAAAAGACCCTCGTGCATTAGAACTTTTTATAGGAAATAAAATTGGTAGTTTAAATGATATATTAGATAAAGGTGGATTAACTCCAAAAGAAGAAGATCTAATAAGAAGAGATATAACTAGATTTAACAGAGATTTATCTAATATTTTGGCTAATTTTTCATTGAAGAAGATGCACCGTGCAACTGGTGGAGTAGTAAAATCAACTTTATCAACTAAGTTAAGCAGTTTGGCTAACAAAGTGGAAGCTAAATTAAAATCTGCAAAAGCTAAAATTGCAAAAAGAAAATTAAATAAGAAAAAGAGATGATATGATGGGATTCTGGATGCCAATTATACTCTTGTGTTCAGCACCTTATGCAACTAGTTGTACTGTAATAACAGGTAATGAATTAGTAAAAACTCAAGAAAGATGTTTTGAGGAGTCTGCTAAAAAAGCAAAGATAGCTATGCAAAGTCCTAGTGTGTTTCAAGCAAGACCAATGTGTCAAATTATTCCAAGCGAAATACTACCAGAAAAAGGAAAAGATATATAATGGCTAGACAACTTACAGAAAAGCAACAGAAGTTTCTTGATGTATTGTTTGAAGAAGCAAAAGGTAATCCTGTTACAGCTAAAAAACTTGCAGGATATAGTCATGACTTAGCTACTTCTACTATTACTAATGCATTACAAGATGAGATAGCAGACTTAACTAAAAAGTTTTTGGCAACTACAGCTACTAAGGCTGCTTACTCTTTAGCTGAGGTTATAGATAATCCTACAGATCTTGGTAATAAAGAAAGAATGATTGCAGCAAAAGATATATTAGATAGAGGTGGATTTGTTAAGACTGATAAAGTAGAAGTATCAGCTGCAAATCCATTATTTATATTACCACCTAAAAATGAAGATTAATAAAACTTGGAAATTACCTAAGCCTGAAAAGACAGAGTATGGCTATGATTGGCAACCTGTAGTTAGAGTTGGAAGGGTTATACCTTTTGGCTATAAACAAGATGAGAATGATAGAGATATATTATTACCTATTCCTACAGAGTTAGAGTTACTTGAAAAAGCAAAAAAGTATATTAGACAATATAGTTATAGACAAGTTGCTAATTGGTTAAGTAAAGAGTCAGGTAGAGAAATATCTCATGTAGGTTTAATGAAGAGAATTAAAATTGAACAAAAACGTAAGTCAAATGCTTCAGCTCAAAGCTACCTCGCTAAGAGGTACAAAGAAGCGTTACAAAAAGAAGAAAGACTCTCCAAAGAAAGAATTGGAAGAACAGCCAGTTCAACAGAAAGTTTACAGTCAGCCTGAAGAAAAACCAACAGAAATAATATTTGAACCTAATAAAGGTCCACAGACAAACTTTCTATCAGCAGGAGAACGTGAAGTATTATATGGGGGATCAGCAGGTGGTGGTAAAAGTTATGCAATGCTTGCAGATCCAGTACGATACTTTAGTAATCCAAACTTTAGAGGATTATTAGTAAGACGTACAACAGAAGAACTAAGAGAACTTATATCAGTTTCTAAACAATTATACCCTCAAGCTGTTCCTGATATAAAGTTTTTAGAAAGAGATAAGACTTGGGTAGCACCTTCTGGAGCAACTCTTTGGTTATCTTACTTAGACAGAGATGATGACGTAACAAGATATCAAGGTCAGGCATTTAGTTGGATAGGGTTTGATGAACTTACACAATGGTCTACTCCGTATGCTTGGAATTACTTACGCAGTCGTCTTCGTACTAGTGATACTAGTTTACCTATCTACATGAGGGCTACTACAAACCCCGGAGGTCCGGGACATCAATGGGTAAAGAAAATGTTTGTAGACCCTGCACCTTATGGCTCATCTTTTTGGGCAACAGATATAGACACAGGTAAACCTCTTATGTGGCCTAAAGGTCATAGTAAAGAAGGTGAACCATTATTTAAAAGAAGATTTATACCTGCTACATTATTTGATAATCCTTATCTAGCAGAAGATGGAGTGTACGAGGCCAACCTACTTTCACTTCCAGAGAGTCAAAGAAAACAGTTATTGGAAGGAAATTGGGATGTTAGTGAAGGATCAGCTTTTCCTGAGTGGAACAGAGCCACTCATGTTGTTGAGCCTTACGATATACCTAGTAGTTGGACTAAGTTCAGAGCCTGTGACTATGGCTACGGAAGTTATACAGGCGTTCTCTGGTTTGCAGTTGCTCCTGACGAGCAGTTAATTGTATATAGAGAATTGTATGTTTCTAAAGTATTAGCAACTGATTTAGCAGATATGGTATTGGAGGCAGAGCAAGAAGATGGAACTATACGTTACGGTGTACTTGATAGCTCTCTTTGGCATAGGCGTGGTGACACTGGCCCATCGTTGGCAGAACAAATGATTATTAAGGGGTGCAGATGGAGACCATCTGATAGAAGTAAAGGGAGTAGAATTGCAGGAAAAAACGAGATTCACAGAAGATTACAAATTGATGAATTTACCGAAGCACCTAGATTGGTGTTTTTTAATAACTGCACAAATATTATCTCGCAACTACCGATAATACCTCTTGATAAAAATAATGCTGAAGATGTAGATACTAATTCAGAAGACCACTTATATGATGCTTTAAGATATGGGATAATGACAAGACCAAGAAGTAATTTATTTGACTATAATCCAGAAACACAAAGAACTGGATTTCAAGCAGCTGATGCAACATTTGGATATTAAGGATAGACTATGGTAAAAGATTTACAAGAAATGGCAATGGATGCTGAAGAATCTGCAGCAATAGATGATGTTGAAGCAGATGCTCTCAATGATGAACCTGCAGGTCAGATAGAAAGATTTATAAAAGAAAAATTTAGCAAAGCAGAAACTGCCAGAAGAAGTGATGAAGAAAGATGGATACAATCTTACAGAAACTATAGGGGTATCTATGGTCCTGAAGTTCAGTTTACTTCTACAGAAAAATCTAGAGTATTTGTAAAAGTTACTAAAACAAAAGTATTAGCTGCTTATGGACAACTAGTAGAAGTATTATTTGGTGGTAATCGTTTTCCATTAGGTATTAATCCTACAGTTTTACCTGAAGGAGTTGAAGATACAGTTAGTGTAGAAACTAACCCACAACTCAAAGAGGCTCTAGGAGAGACAGAAACGGGTGCTACAGACCCGAATCAACTTTTGCCGGGGGAGACACTGCCAGAATTTAATGACCGTGTAGGGCCTCTTAAAGACGATCTGAGTGCAGTTGAGGAAGATGTAGAGTTTAAACCGGGTAAAAGTCCATCTGCTGTGCAGTTTCACCCTGCAATGATTGCAGCTAAAAAGATGGAAAAGAAAATCCATGATCAACTAGAAGAGTCTAATGCTAAGAAACAATTAAGATCTGCTGCTTTTGAAGCTGCCTTATTTGGTACTGGTATTATGAAAGGACCTTTTGCAGTTGATAAAGAATATCCTAATTGGGATGAAGAAGGCGAATACAATCCAGTATTTAAAACTGTACCACAAACTTCTAATGTTTCTATCTGGAACTTCTATCCTGATCCAGATGCAAACAATATGGATGAAGCAGAGTATGTTATAGAGAGACACAAAATGTCTCGTTCACAACTACGTGCATTAAAACGTAGACCTTTCTTTAGAGAAAATGCTATTGATAAAGCATTAGAGATAGGTGAGAACTATAATAAAGAATGGTGGGAACATGCAATGGATGAGAGTAATGAAGATGATTATTCTCAAAGATTTGAAGTATTAGAGTTCTGGGGTTTTGTAGATAGAGAGATCATAGAACAATATGATATAGATATACCTAAAGAATTAAAAGATGTAGAGCAAGTAAGTGTTAATGCATGGGTTTGTAACAGTTGTGTATTAAGATTAGTAATGAATCCATTTACTCCTGCCTATCTACCTTACTATGCTACACCTTATGAAATGAATCCATATAATATATTTGGTGTAGGTATTGCAGAAAACATGGATGATACACAAACTCTTATGAATGGTTTTATGAGAATGAGTGTAGATAATGCTGCACTATCAGGAAACTTGTTAATAGAAGTAGATGAAACTAATCTAGTTCCGGGACAAGATCTTACAGTATATCCGGGAAAAGTATTTAGAAGACAGGGTGGTGCTCCCGGACAGGGAATCTTTGGAACTAAGTTTCCTAATGTAGCCGGTGAGAATATGCAGATGTTTGATAAAGCTAGACAACTTTCAGATGAGTCTACTGGTTTTCCTTCATTTGCTCATGGACAAACAGGTATACAGGGTGTAGGTAGAACTGCTTCTGGTATATCTATGTTAATGAATGCAGCTAATGGTTCTATTCGTAATGTTATTAAAAATGTAGATGACTATTTATTAGGACCACTAGGTAAAGCATTTTTTAATTTTAATATGCAGTTTGACTTTGATCCAGCTATTAAAGGTGATCTTGAAGTTAAAGCTCAAGGTACAGAAAGTCTAATGGCTAATGAAGTTAGAAGTCAGAGACTTATGCAATTTATGCAAACAGTATCTAATCCTGCTCTTGCACCTTTTGCTAGAATGGATTATATTGTTAGAGAGATTGCTAAGAGTATGGATCTTGATCCTGATAAGGTGGCTAACTCTATGAGTCAAGCTGCTGTGCAGGCAGAGATACTTAAAAAGTTTCAAGCACAAAATCCACCTCCTGCACCTCCACAAGGAATGATGCCACAACAACAAGGTCAACCACCTGCACCTCCGGGTGGACAGGTAGAAGATACACAAGGCTCTGGTGGTGGTACAATAGGAACTGGTTCAGTACCAACTCCACAAGAACCCGGATTTACTGGTAATCAAGGACCTATACAATAATGATGACATTAAGAAAACTTACTACTGATAAAGAGTTATGGGATGCATTTGTAGAGTATATAGATGATGCTATAGCTAAACAACATAAAACTTTAGAGCAAGCAGGTGATATGCCTATGATCTATAAACTACAAGGGTCTATTGCTTGTTTACGTAGAATGAAATATCTTAGAGATGAGTTAAATAGTAATGCAAACAAATCAGTTGAGTAATCAATCTCCTCTACATAATTATGAATCTATGAGTGAAGAGGATTATGCTAATTTAAAGTTTAATGCTAAAGAAACAAGACCATATATTTATAATTTAGATCCTCTTAAATCTAAAGGTAAATCTTATGGATCTATAGCAGCAAACAATGTTGTCAGTTTAGTTAGTGGTTTAGCAGAACTAGGACAACATTATACTCTCCCTTTGTTTAAACCTTTTGCAAAAAAATTAGCAGGAATGGATCTTGATCCTGAGTATAATGATGCTGTAGAAAAAATGAAAGATGGTATAAGAAAAGATCCTCAAGGTTTTATTCAAGCAGCAGCTAGTGGTGTATTTGATGAATTTAAAGATGCTGCACAACAAGGTTTTATAAATTATGCTGCAGAAGGAGCAGTTAATTATGTAGAGCATTTTAGTACATCTACTAAACAACTTTTTATGGATACATTAAATGATTATGCTAAAAGAGAAGGTATTAATATTAACGAAGCAACAGATGATGAAGTAACTCGTTTAAGATCTTTAGCTTTATATGATGCTCTAGTTGTTTCAGAAGCAATACCGGGAGGTCAAGCTTTAAAAGGTGCTGTTAATTTAACTAGTAGGGGTGTTTATAATGCAGGTAAGGGTGTACAAGAATTTTTAAATAATAATTTTCCACCTGATAATGGAAGTTTACAACCTATTTCTTCAGGTATTAGTAAAAATATTAATACTAATCCACAAAATAAAAATAATTTATTAGATAATATTAATCAAATACTTGTGCCTATTCAAGGTAAAACAACTAAAACAAATTCTTTAAATATAAAAGATCCTGATCTAAGTAAAATTAGTAGAAGATTTGGTTGGGGTAGTAAACTTTCTTATAGAATAGCAAAAAGATCAATAAACAATCTTTATAAAAAAGAAATATATCCAAAAGCTTTAGATGCTAAAGGTGATATATTTAATGATATTAAGTTATTACAACCAAATGATCAAGTAAATGTTAATAAAAGATTAAATGAGATATGGGTTAGGACTGGTTGGATGCCGGGAAAAAATAATGTATTGTTTACTGAAATAGATGATAGTGGTATTAAATTTAATTATCCTTTAAATAATGTAGGCGATTTTGCAGATGTTACTCCTTATAATACAATGTTACACAGAATGCATTTATCCTCATTAAATCCAAAAAAAGGAGATCCTGCTATACAATTGCAAGATTTAATTAAACATGATGACTTATTTAAGCTGTTTCCAGAATTAAAAACTCTTAATATTCAATTTACTAAATCTGGTGAAGCAATGGAATCAAGGGGTCAATATGTTTCAAAAGGATCTATGGACAGTTATGGTAAAATAATAGATGATCCTAGAGGGATAATAGAATTAAACATTAAAAATCTTGTAGGTGATCCAGACGATATTAATATTATTATGGATGGAAATAAATTAAATAATAATATTACAGATACCACTCAAGAATCTATTATAAGTACTTTATTTCATGAAATACAACATGTAATACAAGGAAAGAATAACTTTCTAGATTTTGGTAGACATAGTGGTATTAAGGAAACATTTAATGTAGCTAGGATGGATAATGCTAGAGAAGTAGCTAGTAGAATTAATACTTTTAATGGTTTGGATAAATACGGTATTACTCCGGGTCATCCTTTATATAGACCATTGCCTGATTATTATATACAGTTTTACAGAAATGGAGAATATGATATTGTATCAGATCTTGCTAAAGTAAGTCCTACTGAATATCCTACATTAGCAGGTAGTAATGCTCCTTCACCAATAAAATTAAGTCCTAAAGCAGCTGAAGTGTTATCAAAAAAATTGCAGTATGAATTAATGGAAAAGATTGGTGCTCCTGCAGAAGAGTTTATGTCAACATCTACATTTAATAAAAAATCTGAACTTATGAAAGACCCTCAAAAATATTTTAATGATCTTAAAGAGGGGAATATATTTCATAATATAAAACAACATTTTACGTATCTTAATGACTTAGCAGAAGTTGAAGCTAGATTAGTTCAAGCTAGATTAAATTTACCCTTTGAATTAAGAAAGCAAATTCCTCCTTATCAATTAAGTAAAGATGCTTATCTTGAAATGATGAATAAGTTTATTGGTATGAGAACAAGACCATATTCTGCTTCTAAACCTGCCGGTGCTGCAGCAAGATTAACTTTATTTGATTTACTAATAACGGGCAAAAATCCTGAAATAAAATTTACTGATCTTACTTCTAAGGGTGGGATAGATCCATCAAAATTAACAGATTTAGAATCAGGTATAGATACTGTGGAAGATTTTGTATCTAAGTTACAAAAAAATATTAAAAATTCTTCTTTATTAAAAGATTTAAAAAATACTAAATTTAAAGGATCAGCTATTGAAAAAGATTTAGATGCAGATAATTTATCACTAGCAATAGCTGAAGCAATAACGTATCAAGATTTTCAAAAAATATTTTTTACAGGACTTCAAAAGGGTGCTTTATCAGAAGCAGATCCTTTTATAGATGGATTAAATAAGATAGGATTAGAAACTATTGTTCCACAAATAGAAGAACTTCAGTCTAAAGTTCTAGGTAAATTAATAATGCAGACTAAAACTAATTTAAACCTATTTAATAACTTTATGACCCCTGAAGAAAAAGAAATATTTAAAAATATTAAATCTGTCTCAGAATCAATAGATCCAACATCAGGTGCTAAAATTTTAAAACGTAAAACTAGAAATGATTTTAATATAGAAGAAAGAACTCTTTTACATAAACTTTTACAAATTACTGATTATAGTTTTGATAAACCATTAGAAATGTCTGAGATAGATGCTACTAGAGTTGCAGCTGAGTTTAAAATTGGTACAGATAAAATACCACAATATATACAAGGTCCGGGTCAGTCAATTACTATAGATAATAAATACAAATTTTAGGAGATACTAAATGGAACAACAGATGAGCCTATTTGAAGAAGGTGGAATGAAAGATGATGGACTAAATAGAGATCCTATTAGTGGTAATGAAATACCTCCGGGATCATTAGCTAAAGAAGTTCGTGATGATATACCTGCACAATTAAGTGATGGTGAATATGTTGTTCCTGCAGATGTTGTTCAATATTATGGTGTAAAGTTTTTTGAAGATTTACGTGCAGAAGCTAAATCAGGTCTTGCACAAATGGAAGCTACAGGTAGAATAGGTGGTGAGCCTATGGCAGTAGATATGACTATGATAGCTTTTGGTCAAAAGGATAAAGACAAAAAAGAAAAGAAAGCTACAGGTGGTGTTGTTGGATTTGATAATGGTGGTGTTAGTGCAGATCAAAAAGCAATAGATGCATCACAACCTAAGGTTAATCTTCAAGATTATAGCGTTCTAGGATTTACTCCGGGTAGTCCTATTTATCAAACAGGTCAAGGTCAACCTCAACAGAATAAAACTACTATGACTTATTATCATGGACAAACTGGTGAGTCTAAGGTAGTTACTTTTGTTAATGGTATTGTAACTCCTGCTAGTGATTTACAGTTTACTCAACCACCTTGGTCTTTAAATAAACCAACACAAACTCAACAAGAAGTTACTAAAGACAGGGATGATAATAGAGATAGAAAAAGCACAGAACCTGAAGTTCCTCAATATCTAAAAGATGTAGACTTTACAACTTGGGAAGGTGATAACTTTACAGGTGAAGCTACAAATGCTTTAGGTAGGGATATAGGAGAAAAGTTTTTTGGTGCTTTTAGTATGTTAGCATTAGGTCCTGCAGGTTTATTAGTTAATGAAATGATAGACATAGATGGTATTGCTAAAGCTACTATTATGGAACAAGCAGCAAGAGCTGCAGGTTATACTGATGAAGCTGATGCTATTAATAAACAAATAGCAGATCATTTAGAAAATGAATCAAGTTTTGCTACAAGAAATTTTCTAAAAACTAAAATAGGACAAAGTGTTTTTAATGGAGCTGTTACACGTATTAAAGATGCTTTAAATAAATCTAATCAAACTTGGTCACAGATTGGTAAAACTACTACTACTAAAGCTCCTATTAAAAGTCCTGAACAATTAAAAAAAGAACAACAAGATAATGAAGATAGAAGACAAGCTAGAGAGAAAAAAGCTAAAGAAGATTTTGAAAAAGCAAAAAGTGATGAGGGTGTAAAAGATGCAAAAGATTTAGCACAAGAAAATATAGATTATGCTAAAGAATCAGGAGTAAAAGGTTCAGAAGATTATTATGTAGGAAACAAAGGAGGACTATTACAAAGACCAAAACGTAAAAATAAAAAGTAGATTGGCTACTCAACAATGTTGACCCCAAGGAAGGAAATAGAATGCCAGAATTAGAAAATGTGGAAGCACAAAAAACTGCAGGATATATGAGCAGAAGTAGATCTAAGTATAAAGACAAGATCAAAAAAGAAGAAGAAGAACTAAAACAACTTATGGAACAACAAGGTAAACCTCAAGAAGAACAAAAGGTTGAAGAAAAAACTGAAGATGTTAAACCAGAAGTTGAACTTGGTATCGTAGAAACAATAGCCGACAAACGAGCAAAGCAAATGTTTGATAAGGCTAATATACAATTAGAAGAACTTAATAAAGCAAAAGAAGAAGCAACAAGGAGTCGTGCAGAGAATGAAATTAGGAAAGCACATTCAGACTTTGATGAGCTACGTGATTCCGATCAATTTCATAATTGGGTTGAAGAACAGCCTAAGTGGGTTCAGAACGCTTTGTATGAAAATACGGATGATGCTGCTTCAGTTGTACGTGTTCTTGATTTGTATAAAGTTGATAATGGACTTACGAAGTCTGATAAGAAAGATAAAACAAAAGCTGCTGCCTCGTTGGTAGACCGAGGATCTAAGACAAAAGTAGATCCAAGTGAGTCTTCAGACAAGATAAGAGAGTCTGATATTGCCAAGATGACGGATGCAGAATATGCAAAGAATGCTGATAAAATAACTGAAGCACACAGATCTGGTAAAATAATC
>VTLG01015565.1_pt1 | contig 10233 bp, 17 predicted proteins | sample 4694571 | NCBI WGS metagenome assembly VTLG01 (sample SAMN12604809, study PRJNA352737) | marine metagenome | biome: ENVO:00000447; feature: ENVO:00000209|ENVO:00000569|ENVO:01000036; material: ENVO:00002151; isolation source: viral sequences binned using virsorter ... | reverse complement strand
CACCCATTCTAACCCAATTTTTTCAAATTTTGTGATTTTCGTCAAATTCGTACAGAGTATAACTGTAAATAATATTATAAATGGAACTTTATGAGATATTATATATTATATATTATATATTATATATTATAATATACAGCCGAAGTTTGCAAATTTAAATAAACTGTCTTATATTACAGCATGGAATTTATAAAAGAATACTGGCCACAACTTGTAACATTCATTGTAGTAGTTATGACGATTACAACGATGAGAGTTGACATTGATGTTCTGAAAGAAAAAGTAAAAACTCTATTCCAGCTCATAAACAGAGATAAATAACCCAGTATGGATTTCAAAACAATAAAAAGCAAAAAACACTACATCTACGATAACCTGGAAGAATACAATGTTCATTATCCAACTTTTCCTGTACGTCACAACTGGCGTCATGGTGAAGAAGATGAGTGGGTTTTTACAGATGATGGCTATGTATGTCAAATCCTACGTAAACTTGATATTTCAAACAAAAATGGAAAAGAAGCTATCTGTATTCGCACCTTGTGTGGGACTTTCATATCTTCTGACATGAACAGAGAAATGTTAGGTGAAGAGGGTATTGCTGAAAATATCTACACTTTCTCTGGAAATAATAAATGGGCGGAACGTTACAAAAACAGAGCACGTAATTCACGTGAGTTGCTATTTGCAAGATATGTTGCTAGCGGTATGGGAGCTGTAAATTCTTATAAACTTGCGTTTCCAGAGTCAAAAAGCAGTACGTACATCAAAGATAGATCTGAAAAACTTTTAAGAACGGAGAAAATTGAAAAAATGATAGATAAAGAAATCCTTGCACTCATGGAAAAGAAGGGGGCAACACCAGAACACATCATAGAGAGATATAAGACCATTTCTGATGCAGCTAAAAAAGATAGTGATAAGCTTGGAGCTTTACGTGATCTTGCTAAAATGGCTGGCTTATTCAACACAGAGAGTAAAAAGTCTGAACAAGTAACAATTTGGGCGGGGTTTTCGCCTGAGCAACTTGAAGAGGTAAAAAAACATGGCAAACCAAAGATTATCGCACATGCCGAAACAAAAGACAAAGAAGAAGGCTCTTGATCCGTGTCCAGTTTGTGGTACTGAGCTATATTTAACTGATGAATATACTCAGAGGGTCGGGTTGGTTGATGATTATGACTCTGTTATAGGCTGGTTGTGTCCTCATTGCAAGACAGAGTATGACTCAGATGACCATATTAGGAAATTTCTAGGAGAAAATGGCATAAGAGGAGAAGCATAGGGAGAATGGCTAAATTTGGAAGAAATTCGAGGACGAGACTCGCAACATGCGACAAACAATTACAAAAACTCTTCAATGAGGTGGTGAAATACTTTGATTGTTCTGTTTTAGTCGGTTTTAGGGGCGAAAATGAGCAGAATAGAGCCTTTGACAAAGGTCATTCAAAATTAAAGTGGCCACGTGGCAAGCACAACTCTAATCCATCATTCGCTGTGGATGTAGCTCCTTACCCGCTGGATTGGGAAGATAGGGAACGTTTTATATATTTTGGCGGTTTTGTTAAGGGTTGTGCCTATCAGATGGATATACCACTTCGTTGGGGAGGTGACTGGGATAATGACACTTCGCTAACAGATAACAAATTTGATGATCTCGTTCATTTTGAGATCAGAAATGGTTTAATGATAGAATGACTACAAGAAATAAATTACGCCTTGCTAATCTCGCAATAGGTCTTTTAAACCTATATTATTGGCATACAGGTAGTGGTTTATTTGTTTTTATCATTGGTTGTTTGAATATAGGGGTGTTTGTTTTTGGTAAGAAGTAATGGCAATTGGTACGATATTTTTTATCTTTTTTGCTTCTTTCATGGCATGGGAGACAGACAGAGTAAAGCCGAAGCCATTACCCCTTGGAAATGGAGATACATTGATGGTTAGGGTGACTGGTTATGAGTTTTGTCCAAAATATTGTTCTATAGACCATTTCCACATAGGGCATAAGAAAGGTTATGAATGTGAAGAAATTTTATGTGAGCATATAATATATGAAGATAGACTTAACTAAAACAATACTAGTTATTTTTTTAGGCGGAATAACCTACATGGTTTATATAATCTTAGCAGATGTGCAATATTTGACAAAACTGATTCATGCGTATATATCATATGCAATGGATATGCTGACGAATCATTGAAAACAAAAGGTGCAAGGTCATACAGAGGTGAGGTTATTGGTGACAGCATGGCAATCACAATCAATTTCAAGTGGTTGCTTCAGATAATAGCTGCAACTGCTATGCTGGTATATGCTTTTTGGAAGATAGAAGGAAGGATACAGGAATTAGAAAGAAATATGATTCTTGCACTAGAGGAGATAGAACTGCATGATATGGAGAGAAAAGTAGCTGAACAAGCTCATATTCAAGAAATGCAGGAACGTATGGAGTGGTATGAAAAAGAATTAAATCTAAATCCATTCAGTTGGGGAAAATCGAAGAGAAAAAAATAATTGGCAAATTTAAATTTACACGGTGACGTATCAAAAAATGAAGCTTTGTTAAAACAAGCTTACGATGATTTGATTGTTTTTGGGAAACTATTCTCTCCTCAAGACTTCCTTGCCTCTGCTACTCCAAATTTTCATGTAGAGGTGGGGAAGTTACTTTTAGACAAGACAGCACAACAGTTAGCACTCGTCCTTCCACGTGACCATGCAAAGTCAACTCTAGCTGCAACTGCTGTTCTTCACCGCTTCCTTTTTGCTGTTAAAGATAGACCAGAATTTATTTGTTGGATTGGAGAAGCACAAGATCAAGCAATAGATAATTTAAATTGGATGCAGAGTCATATTGAAGCTAATCCAGCAATACATTATTATTTTGGTGATTTACAAGGGAACAAATGGACGAAATCCGAGTTTATGCTTACTAATGGTTGCAGGATGATTGCCAAGGGTGCAACACAGCGACTTCGTGGTAAAAAGCAATTATCAACAAGATTTACTGGAATGGTGCTCGATGACTTCGAATCTGAGTTAAATACTAAGACTCCAGAGGCAAGACAGCAAATAAAGAATTGGGTAACGGCAGCTGTGTTCCCAGCCATTGATTTTGATAAAAACGGATTTTTGTGGTGTAATGGAACAATTGTACACTGGGATTCGTTCTTAAATGGAATAGTTACGGGCTGGAGGGATGCTCGCAAGAGTGGGGAAGACTATTCTTGGGAAGTCTACACGAAGAAAGCTATAGAAGATGAGATGTCAATTTGGCCATCTCGTTGGCCACTAAAGAAACTAGAAGACCGTAAGCAATTCTACATTGATAGTGGGACTCCTTCAAAGTTCTATCAGGAGTATATGAATCAGGCAAAATCTCCAGAAGATCAGATTTTTGCCGAAGAAGATATAAATGAAGCAATTTATAGGGGTAATCTAAGGCATGAAGAAGCATCCGATAGCTGGTATATCAAATTCGATGATGGAAGCAGGGAGTACGTTAACATCTATATTGGTGTCGATCCCGCTTCATCTATTTCTCTTCGTAACGACTTTAGTGTTATTATGGTCATTGGTGTTACTTCAGAGTACGACTACTATGTTATTGAGTATTGGCGTGAGCGAGTCCTCCCGATGGAATGTGCTGACAAGATCTTTGAGATGGTTAAACAATATAGCCCTATAAGAAGGGTTAATATTGAAACAATAGCCTATCAGGAGATGTTGAGAGATTATGTCCAAAAGAGAAGTAAAAAGGAGGGCATCTTCGTTCCAGGTATTGAGCAGGGAATTAAGGGCTATACTCAAAAAAAGAAAGATAGACTGTTTGAAGGATTACAACCAATGTTCAAAGCTGGGGCTGTTCATCTTAAAAAAGTGCACCATGAATTTATAGATGAACTGCTTGATTTTCCAAAAGGCTCACATGATGATACAATTGATGCATTCTGGCTTGCAACACAATTTGCAAGGGGAAATCCTAAAGCTGGTAAGGCTAAGAAAGAAAAACAGAAAGATGGTTCATATTTAAAAGTACGCAAAGCTTATAATTGGATTACAGGTAAACGTACATGATTTGCATAATAAATAATTATTCAGTAAATTTAACTATATGATAGCAGAAGATAAAAGAGCAGAAGAGATAAAAGAACGCTGGAGACGCTGGTATGATGCTCGTGCAGATTGGGATGTTCAGGCAAGAGAGGATATAGATTTCTATCTAGGCAACCATTTTACGGATTCTGAGGCAAATGATCTCGCAGAGAGAAATCAAATGGGTTTACCCATTGATCGTCTCTATGCTGCTATTGAGCAGTTCAAAGCAATCATTACCTCAAAACCTCCAAAATTTACTGCCGTTGGCAGAGAGGATTCTGATACCAAACTTGCAAATGTTTGGAAAACTATTCTAGAGTATATATGGGACAAGTCTGATGGTGACGAAGTATTTAAACAAGTGGTACATGATTATTCTATTACTGGTCTTGGTTATTTCTATGGTTATATAGATCCAGAAGATGACTATGGTCGAGGGGATGTCAAGTTTACTTACGTTGATCCCTTCCGTGTCGTTGTTGATCCTAATAGTAGAAATAAATGGTTTGATGACGCATCTGGTATGCAGCTTTCTACTATCCTTACAAGAGATCAACTTCTTGATGCTTATCCTATGCTCGGTGCTCCAGATGAAAATGGAGATATTTTAATTGATAATATTGAAAGTGTTTCTGGGTCTGATGATGATTATCCATCTTCAACGCAGGTACAACAGGGAACTTCATTTACTCCAGATATTGTTAAAGATTATGATTGGGGTGATAAGAGTGAGAAATATAGACTGATAGAAGACTTTAGAAAGGTAAAAGTTCCTTTCTTTCGTGTTATTGATCTTCGTAGTGGCCAAGAGAAGGTTTTAGATAATAATGGTCTCGAAACGCTTTTGGCAGATGAAAGTGCAGCGGAAGCTTTTGATCGTGGGCTTTTTGATATTGTACAGGTACAGCAAACACGAATTCAAATTACATGTATTATTGGTCAAATAGTTTTATATGAGAAAGTTTTAGAAACAAACATATTTCCATTAATACCTGTACCTAATATTTGGACGAATACTCCCTATCCTATGAGTGATGTTCGGAAAAACAAGGGATTTCAGAGGTTCTTAAATAAAGTAATGTCTTTAATTACATCGCATGCGCAGGCATCGTCAGGCTTGAAGTTGCTTATACCACAAGGCTCTATACAAGATATAGAAGAACTTGAACGTGATTGGGCGAATCCCAATGCAACGATTGAATATGACGCTTCATTTGGAGAACCTCATTTCCCCTCTCCACAGCCATTAGCTGGATCAATATTACAGTTGCCAAAAATGATTGAGCACTATATTGATCTTAACATTGGTATTTTTGAGATGCAGCAAGGAAATACTGAAGCTGCACCACGAACATCATCTGGAACAATGATGATGGAAGATTTTGGACAAAGACGCTCAAAATCTAAATTAAGAGATGTAGAAGCAAGTTTAAAGCGTCTTGGTAAACTTGTATATCATTTAGCCAAGTCGCATTATGATTTTAAAAAGACATTTAGAATTGTTCAACCGAATAATGACATAAGTGAATATACAGTAAATAAGAGATTATATGACGATAAGACGAATGAACTTAAAACGATAGAGAACAATTTGAGTGTTGGAACGTATGATATACGTGTTATTGGTAATTCTACAATGCCATCTAACAAATGGGGTGAGTGGAATGTATACATGGAAGCATATGAAAAAGGTTTAATTGATAAGGTAGAAGCCTTGAAGAAAACAGAAATATTTGATAAAGAGGGTGTATTGCAAAGAACTGATATGGTTGCACAATTACAGCAACAGTTACAGAGTGCTCAAGAGCAAATTAAGAAACTTGATGGTGATCTTCAAACATCTAATCGTGCAGAAGTTCAATCACGCAAAAGGACTGAAGTTGAAAAGTTCAAAGGAAAGCTCAAGGAACAAGAATACGACTCTAAAACACAAAATAAAGTTTCAATTGATAAATTGTCAAATGCGGTCAAACTCGAATCTGAGAAATTACGTTTAGTGACAGAAGCGGAAAAGAAACGTGGTCAAGCTCGTAAGGGTTCTGAGAAATCGTAAAAATAAGGAGTAACGAAAATGTCAAAAGAACAAGACGTTATCGCTTCTGTTGTCGGAGATCATGAAGATGGTCAACTCGATCAACAAGAAGTAGGGCAAGATGAAGGAACAATACAACAGGAAGATTCTACAGAAGATTGGCAGTCTCAAGCTAAGTACTATCAATCCGAGAAGGATAAACTCCATGTTGAAAATCAAAAGCTTAAACAATACGAAAAAGTTGGGAAATTTTTGGAATCACGTCCAGACTTGGTTCAAAACCTTATGTCGGAAGTAGGTGGTCAGCCAGAAGCTCAACAGCAACGTGTCACGTTAAAGCCTGATGAATTCGATCCTTGGGAAGCCTACAATGACCCATCATCAGCATCTTATAAATTTAGGATGCAAGAGATGCAAGAAACCATAAATGGTGCAGTTGACCAAGCTGTTGGTGGACTTAAAGCACAACAAGGAAGAACAAGCCTTCGAGCTGATTTATCCAGTCATGGATTAAATGAGCAAGAACAAAATTCTTTCTTTGAATTTGCTGATAAGCATCCATCCGAATATGGCTTGGATAATGTACTTAAAATGTGGCGTGCTGTATCTCAAGCCCCAGAAATTGTTAAAAAGAATCCTTTAGACCAGATTCGTCAAAATCAAAGTAATCTTACATCGGCTGGTGTTCTTCAAGGACAACAACCTGCAAGAAAATCTGATATTGATGTAATGTGGGAGGGGGTTAAAAATGCTGGGGATAACAAGAAGTTTTAATTAAATAACATAATAATGGAGATATTAAAATGGCAATAACAGCAGGACAGGTAAAATCGTCCAATGTAACAGCTGCTGCTACTAGTGCTGATGTCGGAACAGCTCCCGATCAACGGAGATTGTACGACTTTAGTGATAGAATTGCAGAGCTTTCGCCAGAAGAGTCACCATTCTATGTATATCTAAATAAAATGTCAAAAAACCCTACCGATGATTCTTTATTCAGGTTTTTAGAGAATCGGTCAAAAATCGATTGGACAACTCGAACATTTGAATTGGCTGCTGATGTAAATGGTGCTTCTGCTGTTTCAGAAGGAACACAATATGCATTTAGTGTTGATACAAGTGAAACGGGAAGTGCAGCTGATGTTAATTGGCTAGTTAAAGGTATGGTTTTTGCAGTTCAGGTACTAGACGCAGCAATTGGTACAGCCTATGTAACCGTAAGGATTGATAGTGCTGTAACTGATACTGGTTCGGCTAATACATTTACTGGTAGAATTGTTTCATTACCACATTCTGATTTCAGTACTGGTTATAATGTTCTATCGGATAATGATAAGTGCCAAGTTATTGGCACTTCTTTTGCTGAAGGGTCTGGTTCTCCTGATGTATGGTCAAAAAGTCTTGATGATGATTATGGTTACACCCAAATTTTCAAAACGGCAGCTGAAATGACTAATACTTCAATTGCGACAAAATACAGAGGATATGCAAACGAATGGCAACGAATCTGGAATATGAAACTAAGAGAACACAAAGTTGATATAGAGCGTGCAATGCTCTTTGGTCAGCGTAATCGTGTAGATGGTATTCAGTATACCGAGGGCATTGTTGGGCACATTGTAAAATCTAGTGCTCCAACTTCAGGAGATAGTGATTTATCATATTCTCCTGGAACTGCTTATCATCGAACTTTAGCAGAAGGTGAATTTACTTACGACAGATTATTAACGGATTTTGAAATCCTTTTTGATCCTGCACGTGGTGGTTCATCTGCTAAGCTTGCTTTGGCTGGTCTTCCAGTCATGAGTTTGTTTAACAAGTTCGGTACAGCTAGTTTGCTTAAAGAGACTAACGATGGTGCTACGTATCAACAATACAATATTGACAAGGAATATGTAGAAGGTTCTTTTGGGCATAAAATACTTGGAATAAATACTATTCATGGTGATTTAAATCTTGTAAAAGAGCCTTTATTTAGGCAGTTTTCAAGTGCTTACATGTGTATAGTAGATATGGGCCAAGTAGCTTATCGTCCACTTGTCGGTAATAGTGTTAATCGTGACACTCATATCATAACCAACGTACAACAGGCAGATGAAGATTTACGTAAAGACATGATTCTAACAGAAGCAGGTCTCGAAGTAACTCTTCCAGAAACACATTGTCTGTATAACTTTGAAGCTATAACATAAGGAGTTATGAATAATGAGAAGTGATTATCTAAATGATAGTAGTGGCGTAAGTAACCATGAACTAAAGATAAAAAAGTTACTAGCAAGTGCAACATTAACACAAAGTGATAGCGGTTCTTACATTTTGGTTAATCCAACTGCTACAACTGAAATAGACCTTCCTGCACTTACAGGTATTAGTGAGGGTTGGTATTGTACAATAATATTAACTGAAGACACTTTCTCTACCGATCAAGGTATGGGGCAGAAAGTTAATATTGACTTTGGTTCTGGTAATACTGTAAATGGTCAAACATTTGGTTCAGATGGCGATGCAGGTGATGTATCGGCTTCTGGTGATGATTTCATCGCTTGTACTGCTAGTTGTACTGGTGGCGATAGATTTGACATCTTCGCTGCTGGTGGAATATGGTATGTTACGGGATGGGTTCAAGATGCATCTGAATGTCCATTTGCTACTGCTGCTGGTTAAACCTGAATAAATAAAGGTTAACAGTTTTGCTTACTGCGGGGCAGGTCGTATAAAGGACTTGCCCCAAACAAGCTTTAAAAATTTAAGAAAGGCAAAACATGATAATAAAAGCTTTAATACTTTCAACACTTTTAACTAATGATCCAATCATTATTGCAATGCCACCTGTTCATAAAGTAGAAGCAAGAAAAAGAGGAAAAGGATATAGGGGATGTAGACGTGGTGGAAGTGGGTTAAAATAATGCCATTCAAATCAAAAAAACAAAGAAGTTGGATGCATGCAAATAAGCCAGAGATGGCTAAAAGATGGGAGAAAGAATATCAGCAAGGTGGGTATCTAAATGGTGCTCCTCATAGCAGAGGTGGTATTCCAATTGAAGCTGAGGGTGGAGAATTTATAATTAAAAAAGACGCTGTTAATCGAAGTACATTAGATATGTTAGAATATATTAATGAGCATGGAGATTTACCTATGTCTGATGCTAGAAATAGGGGGAGTAAAAAATAATGGCAAAAACATTTGATGCACGTTCTAGAAGTAAAATATATCGTGAGGGTGGCGAAGTAGCAGAAAAACTAAGAAAAAAATATAAAACTGATCCAAAAACAGGTATAACTGATTTATCTAAAAGGGCTGGCAAAGATTCTCCTGGATATAAAGAAGGAAAATATTGGTTGAGAAAAGCAGGCAAGTATGTTAATGTCGGAAGTAAGGAACATAAAAAAGATTTAAAAAAGATAAAGGAGTAATAATGCCAAAAGTAGGTAAAAAGAAATTTTCATATACAGAAAAAGGTAAGAAAGCTGCTAAGGAGTATGCTAAAAAAACTGGCTTGGAAGTTAAAAAAGAAGGTGAAAGTATTGGACAGGCTACTAAAAGAATGAATAAAGCAGCAAGAGAAGCTTCTAAGGAAAGATTTAAGAAAAAAAGTTTAGCAAAAGGATACTATCAAGCTGGAGGTATAGTAGAACCATCTGTTCCACTTGAAAATGTTTCACCTGAATCTCCAATTGAAAGTGCTTTACTTGAAAGTGCTCCGCTTGAAAGAGATCCAATTGAAAATGCTCCGCTTGAAAGTGCTCCATCTGTTAGTGCAATGGATCGTAGTAGAATATATCAAGTTGGTGGAAAAATATTAGAATATAAAGAAGGTGGCAAAGTAGGTACAGTTGCAAAAGAGGCATTAAAAGGAGCAAAAGGAAAAGATATTACTGATGTTGTTAAAGAGGTTGGAAAAGAAAGAAAACGAAAGGAATTAAAATTTAAAGAGCCAACTATTTTTGGTTGGAAAACCAAAAAAGGCGTTACATAATATGATAATATACTATTGTCATCGATGTGGGAAGAAAGGTGAATTTGAGACCAAGAAAGAGATGCAATGTGACTGTGGTAGCTATGCAGAAATTGATAAGAAACGTAATCGTACAAGTAATC
>VTLG01003896.1_pt1 | contig 10233 bp, 10 predicted proteins | sample 4694571 | NCBI WGS metagenome assembly VTLG01 (sample SAMN12604809, study PRJNA352737) | marine metagenome | biome: ENVO:00000447; feature: ENVO:00000209|ENVO:00000569|ENVO:01000036; material: ENVO:00002151; isolation source: viral sequences binned using virsorter ... | reverse complement strand
AATTATCTCAGGATGAAAAAGAAGGTTTATCCCAATTTCCAGTTCAATTTTCATTAGAAGATGATGGAGAAACCATTAAAGCAGATATATATTATTCACCTGAATATTTAAAATCAATTTAAAATGAAAGAAAAAATTTGTATAGCAATTTGTAAAATTACTTTCAACAAAGTATGTCTAGGTTGGTGTAATGCTAAATGCTGTAGTTAAAAGTAAAAACATATAGGATAGATTCATAGCCTATCCGATTAAAAATAATTAAAGAGATCTGTGGCCTCCATTTGGAGGTCACACTTAGGTTTCGTATATTAATGTGTAAAACTGATATTAAATGAATATAGTAATTATTGGAGCAGGAGTAGCAGGAGTAAATGCGGCTACTAAATTGGTTGATAATAATTTTAAAGGTAAAATCACTATTATAGATATGGGTAAGGATCCATATTTAAGACCATATGAAGAAGTAATGACTGGATATCTAGGAGCAGGTGGTTGGTCAGATGGTAAATTAACATATTCTACTCAAATTGGTGGTCAATTATCTAAATATGTAGGTGATGAAAAGGCAATGGAGTTAATGAAGCAAGTAGTAGATAATTTTACTAGATTTCACCCACACCCAGAACAAATCATATTATCATCCCCTGATGAAGAACCTGATTTTATTAAACCATACTTTGGTTTAAGATTATTCCCAGTATGGCACATTGGTACTGATTATTTACACGAAATTGGTAAAAGTTGGTATGATTATTTAGTTAGTAAAGGTGTTGAATTTATTTGGGAAACTAAAGTTACAGATATAGATTTTGATACTCAAGAATTATACTGTGATTGGAATACTCCAAAAGAAACAATAAAATATGATACACTTATTTTTGGTGTAGGTAAATCAGGTATTGATTTTACTTCTAAAATAATGAAAAAATATAATTTACCAACAGAGGAAAAACCAGCTCAAGTTGGTGTTAGATTTGAAGCACCACAAAATCACTTTCAAAAATTAATTGATGTAGCTTATGATTTTAAGTTATATAGAAAATTTGAAGATGAAGGTGTATCATTAAGATCATTTTGTACAAATAATAATGCGGCATATGTAGCAGTAGAAGAAACATATGGAGATCACAGTTATAATGGTCACGCTAAAAAAGATGAAGCATTTAGAAATGATATGACTAATTTTGGTATCTTAATGGAAGTTCAAGGTATTAAAGAACCATTTAAATGGGCTAGAGAATTAGTAGGTAAAGTACAAGAAAATAGCACAGGTTTATTTTATAGTCCAACTAGAGAACCATCTACAACATCAGAAGGAATTGATGTATCATCTACTAAAATAGAAAATTTAGATGTAGTTAAAGATGCATTTAAAGGATATTACAAATACATTGAGGATTTTATCAATGACATGAAATTAGTATTTCCTACATTAAAAGATGATTGGGGAATCTATGTACCTGAGGTAAAATACCTAGCTCCTGAACCTCTAGTTAATTATTCTGATTTATCGTTAACTAAATACCCTAATGTGCACTTTGTTGGTGATGCGTTGTCAGCAAGGGGTATATCAGTATCGGGGGCTCATGGTACATTAGTTGCTGAAAATATTTTGGATAATTAAAATTAATTATGTATATTATGGATATGGAAAAAAAATATGATGAATGGCCTAGTAGTAAAAAATTAAAAAAAGCTGATGGTACTATAGCTTATATTTGGGATAATAAATTACATAATTGGGATGGTCCTGCTTTAATACCTGAAGGTAATGAAAGAAAAGCAGAATATTATATCTATGGTGTAAAATATTCAAAGGAAGAGCATAAGGATAGAATTAGACAACAAACCGGGTTGCCTTGGTATAAAAAACCTGCACCTAAAGGACAAAATCACAGAAATTAATATGAAAATAGGATTATGTGGCACAATGAGTGTGGGTAAAACAACATTAGTTAATGCCTTAAAACAACTACCAGAATTTCAACTTTATAATTTTGCTACAGAACGTAGTAAATATTTAAATGATTTAGGTATTCCATTAAATACTGATTCTACATTAAAAGGTCAAACTGTGTTTTTAGCTGAACGTTGTGCTGAATTAATGCATAATGACATAATTACTGATAGAACAATATTAGATGTAATGGCATTTACTCAAAATGCAAAGTCAATACCTTACCAAGATAAAGATAAATTTATTGAATATGCGAAAGAATTTATTAGAGAATATGATTATATTTTTTATATTTCTCCTGATGGCTTACCTATTGAAGATAATGGAGTACGTGAAACAGATGAACATTATAGAGATGTTATAGATTTTACTATTACAAATTTTATTAGAAAATATGCTTATATGATGAATAATATAGAAACTATAAAAGGTAGTACTAAAGATAGGATTAATCAAATTTTAAATGTTATTAAATTTTAATATATTTATAATAAAAACACCATAAATATGAAAAAGTCTGAATTTACATCATTTATTAAGGAAGAAATTGTAAACATATTATCGGAAGATAATCATGATGAAAAATCAATTTTAGCTAAAGCTAAGGCTCAAGCAGAATTAAATAAAGAACTTGAAAAGACAAAAGATCTAGTTGGTGAAGAAGAAGATGATAAAGACGCTGTCAAAGCAGCTATGAAAGCTAGAGGTAAATTTAAAAAACTTGATTTAGCTGTTAAAAGTTTAGATGGTGTAACAAAAGAAATGCAAAAATTAGCTAGAGATTATGCTAAAGCTAAGGGGGAAGAAAAAGAAAATTTATTATCTAAACTAAAAAGTAAAACTAAAATTAAAAATGAGTTAAAGGATTTAGTAAAGAAATTAGAAAAAAATGTTGTTTAACGAAAAGTTTTGGAATTCTGCAAAAGTTATAGTTTTATTATTAATTATTTTTTTTATTTTATTCAAAAATAATAATAACCAAGATTATGTCAAATCATATCAAAACCAAATAAATGCCCTAAATACTAAAATTGATTCATTACATAATATAAATGATGATTTAACTTATAAGATAGATACTTTAAATACCCAAATACTTACTTTAGATAAAGAAATTAATGTACAAGATAATAGGATAAGAACACTAAAATGGAAAATAAATGAAAAAGTTACTGCTGTTGATAATTTTAACAATGACGAACTTTATAAGTTTTTCTCAAACCGATACAGACAGCACCTCGATTCGATTAGAGACGCCAATAGCCAAACTAGTAATTAAAGATCTTATTAGTGGTGATGGAGCTAAAGAAGAATTAATTATTAGTGATGGAAAATTTAAATTATTAAAACAAAAAATAATTTTAAAGGATAGTATTATCCTTAATTTAAATGATAAAATTAATAATTTTAATTCTATTATGTTGACTAAAAATGATCAATTAAATTTATCTCAAGAATTATCTAAAAAATTAAAACAAGATTTACAAAAACAAAAACTAAAAACTAAATTAGTAGGAATTACAGGTATTGCAGTTGCAATTGGAATATTAGTAATAGCTAAATAATATGTCTGATTTAAAAAAAGTAATAAGATCTGAATATTTAAAATGTGTTAAAGACCCTGTACATTTTATGAAAAAATACTGTTATATTCAACACCCCCAAAGAGGTAGAATCCAATTTAATTTATTCCCATTTCAAGAAAAAGTTTTAAAATTATTTAGAGATAACCCATATTCTATTGTTTTAAAATCAAGACAATTAGGATTATCTACTTTATCCGCTGGTTATTCTTTATGGATGATGACTTTTCATAAAGATAAAAATATACTTTGTATAGCTACAAAGCAGGAAACTGCTAAAAATATGGTAACAAAAGTAAAATTTATGTATGAAAATTTACCTTCATGGTTAAAGGTTGATGCAGCTGAAAATAATAAATTAAATCTTAGGTTATCAAACGGGTCACAAATTAAAGCAACTTCTGCAAGTAGTGATGCAGGTAGATCAGAAGCAGTATCATTATTATTAATTGATGAAGCTGCTTTTATTGATAATATTGGAGAAATATGGGCATCAGCTCAACAAACATTAGCAACAGGTGGTGGTTGTATAGCTTTATCTACTCCTTATGGTACTGGTAATTGGTTTCACCAAACATGGACTAGAGCAGAAGCAGCAGAAAATGATTTTTTACCTATTAAATTACCCTGGTATGTCCACCCAGAAAGAGATGAAGCGTGGAGAAAAAGGCAAGATGAATTATTAGGAGACCCTAGAATGGCGGCACAAGAGTGTGACTGTGATTTTTCAACCTCAGGTGATATTGTTTTTTATCCTGAATATATTGAATATTATCAAAAATCATTTATCAAAGATCCACTAGAAAAAAGAGGAACAGATCAAAATTTATGGGTATGGGAATCACCCGATTATACTAGAGATTATATGGTTGTTGCGGATGTATCTAGAGGTGATGGAAAAGATTATTCGGCTTTTCATATTATAGATGTAGAAAGTAATGTACAAGTAGCAGAATATAAAGGTCAACTAGGTACTAAAGAATATGGTCATCTGCTTGTAGGTATAGCTACGGAATATAATGAAGCTATGTTAGTAATAGAAAATGCTAATGTAGGTTGGGCAACTATACAAGTTGCAATAGATAGGGGCTATCAAAACCTTTATTACTCTCCCAAATCAGACCAACCTAATGTCAATTCCTATTTTGATAAGTACCAGGATCACTCAAAAATGGTTCCTGGTTTCACAATGTCTTCTAGAACTAGACCTATGGTAATAGGGAAATTTCAGGAATACTTAAGTGATAAGGGAGTAACTTTTCAATCAAAAAGATTGATAGAAGAAATGAAAACATTTATTTGGAGAAACGGAAGACCAGAAGCACAATCGGGGTACAATGATGATTTGGTTATGGCTTTTGGAATATCAATGTATATTAGAGACACAGCTTTAAAATTTAAACAACGTGGATTAGATATTACTAAACAATCTTTAAATAATATGAAAGTTAATAGAACAGCGTATCAAGGCAGTTACTTTTCCAAAGGTACTGATAATCCTTACCACATTAACACAAAAGATGGTAAAGAAGATATAAGTTGGCTTCTATAACAATATTTATAACAATAATTATATATTAAATGGCTGATAAAAGCGTATTTTCAAGATTAAGAAGATTATTTTCAACAGATGTAATCATAAGAAATGTAGGGGGTGATCAATTAAAGGTCATTGATAGTAGTACTATACAACAAATGGGTGGCATTGAAACCAACTCATTAGTAGATAGATATAATAGAATTTATACTACTGCTCCTTCTTCATTATTAGGTAGACAATTTAGTTTTAACTATCAATGGTTAAGACCTCAATTATACTCAGAATATGATGTAATGGACACAGATGCAATCTGTGCTTCTGCTTTAGACATTGTAGCGGATGAGGCTACTTTAAAAAACGATATGGGAGAAGTACTCCAAATTAGAAGTGCTAATGAAGATATCCAAAAAATATTATATAACTTATTTTATGATGTTTTAAATATAGAGTTTAATTGTTGGATGTGGATTAGACAAATGTGTAAGTATGGAGATTTTTTCCTAAAAATGGAAATTGCCGAAAAATATGGTGTTTATAATATAATTCCTTATACTGCTTTTCATATTGAAAGACAAGAAGGATATAACCAAGAAAACCCATCAGAAATAAGATATAGATATAGCCCAGATGGAATTATAAGTGATAGTACTGGAATGTATGGCACAGGTTATGGTGGTGGTGGAGCTGAAGATAATGGTATCTTTTTTGACAATTACGAAATGGCTCACTTTAGATTAATCACAGATGTTAATTATCTACCATATGGAAGAAGTTATTTAGAACCAGGAAGAAAATTATTTAAACAATATTCTTTAATGGAAGATGCTATGTTAATTCATAGGATAGCTCGAGCCCCAGAAAAAAGAGTATTTTATATGAATGTTGGAGCTATACCACCTAATGAAATAGAAGCATTTATGCAAAAAACTATTTCTCAAATGAAACGTACTCCGTATATGGATGAAAAAACAGGAGAATATAATTTAAAATATAACATGCAAAATATGTTAGAAGATTTTTATATTCCTGTACGAGGTAATGATACAACAACAAGAATAGATACTACTAAAGGCTTAGATTATGATGGAATCCAAGATGTAGAGTATTTAAGAAATAAATTATTTGCAGCACTTAAAATTCCTAAAGCATTTTTAGGTTATGATGAAAATTTAGAAGGCAAGGCTACATTAGCTGCTGAAGATATTAGATTTGCTCGTACAATTGATAGGATTCAAAGAATTATATTATCTGAATTAAATAAAATTGCATTAGTTCATTTATATACTCAAGGTTATACTGATGAAAAATTAACCAATTTTACATTAAGTATGACTACTCCATCTATTATATACGAACAAGAAAAAATTGAATTATTAAAATCTAAAGCAGAATTAGCAGCTCAATTATTAGAACAAAAATTAGTACCATCAGATTGGATTTATGATAATTTATACCACTTTAGTGAGGGTGAATATGAAGAATATAGAAATTTAGTAAGGGAAGATTCTAAAAGACAATTTAGAAATGCTCAAATAGAGGCAGAAGGTAATGATCCCTTAGAAACAGGTAAATCGTATGGTACACCCCATGATTTAGCTTCTTTGTATGGTAAAGGAAGAATGTATTCAAATCCCGGAGGAGTACCAAAACCTGATAAATATGCCTCAGATGATCCTAAATTAGGAAGACCTAAAAAACAACAAGTTAAAAGAAATACCCAAGATGATAACTTTGGTAAAGATAGATTAGGTATTAAAAGAATGAAGGATAAGGATAAAAATGATGGTGATACTTTAAAACCTACTTTAGAAAGTGCTAAATCAACTTTCTTAAAAAATAAGGATATTTTCAGACAATTAGATCAAGGATTAGTAAATAATCATGATAAAAAATTAATTTTTGAAGAAGATAAAGATGATTCACAACTATTAGATGACTCTCAACTAAGAACCTAATATTTATAAATAAATATATTTTTTAATGAAAATCAAACACTCTAAATTTAAAAATCCTGGCATTCTTTTTGAACTATTAGTTAGGCAAATAACTGCAGATACATTAAAGGGTTCAGATTCACCGGCTATTGATATAATAAAAAAATACTTTGTAAAAACAGAGTTAGGACGAGAGTATAAGTTATATGAAACTATCCTTAAGTCTAAAGTATTAACCGAAAGTGTAGCTAATATCTTTATTTCTACTGCTTTAGATAACTCTAAAAAGTTTAATAAAAGAGTATTAAGAAAACAAAAATATCAACTTATCCAAGAAATACGAAATAGTTACAATATTGAAGAATTTTTTGGTGCCAAAATTAAAAATTATAAAGAATTAGCTTCTTTATATACTTTAATTGAAGGAAAAAGAATAGATAATTATTCTAATACTAAACAGATTATAGATAATAAAATTACTCTTCTTGAATTTTTAACTAAACAGGAAGTTAATAAATCAAAAATTGAAAAAGATATTATTAACGAATTTTCTACATTTGATAAAGATACTAGAATATTAACTTATAAAATTTTATTAGAAAAATTTAATGATAAATATAAAGATTTAAGTAATGAACAAAAACAAATACTTAAAGAATTTATTAATGCAGTTGATTCTACACCATCATTAAGAAATTTCTATAATGAAAAAATTAATATATTAAAAGAGCAATTATCTAATATTTCTAATGATATAAAAGATAAAGCTACTAAAATTAAAATTAATGAAGTTTCAAAATATTTAGTTGAGTTAAATAAAACTGATAAGGTAGATAATGAAAATCTAGTCGATCTACTTCAGTATTTTGAATTAGTTAAAGAATTAAAAGTAGCAAATGGAAAAGTTCAAGTATAAAATTTCAGAAATGTCTAAAACTGCTTCTCCTGAAGCAGCTGAAAAAGAATTAGGTATCCCTAAATCCAAATTTGAGATTGGTCAAGTTTCTTATAGTGATGATGGAACTAGAAAATCTACTATTTATAAAATTGATCCTGAAACTGGTGCCATTGGGTGGAAAATTGAACAATTACCTGGATTTGATAAGTTATATGATGAAATAGATGATTTAGTTGATATATCAAAAAGAGTTTATGTTAAAACTAAAGATGATAAAAAATTTAGAGAATTTTATGATGAAATTCGTAAATTAAGAAATTCTATTAGAACACACCTAAGAAATGAATACCCAGATCAATATAAAAGAATTACTAGAATTGGGGAAATGTTTAGTAAGGATATTTTGGACTTAGATAAAAAAATTAAAGAGGATGATGTGGATGAAATATCCACTTCTGCTGGTGCTGGTGCTTATTTAACCCCATATGCTTTTAGATTAAAAGGACAAAAACCTGATGATGAAGCTTATAAAGAATTAGGATATAAACCTGTTAAAACTGAAGCTATTGATTATGATGAAGCTTTAACTTTAAGAGGTATGAAAGCTGAAATCGAAGATGAAATTGCTCAATTATACAGAGATATGGAACAAGAAGCAGAACCGGAAGGTGGAGAAATTGCTGATTATTATGGTAACCAATTAAATAAATTAGAAGACCGTTTATATAAAATTAGTAAACAACTTCGTGATTATGACGAGGGTATTGATGAAGGTACTTGTGGGTATGATAGAGATAAAAATGGTAAAAAATTAAAAGGACCTGGTGGATTAGGTGAAGCTTTTAAAGTAGGCCAAAAAGTTACATACTTAGGTAACCCAGGTGAAATCACTAAAGTTGATAAAGATGTAAAGGATAGAGTTTATTATAATGTATCATATGATAAAGGTACTGGTAAAACTAAAGCATCTAATATCTATAATAAAGATGGTGAAATAAAAGCCATAAATGAAGGTGATACTTACGAAAAAATGGCCGCTAAAGGTAAAAAAGCAGGTAGTTTAAAACAAGGTACTGTTAGAAAAAGATTGGGTATTAAAAAAGATGAAAAAATCCCATTATCTAAAATAAATAAAGAATTAGCACGTCTTAAAAAAATGGATAAAGACGATGATAAAAAAGGTGTGCAATTAGGAGATAAAAACCAAAAATATTATAAGGCATTACAGTTATCTAAAACATTAAAAACAACAACTAATGTTAATGAAGAAGTAAAAGTAGGGGATATACTTACTAAAGATGGAAGAAAAGGTAAAGTTGTGAAAGTAATGGATGATATGGCCAATGTAGATTTTGGTAATGGGGACGTTTATGGAATTACTTTTAGAAGAATAAAAGGAAATAAAATAGTAAATGAAAATGTAAAAAATCCTGGTGCTAGTTTAGGACCTGGACCAAAAGCAGGACCTGATGGAGTTACAGATAATTATTATGTTAAGGGATTTAAATATAAATTAGTACCTAAAAATAAAAAAGGTACATATGTGCAAAAAGATTCAGGACTCGAAGTAAAAAAACTTTTCTAATATGTATAACATGAAGTACAGACTAGTTAAGGAACAAGATAATAAAGCTAAAAATTTTCAAATGGAAAGAATTGAAGCTTTTAATAGACTTGAAAATAAATTAGATGAACTAAAAAAATTATTACGTCAGGGTAAAATTGAAACTATAAAATACTACAGAGAAAATCCAGATAGTTTTGGTGTAGTTATAGGTACCGATTTAATTGCTGATTATTTTAAAGATATTTTTACATTATTGGAAAAACCAGATAGAAAATAAATTATGAAAACATTACAAGAACAATATAACTTAATTAAAGAAGGTAAAGGACATAAAGATGTCTTTTTAAAGGATGCTAAATCCAGATATCCTGGTTTAGTTACAAACTCAACTACTTTCGAAAATGCAAGTAAAATTTTAAAATCTAAGGAAATAATTCAAGAAAATTATATTGATTTAAAACCAATCACTAAAATTGAATCCTTAAATACTAATAAAGAAGCTTGGGAAGATAAATTCCAAAATTATTTAGCTGAAGCTGGAAAAAAATCTTTAAATCCTCTAGTAAATAATGAAGAAAAAATTAATACTAAAGAAGAGGATGAAAAAGTAAAAGCTGATAGTAAAAAAGTTGCTAAAGCGGTAGAAAACATTGAATCTCATAATTATGACTATTCACCAAAAGTAGATAACATTAACAATGTTAATGCTCAAGAAATGATGAATGGTGTATATTATGAAGTAAAAAATGACCCA
>VTLG01003344.1_pt1 | contig 10233 bp, 17 predicted proteins | sample 4694571 | NCBI WGS metagenome assembly VTLG01 (sample SAMN12604809, study PRJNA352737) | marine metagenome | biome: ENVO:00000447; feature: ENVO:00000209|ENVO:00000569|ENVO:01000036; material: ENVO:00002151; isolation source: viral sequences binned using virsorter ... | reverse complement strand
CTTTTAGTCAGTTTAGCAATAAACTCTAATATGCCTAATATTGCAGGTATAATTCCTTTCTTTGCTACATATCTTGTTAAAATAGCTTTAAACATTATTTATTATCTGACCTTAATCCTTTGATGAAACCTCTTAATGCACCACCTACTATATTGTCAATTAGATCAATAAAGTAAGGCTCTATAGTTTTGTTCCATATTTTTTTAGTAAATGACCATTTTGTAAGTCCTGCTGTTAAAAACACACCTGCTTTCTCACATAATGTTTCTACAAAATAGCATAAATCTTCATTAGGTATCTTTTTCAAAGCCCATAATATTGCACCTCCACTACTTAATCCTAATCCCATTGTTAATAAATCCATGTTTATCTCCTTTAATTATTTTTTAAAAATTTCTCTAATTTATCTTTAAAACCATTACCACTATTCTTATTCATAAGTTTAGATATTATATCTACTAAACCTTTGTAACTTTTTTCTATTCCTTTTTGTTCTATCTGCATCTTCTTTTGTTGGTCTATAAGTTTTATTGTTATTCCTTCTAATCTTTTAAATCTTTCATCAAGTTCTTCCATTAATTCATCTTGTATAAACTTGTTTTGTTTCCATATAAAGAACCCAAATGCTACTGCTACACAAATAGGGATCCCATACTGCTCTAATATTGTCAAAAAATCCATTAGCTTTTAGCTAACTTATAAATTTTTACACATATATATACAAAGGTAGCTAACCCTACCATTATTCTAACTACAACAGGCAACCACTCCATCCATGTTATTATAATACCACTTGCACCTGCTGATACTGTTCTTAAACTGTCAATCATTTGTTTCTCCATTGTGGAGAGCATACAACACAGATTGGAGGAGTGCTAAACAACAACTTTGAAGATAGTTTCTGTGGATTTTGTTTTTTTAGCTGATTTTGCATTGTATGCTTCCAAACTTTTATCAATTTTATAACCCTTATTATTAACATTCTGTAAATCTATTTTAATTCCATCTCTGTTGCCATCATTGTAAAATATGTAACAATTCTGACTTGCCCTTCCTGATAAATTAAGTGCTTTATCTGAATAATCATTAGCACCTACCATACTTGAACTTCTTGAATAATTATCTCCTACTCTTGCACTATGAACATGACCAAATATCACATAATGTACTTCTATTCCTTGCCCTGCATATCTTCCTATAATTTGGTTTACTGCTTTTTCTATACCACCTTTAAGTGATCCATGCCCATGCAACATTAACAAATTTTGTCCAGCAACATTAACTACTATTTCACTTGGGTCACCATCAATAAACTCTACATGGCTATCTTTAAATAAAAACCTTAAACAGTTATAAATGGTGTAATCATAGTTGTCTGTAGCTACTATGTTACTCCAACCCAATTCTTTGTTTGCTCTACCTTCATTTCCAACAACACCTGCAATAGATACATTGTAGTTTTTGTTTAAATCAAGTATTACTTGTTGCATTATGTCTACTGATAAGAATGTTGCTTTAGCCCTGTTTGTAGCTTGGTTTAGTAGTTCATCTAACCTTCTATCAGAATTTAATAAATCTCCTGTTAAAGCTACCACTACATTCTTTATTTGTGCTATTTCAAAGTATTTCTTTGCTTTGCTTACAAAATATTGACATCTTTTAGCTGCAACCTCAAAATCATACTTGTTTGTTTTTAAATTTACTAACTCATTAAAGTGTAGATCACTAAACTGTATAACACCTACTGCTTTCTTACTACCAGTATGTTTTCTTGTTAATTTGTGTAGTTTATAATTTTCAAAAAGCTTTTTTAACTCTTTGCTGTATTCTTCTACAGCATTTTCAACTCTTGCAAATTCTCTAAAACTTTTTCTTTCAACTCTTGTAATGTCTTGTGCTTTCTGCTTTTGCTTCTTGTACTTGACATTTTCTTTTAATAGTTCTATGTCTTCTATAGGACAACTTGTTTTTCTGTTACATCTTTTGCACTTGTATCTTTGTTTTCCATGCTCCCATCCACTTTTTCTTAACTGTATACTAAAACAATGTGGACAAGCTAATCTATCTTGCATATTTGACTATATCAGATAGTTTCTTTGCTCTATTTGGTGTTTGTTTATACCATTTACTATCAAGCATTTCAACAGCTGCTTCTTCAAACTGTTTTGTCATTAAATATTGGATTGTTTTTTTGAATTTAGAAAACCCTGATACACCTAACTGAAAACACATCTCTATCATTACATCTTGTACTGATTCAGGCATTGAATCTATAAAAGGGAACTTTTGCTCTACTCTTAATCTTAATTCAGCTACTTTCCTTTCAAGGATCATATCAGCTATATCTTTATCCATCACTAAATCTTTGACAGCAAATCCATAGCCAATAGTATCATAACCTTCTGTGCATTTATAAACTCTGTTTCTAAAACCTTCAGATTCTTTAATGTTTTCAAGTAGTGACATTATCTTTGTTTAAAATGAAATCTAAATGTTAGGTCACTTGCTGCATATGTAACTGTTCCACCTATGATTACAGTAAAAAATATTGATGAAGAATCATCATCTGCTTTTACAAGAAATGGCAATTTAGGTTTTGCACCAGCTTCATTAACAGGCATACAAATATTAAACTCACCCATATCTAAACACCCATCAGCTGGTATGTCTACCCATCCTAAAAAGTTAGCTGCTGCACCCTCTGCTGCTGTAATGTTCATAGCATCATTAGCTGATTCCATAGATTGGTCAGAACCCATTAAAATTATTTCCATAGGAGTTGCACTTGATTTTTTAGAGTTTACTGTTACATTAACCAATTCAGATACACCACCATTACCTAATACAGCACCTGGTATCTCTATTTTGTTAAACAGTGCATCACCATCTGCATACTCATTAGTGTTTAATGTAGGTGTAACATCTATTATTCTCATATCACTTTTACCATATGGCATAATTATACACCCTCCACTTTACAACCTTTTTCTTCATACATTTTTATTTCTGCTTCTGATAAATCATCTCTTAAAATACTATTGCCATTAGGCTTAGATATTTTATACTTGCTTACTGCTTTTACTTCTTTTTTTACTTCTTTTTTAGCTTCTTTTTTAGCTTCTGCCATTATTATTCTCCTTAAATAATGTTTCCATTTTTATCAAAATTTATGCCACCAAAGATGCCTATATTATCTGCACCTTTACCTTTTTTGTTCCTACTAATTCTGTTTGAAACCTCTTGCATATAATCCATATACTTCATTTTCTTACCTTTATAATATGCTTGTTGTCCTTTGTCTTTATCATTAACAAGCTTCAATTTGTTATCAGGATCAAGCTGACATCCAAATTGTTTGTTGTTTAGGTTTCCTATATCTTTTTTATTTGATGACATGATAAGTAAAAGGGTGGCTTTTACACCACCCTTACTTTTATGTATTATGAGATTTCAGTATGTATTTCAACACCATGCAAATCAACTAACTCAGAAACTGCCCAATATCCATTGGCAACTAAATTAGTAGAAGCACCCAACTCATTTCTTTCAGTTTTTAACTCTATGAAGTTTCCTCCACCAAAGTCAATATAACCTACTCCAATAGCTGTTTTTGAGTATACAGCACCTTTCTTTCTACCTGTAGCACCATCAATAACTTGTGGTGATGTGTAGAAATCAATACCTGCTAAACTGCTTACAAAACCTGCTTTGTAGAATTGATCACCTACAAAACTTGCACCACCATGTGCAAATGCACCTGTAGATGAAGCTGTTTGTGTAATAGCTAAGTCATTTGAAAGTCCAAATGAACCATACATTTGTTGTGGGTGTAATACTGCACTATAAGGTCTTGGAGCATCATTAGTTTCTAAAGAAGCTAAAGCATCCATTATGTCAATAAACCTTAAAGAATCATCTGTACCTTTGCTTGTTGCAAAACCATCAAACAATGCACAAATGTTAGCATCCATTTCTGCTGCTACTGCATTACCAAGAACTTGACCTGCATTTACAAGTAAAGCATCTGCATTACCATGTGCTGCTAAATCAGTAACTCTTGCATTAATGTGGTTTCTTAGTATTTCCACATTTGTTGCAGTAGTTGTAATACTTGTTGCTGCTACTTCTGTATCTTCATCAGCTGTTCCTTCATTAGTAACATCTGATACACCTAATTTAGTATAAACTGGGAATTGAACAACATTACTGCCTTTAACTGCTGGTTGTAGTGAAACAGTTTGTGGAGTAACTGCTGCTTTGTTGAATTGTACTATGGCTGCTGCTATGGTTTTCCCTAAACCACCAGCTGCAACACCTACATCTGTATTTGCCATGTTTTACCTCTTATTTAATGTTAATAAATTACTTAATGTAACCTGTAACATTCTGCTCTAAATACTTTTCAGCACCTTTAGGATCTTTCATAGCATACTCTTGAATTGAATCATACCCACCAAAATCACCTGTGGGTTGACCACTTGCTGGTCTGCTGGTATTTGTAGGAACAGAACTGTTTTTAGTTACTTTGTTTACATACAACTCCAGCTTATCTAAAGATAGTCCATCTGCAATAGATTTATCTGTATCTTCTGTTAATTTTTCCATTAAGGAAGTTCTCTTATTAGTTTTGTACTCCTCATATTCCTTTACAACAACAGAGGACTTTTCAAGTTTAGCATTAGCTTCATCAAGAAGTGTCTTATATTCACCTTGTTTTTCTAACTGCTTTTGTCTTGCAGCTTCTTGGTCAGCTTTAAACTTATCTAATTGAGATTGAAGTTCAGATACTTGAGATTTATATTCATTCTTTTGAGTATTAACCTCATTGAATCTTGATTGTGGTATACCTTCTGATACATTGTTTTTACCAGCTTCTGTGCTGGGTTGATTTACCTGATTGGCTTCAGTGTGAGTTGTCTTATTTTCTTCTGACATTTGTACCTCTTTTGTGAGTAAATTTTGAAAATCTAATGCCTTAATATATATAATATATTAAACAAACCAAATGTTTATTTTTTGCCTATTGTAATTGTCTGACTACCTTTAGGCATATTCTTCTTTAAATACTTATTAAATTGTGGCATAATTTTATCTACAACTTTTGGATTTATAGGATGACTTCTGCTTGTAAGTATTCTACCCATCTTTCTTAAATGGTCTAATTTATAAGCATGAGATGTCCATCCAATATAAATAGCATTATCTTCAGGTGATACTGTATGCTGTGTATCAAGTAATAAGTCACCACTAACTACAGGTGCAGTAGATTGTGCATACTGGCTATTCTGTCTTTTTAATTTGTTTGATTTTTTTCTTGTTTCATAGCTTTTACTATATTTAGGAAATGATCTATCATCTGCCATCTTAGGATTAGATTTATCATAGGTAATCTTTCTATATTCATTAATAGCTATTGTGCCTATGATGTTATAAAATGCTTTGTTAAACATAGGTGTTGGTAGTTTAAAATCTTTGCCTTTTTTAGCCACTAATTAAGTCCTTTATCTTTAATAATCTTTTTAGCACCTTTAGGATCATGTGCAAACTTATCTTGTAGTGCTATCTCCCATTTATGTCTACAGTTATATCCACCACCTGATATTAACACTTCACTACCAAACCTACTTATAATTTGTTTTCTTGTAAGGTCACCTGCTGCCATCATCTCTAAACATTCAGGTCTTGTTTTTTCATCTAATGCACCAATATACTGATATTTAGTTGTTTCAGGCATCTCATCTATCATTAGCTTTGTAACACTTCTACTATACTCATTCATAGATGTATCTATTAGTGTTTGTAGTTGTGATGATGATAATGCACCTTGACCTCTAACAGATTCTACAACTGTTTGTATGCCTGTACCTGCTATAATGCCTTTTACAACCTCTTTTTTGATTACTTGACCCATATTGTCTAATTGATTTAAAAGTGTGTCTGTGCTGTAGTTTTTAAGTGATTGTAGTGTTTGTTCAGATAGTGCAGCAAACCCTTGTATTGTTTGTAGCATATCTGTGTGTGTATTATCAAATATAGATATAGCATTTCTTGCTTTTGCTCTTACTATTTGTTTAACATCTAAATTTTCTATAAATACAGCAAACTCAGAAGCTTTTTTGCTACCTTTAAGTTGATATAAACTTTCTATAGTTTCTTCTTGTACTCTTAAAAGTATATCAGTTATAAGTTCTGAATTTTGTTCTATGAATAGTTGGTCTGACATAAGTCCATCAATTCCCATTTAGTAGATCACTAACTGTTTTCCTTGATTCCCAAAACCTGCATGACCAGTATCTTGCTTTTGTTTTGTCTGTTGGCTTGTTTGTATCACATTTATGTCTTGCTCTAAAGCTTCTTCTTCTTTCATCAGAATATCTTTTAATGCTTAAATTAGGATCACCAAACATAACTTTCTTTACTTTGTCACCATCTTTAACATAAACTTGGAACTTCTTTCTTCCATAACCAGCTTGACCTTTAGTGATTCTTGTTGGTTTATCTAATGTAACTTGCCTACCTTGATATTCAGCCATCTATCTGCCCACCTTTCTCATAGCTATTTTATGTGATTGAGTAAATGTCTTGCCTTTTTTCATAGCTGTTACCATAGACTTTAAATGTTTTGCTGTGTGGTGTGTTTTGTGTCTTTTCATAGCAGTTTTCTGTCTTTTAGTCAAACCTGTCATGTTTACACCTTTTACATAATCTGATTTAGGCATTATAATCTACCTACCTTTCTTCTTGTTTTCTTTGAGTATTTTGCTCTTTGTTTACCTTTCTTTGATGCTGCCCTTTTCTTTCTATTCTCATAAGCTTTTTGTGCAGGTGTTAAAGTTTTTCTAACTGATTCAGGTAAGTACCTACCTCTTTTTGCTCTTGGTTTTTTAGATTGCCCTTTGCTAACATAATCCCATTTTTGTTTAGTCCATTTAGCAAGTGACCTTTGTGACTTCTTCATAGCCATTATCTGTATCCTCCACCTTTAGCTTTGTACTGTCTTGCTAACATCTGTGCTTTTCTTGCTGACCATTGACCTGCCCTGCCACCTTTACTACCAGCTTTTATTTTGTTAAATAATCTTTTTCTCATAGCAGGTTTAGTATAATTACCTGCTTTGTTAACAGTGCTTTTTCTTCTTTTCCTAACTGCCATTATTCTACTGGTCTTGTTAGTTGTGCTAATAATGTGTTCTCTTGTGGTTCTTCTGCTTCATCTTCTTCAGCTAAATCAGCACCACTTCTTTCAAACAAATAATCTTCTGCTGCATCTCTGTCTTGGAATTTATCAGGATCTTGTTGCATTAATATGTCTGCTCTATCAATAAGTCCTGTCTGTAGTTCCCATGTCCATCTTTCTCTTTGTTCTTTTTCAGATAGAACTTCTTCTGTTTCACTAAAGTCTACTTGGTCTAACTCACCAGCATCTCTGTTAAAGTCTACAGCTAATATAAGCTTCTCAAGTTCAAATAATTGTTTTTCTGCTTCTTTCCATCTAATTACATCAGATACTCTGTTATCTTGTAACTCTTGGTTTCTTAATTTAAGTGCTACACCACTTTGTGCTGTTGTACCTTCTACAAAGCTAATGTCTATGTGGTAGTTCTGTGCTAACATTTTATAAGATGTTGTTACTGCATTAGTTATTGTGCCTACTGTATCAGGTGGGCTTACTAAATTCATTGTACCATCAGCACCTAAAAAGCTAATTTTGTCTGCTCCCACTTCTAAACTGTCAAGTTCTACTTGGCTTCCATTTATGTAAATATAACCAAATGATTGAAACATTATGTTTGCAGCTTTGTTTGTTTCTGCAATATTAATCATAGTGTTGGTTTGTATAAGATCAGATGAAGCATCTGTATCTAAATAGCTTGATTCAGGCTTACCATCTCTAAAACATTCAACAAATGGTAATCTACCATAAGGGTTAATCATATCAGGATTCATTTCATCTGTATATTTAGTTCCATTACTATCATAAGTAAAAGTGTTGTCTTTATCCCAATATACATACAATTCAGGAGTGTCATCTAAAACAGAATCTTTACTGGCTATAGGATATGTAAATGCTATTGGTTTTAGTGGATCATCACCAAATATAGGTTCAAAGTCTGTTATAATATCATACTCAATGTGACCTTCACCTTTGTCATTTTCTCTGTAGCATGGCTTAACAAGTAAGCTACCTAATAAATTTGTAAACCTTTCTGCTCTTTGTAGTTTAAAGTCTTTATGATGAAACAACTGTGGTATTTCTTCATTTGTGTAAACTCTTTTAGGTGGTTTCATGTAAACAAGGGATATTCTGTCAATAATTCTTTTAGTAACATTGATGTTAGCAGCAGGTACTTTTTCAAACAATGATACATCAAAAAACTCTTGTGTATATGGAACAGTTCTTCCCTTATAATATTCTAAGGCATCTAACCTTGCTTCTCTCCAATTATCTTTGGCTTTTTGTTTTGCATCATATTTGCTTTGTAGAACTAACAACTCTGACATATTTGGTATCATCTTTTTATACTCCCAAGTGTAGGTTTTATAATAGGAAACTCCCAATGGACAAAATATCCAAAAGCATCTGAAGCATGTGTAATCAATTTGTTGCTCTTATCTATTTCTCTTGTTCCCTCTTTATTACAAGTTTTCTCTAAATCTTCTATTAATGTTTTGCATTTAGGATCTATTATTATATTTCCATCTAATGCTTTGTTTACAGCATTAACCCTGTCTACAACTCTTGGATTAGTTTTCATAGCTTTTATCTTAAATCCATTTCTTCTAATTATATCTAAATCACTATACATAGCTGAAGTAGACTTAGAAGCACCTGTTGCATCAGGGTATGCTATATATTGACTATTAGGGTATTTGTTTTTTATTGTTTGGCACATTCTTTCAGTAAGCAAATCACCTGCTCCTGCATGTGTTAATGCAATAGTGTCAAATACTCTTACTTGGGGTTGTTGTTCATAAATTTGTGCAAGTACACACACTTGGGGTTCACAGTTAAAATCCCACCCAACCAATACTGGCTTTGATCTGTTGTATGGTACTGCTTGAACATTGGCATCTCTGTCAAATTGATAGTAAGTTTGTCCTTGTTGTAATGATACAAATTCACCTAATGAGTATGCCCTTAATAACTTTTCATCATAGTTTTCTTCTAAAAGTTTCAAATAACTTTCAGGTAAATATACATTATCTTTTGTTTTTCCCCTAACTAAAAATTTGTTTTCATCTGCTTTTTCTACCATCAAAGTGTATGTATACTTCATACCTTCAGGTGTTGTGCATATATAAATTTCAGGATTATTACAATCTCTCATTCTACCTAATGCTTTATTAAATGCCATTTCACAATATCTATAACTTGATATATCAAACTCATCAAAACCACAATAACTTAAAGACACACCAACTATCTTATCAGGCTTTACCATTTGAAATATCTTAATATTACCATAAGCAGTTTTAATTGTATGCTTAGAAACATTATACTCATAAGCAATACCTTTATCTCTTAATATATCAAGAAATGGTGGTATAAATACTTCTTCAGCAAGTGAGTATGTAGGGTATATGATCCATCCATTACTAATGCCATCTTTGTTCTTTCTTGTTATATGATTAATAAAGGTCTTGTGCAGTCACAGGAAGGAGTGGGTTTTTCCACTCCCAAATCCTCCTATGTAAGCATTAATTTTCTTTTTACTTGTTATAAACTTCCATTGGTGTGGAAAGTAATCTTCTTTGTGGATTGTTAAGTTAGATGCCATCAAACACTATATCATCAATAGGTTTAACTTCTGTGACTTCTTGTTTGTCTGTTTGACCTAATACTTGTTTGCCTAACCATATAAGCATTGGAACACTTCCTCTATCTGCTGCATTCCACTGCATTTTTCTTAATCTAATTTTTCCAGCATCTTTACCTTTTGCAATATTTGTGGAATATTTCTTTGAAATTAAATCTTTACTGCATCCAAAAAAAGAAGCAATCTCTGTGTTAGTACAACCAAATGCTGCTAACTTTTCTACTTCTTTAGTGTCTATATCATATTTCTTAGGTCTGCCAACAGATTTAGTGCTTTTTTTTGCTTTGTCCATGTGCATAAGATAGTAATTATATTTCTAATCTCTTAACAATTATTTTTTCTTCTTTACTTTTTATTTGCTTTACAGTATCAACAACTAACCAATTAGAACTATCATCCCACATAAAACCTTCATT
>VTLG01000441.1_pt1 | contig 10233 bp, 15 predicted proteins | sample 4694571 | NCBI WGS metagenome assembly VTLG01 (sample SAMN12604809, study PRJNA352737) | marine metagenome | biome: ENVO:00000447; feature: ENVO:00000209|ENVO:00000569|ENVO:01000036; material: ENVO:00002151; isolation source: viral sequences binned using virsorter ... | reverse complement strand
AGAAAGAATTGTCAAAATTTAAGAAAGAAGATGCTCTTAAAGAAGCAACTAAGGATTTAGCTGATACTGAAACCGAAAAAATTGAAAAATTGGCAGAAGGTATTGAATATGAAAATGCCGAACAATATGCCGAAAAATTATCCGTTCTGAAAGAAAGTTATTTTCCTAAGGGCGAAGCGAAAACATCAGAAATTACTGAAACTGATGAAACCATCGAGGTTCAAGACGAAGAAAACGTCCAACTTGATGAAAATATGAAATATTATACTTCAGCGATAAGTCGCTATAACACTTAATTTTTAACCCTATAGGAGATATAAAAATGTACCTATCTGAAGACCTTCAAAAGAAGTGGGGTCCCGTCCTAGATCATGAGGATCTACCAAAAATTAAGGACAATTATCGTAGAGCTGTTACAGCTGTTCTCTTAGAGAACCAAGAAACTGCAATGCGTGAGTCCGGAGCCTCCGAAGGAGGAATGTTTGGTGATCTCTCAGAGGCAGCACACGCCAACAAAACCGGTGGAAACATCGATAATGTTGATCCTGTCTTAATTTCTTTGGTACGTAGAGCAATGCCTAACCTCATTGCCTATGATGTTTGTGGTGTTCAACCCATGAACGGGCCAACTGGATTGATCTTTGCGATGAAAGCCCATTACACTTCACAAGCTGGTGTCGAAGCTTTACATGATGAAGCTGATACTGACTTTACTGGAACAGGAACACATGGCTCACAATCTGGCGCTATGCAAGCCGCAACCGGTACTGGTATGACTACAGCCGCAGCTGAGGACGTTACGTTCCCAGAGATGGCGTTCGCAATCGACAAAGTAACTGTAACTGCTAAGTCCAGAGCACTCAAAGCTGAGTACACAATGGAATTGGCTCAGGATCTTAAAGCCGTTCATGGTTTGGATGCTGAAACAGAATTGTCGAATATTCTGTCAAGCGAAATCTTGGCTGAGATTAACCGCGAAGTTATGAGAACAATTTACACAAATGCTAAGCCTGGCGCACAACACAATGTTGCAACCGGCGGAACATTTGACTTAGATACTGATTCAAACGGACGTTGGTCAGTAGAAAAATTCAAAGGCTTGATGTTCCAAATTGAACGTGAAGCTAACGCAATTGCTAAAGATACTCGCAGAGGAAAAGGTAATATTCTTATCACTTCTTCAGATGTTGCATCTGCACTAGCAATGGCCGGACAATTATCCGGTGTTCCATCTGGAAATGATATTCATCCAGATGACACAGGAGCAACAATGGTCGGAACTCTTAATGGTCGATTTAAAGTTTATGTCGATCCTTATGCACCAACTTCTGCAACTAACTACTTCTGTGTTGGTTACAAAGGTTCAAGTGCGTATGACGCCGGACTATTCTATTGTCCTTATGTACCATTACAAATGGTTCGCGCAGTTGGTGAGAACTCTTTCCAACCAAAAATTGGATTTAAGACTCGTTACGGTCTTGTATCTAATCCTTTTGCTAACGATACTAACTCCGCTAATAACGGGGCAGGTGACGGATCATTAACAGCTGATGTTAACCGTTACTACAGAATTGTTACTGTAGCAAACTTGATGTAATTTTTGTACATAAATTACAGATCAAAGGGTGGGCTTTTGTCCACCCTTTTTTTGTGCTTACTAAATAGTAGTAGAGGTACAAATGGCTTTAAATAATCAAGTTAAAAATATAAATCCGATATCGGAAGTTCAATTTAAGTTCGAGCTTATAGATTTTCCAGCAACAACTTTCTTTGTTCAAACCGTTAATCTACCCGGTGTGGCATTAGATCCCTCACCTTTAGGTAGACCTATGCGAACTGATGTTAATTTAATGGCAGGTGCGGTTTCGTATGAACCCTTGGAAGTTGGATTTGTAGTTGATGAATATTTAAAAAACTGGCAAGAACTATTTAAATGGGTAACAGGCCCACAACCTAATTATTCTCAAGCGGTATTAACATTATTAAGTAGTTCTATGAACCCCACATTGGAAGTGCATTTCGAACATGTTTTTCCTACAACTTTAACTGAAATAGCGTTTGACAGTACAATATCAGAACCTACAAGTTTAATATCTACTGTTACACTTAATTATAGTAAATATACTATTAAAAACTTATTGAATAATTAAATGGCAAAATCTAAAACAGTAAGACAAATTGAAAGAAAAACTCCATCACCAAAAAGAACTAGTATAGGAAAATCCATATTTTCTAGACCTAAAAATAAAGATAAAAAAGCAGGTTGGAAAAAGTATAGAGGACAAGGTAAATGAAAGAAAGTTTAACTACGGCTATTGCATTTGCGGTTGCTTTGTATTGTCTCTTTCTTTTAGGTATGATAACAAATAGTGTTAGTACTATAAAAGATGATGTACAAGAAATTAAACAAAATGTAAAGTACATGGATTGATGAGAAATTGGTTTGAGGAAATTATTATATTTGTTTTTAGTTATGGTTGGTTTTTTGGTTTAATCCCTCTTATTTTAGGATGTATAGGTGCATATGTATTCAATTAAAGGAATAATATGAAAAGAGATTTTTATTATTTGTTATGGTTATTTAACTCACCTAGAGAAACAAGAAATATTATAAGATTAGATTTACATGAAGCAGGATTATTGTATAAGTATGCAAAACAATCATGTCTTATTGATGGTTCAATATTAGAAATTGGTAGGTATTGGGCAGGATCACTTATTTTACTTGCTACAGCAACACATCATACAGATGTAAAAATAGTTTCTGTTGATGTTATTGAGGGATGTCATGATCCAGATGCGGATGACTGGCTGAATGACTATGAAGAAAAAGAACGAATAGATATTAGAACAGAAAATTCTTGGGCAATGGAAAATATACCATTGTCTATGTTATTTGTTGATGGTGATCATTCTTATGAAGGTGTTAAAAAAGATTTTATTCATCATTGGAATTATTTGAATGGTGATTGTTTAGCACATGATTATTTTGATCCAACATGTCCGGGAGTAACACAATTTATAACTGAATGGGTTGAAGATGGTTATGCAGAAATAATTGAACAAGCGGGTACTATAGTCGCTCTTAAAAAATTAAAGGATTATGAAGTTTGAAGAATTACAGAAATTATGGTCAAGTGATTGTGACATTGATGAAACAGAATTATCTCAAGAATCAGTAAAAATTCCACAGTTACATAACAAATACTTAATATACTTTCATGATGAAAGATTAAGATTACGTACTATGAATTTTGAATATAATAAACTCTTAAAATTAAAAAGAGAATATTATTCTGGTAGAATGACAGAAGAAGAAATGGAAGCCTTAGATTGGGAGCCATTTCAATATAAGTTACTTAAGGCAGATATTCAAGAATACATAGATGCGGATGATGATATAATAGAACTTAAGAAAAAATCAGCATTACAAGAAGAGAAGGTTGATTATCTTGAAGCTATAGTAAAAGGATTATCCAATAGAGGATACTTAATTAAAAATGCAATCGATTGGAAGCGTTTTACAGAAGGGCATTGAAGATATCCACATATCTAAGCACGATGAAGTATATTTAAAAATAGCTTGTGAAGCTTCTGTTGCTCAAGAATTATGTGATTATTTTACATTTTTTGTTCCGGGATATACGTTTATGCCCGCATATCGTAATAAAATCTGGGATGGAAAGATAAGACTATTTAATATTCATAGTAGATATCTTTATAGTGGGTTACTTGAATATGTTTTTATATTTGCTAAAAAGAGAAACTATAAAGTTGTTCCGGATGGAGATTGGTGGAAACCACGTAAAATAGAACATAATAAAGAATTCATTGACAAGTTAAATTTACCATTTGAGCCTAGAGATTATCAATTAGATGCATTTCATCATGCATTATCTTATCAAAAAACATTATTAGTTTCTCCTACCGCAAGTGGAAAATCTTTAATTATCTATTTAATTGTAAGAGCATTAAATGTAAAAACTTTAATTATTGTTCCTACAACATCTTTAGTTTCTCAATTATATTCAGATTTTGAAGAATATGGATGGGATTCTGCGAAATACTGTCATCAAGTATATGCGGGACAAGATAAAGTTTCAGATAAAAAAGTAGTTATTTCTACATGGCAATCAATTTATAAACTTAATAAAAAAACTTTTGAACCATACAGATTGGTGATCGGTGACGAGGCACATGGGTTTAAATCGAAGTCACTTACAACAATAATGACTAAATGTGTAAATGCAAAATATAGAATAGGTACAACAGGAACATTAGATGGAACACAAACGCATAAATTGGTACTAGAAGGTTTATTTGGAAAAGTTTACAAAGCTACAACAACTAAAGAATTAATTGATAAAAAAGAATTAGCATCTTTTAATATAAACATATTAGTACTACAATATCATAAGGATATTTGTGAATCGATGCGAAAAAGTAAATATATGGAGGAAATAGAATTTATAGTAGGACATGAGAAGAGAAATAAATATATAAAAAATTTAGTATTATCATTAGAAGGTAATACTTTGCTACTCTTTAGATTAGTGAAAAAACATGGACGTATTTTATATGATATGATCAAGGAGGAATCAGATGTTAATAGAAAAACTTTTTTTGTATTTGGAGGAACCGAAACAGAAGTTAGAGAACAAATTAGAGCAATCGCAGAAAAGGAACGAGATGCCATTATCGTGGCAAGTTATGGTGTATTCAGTACCGGCATCAACATTAGGAATCTGCATAACATTGTGTTCGCTTCTCCTTCTAAATCTCGTATTAGAAACTTGCAATCGATAGGACGAGGTTTAAGGTTATCTGAAAACAAAGAACAAACTGTTTTATATGATATCGCAGACGATTTGAGATCGGGTGCAAGAAAGAATTTTGCTTACCAACATTTTGAAGAAAGAGTCAAGATTTATGAGGATGAAAGCTTTCCTTATAAAATTATCAAACTTGACTTATAGAAAAATTATGTTATAATAATTAAACAATCTTTGAAATGGAGAATTATGGCAAAAAGAAAAAAAGTATCTAAATTGCATTACGTGGACAATGCAAAATTTTTAGAGGCAATGACAGAATATAAACGTGATTATAATCTGGCACTTAAAAATAATAAAGAATTACCACCTGTATCGGAATACTTAGGTTCTGTCTTCTTAAAGATAGCACAAAGGTTATCATTTAGACCAAATTTTATTAATTATACATTTAAAAATGATATGATTTCAGATGGTATAGAAAACTGTCTACATTATATCCATAATTTTAATCCAGAAAAATCTAATAATCCTTTTGCATATTTTACTCAAATTATATATTATGCTTTTATTCGTAGAATACAAAAAGAAAAGAAACAATTATATATAAAATATAAGACAATGCAAAATGTAGAACAGGGATCAGACTTTGATGGAGATGCAAATGTTTCCATTGATGATTATAGAAATTCTGATTTTAAAACAATGGTTGATGATTTTGTTGATAATTTTGAAAAGAGTAAAAAAAAGAAACAAATAAAAAAATCAGAAAATAACTTAGAACTGTTTATGGGCTTATGAAAAAATTTTTAGTTATTGTATCATTAGGAATATTATTTATTTTAGAATTTTCTTTAATTGCAGGAGAATGGAATGAGAAACCTGTAATGTGTGCAAGTGAAGAAGAAACATCGCAATCATTGAATACAAAAGGAGAAAAATTACTTTATATGGGTTTGGGATTTACTAAAGTTAGAACAGAAACGGGTCTATCACATAAACCAGTAACTTTACCTTTTCGTATCTATGTAAATTTAGAAACAGCATCATTTACGGTTGTTGAATATCATCCAGAATACAAATCATTTTGTGTTATTGCGTATGGTGTAGAATTTCAAGATTATAGGAAGATGTTATGAAAATCGCACTTATTACAGATACACATTGGGGAGCACGTGGAGATAGTCTTACATTCCTTAATTATTTCAGAAAGTTCTACGATAATATATTTTTCCCTTATTTAGAAGAGCATAACATCAAAACATTAATTCATTTGGGTGATGTAGTTGATCGAAGAAAATTTATCAATTTTAAAATACTGAATGATCTACGAACAAATTTTGTTGAACGCCTATGGAAAATGGGTGTGGATACACATCTAATTATAGGTAATCATGATACTTTCCATAAAAATACAAACGAATTAAATTCAATAGAAGAAATATTTACTTCACATGAAGGTAAAGTTGAACCTTGGATATATTCTTCACCGAAAGAAACAGACTTTGATGGTTTAGGTATTTTAATGATGCCTTGGATAAATGAAGATAATTATGGTGAATGTATGAAAGCAATTCAAAATACACAATGTCAGATTCTTATGGGTCATTTAGAAGTAAAGGGATTTGAACAACATATTGGTTCATGGAGTCATGAAGGTGTAGAAGCGAATGTTTTTGATAAGTTTGATATGGCTATGAGCGGTCATTTCCATCACAAGTCAGATAACGGTACAGTTTTTTATTTGGGTAATCCTTATGAGATAACATGGAGTGATTATAAAGACCCCAGAGGCTTCCATATCTTTGATACAGAGAAGAGATCATTGGAGTATATACAAAACCCTTATAGAATGTTCAGAAAATTCTATTACGATGATAGTGAGGAGACTTTCGAATCTTTAACTCAAAAAGATTATAGTGAATATGAAAATTCTTATGTGAAATTAGTTGTTCAAAAGAAAACAAATCCCTTTTGGTTTGATACTGTAATGGATAAATTATATTCAGTTAATGTTGCAGATTTAGTAGTAGTAGAAAATTTTTCAGATTTAGAATTTATGGAAGATGATGAATTGATAGATGAGGCTCAAGATACGTTAACCATTTTGAGTAAACATGTAGAAACTTTAAGTATTGAAAATAAAGTAGAATTAAATACATTAATGAGAAATTTATATAACGAGGCCTTAACCGTAGAAGTATGAGAGAAAACAAATGACTAACTATGATATGGATGAATTAAGAAGACAAGGAAAAGTTCCAGACCTTCAAAAAAGAAAAGAATTTGCTCAAGACTTAATCGATACTGAAAAAGATCAAACAGTAACGATAGACCTTGACATAGAAGACAAAGATTTTGTACATTTAGCCAAAGCAGCACATGAAAGAAATATAACTCTAAACCAATTATGCGTTGATGTTCTTACAAGTTCTTTTAATGATCTTGATTATCGATTTGAACACGGAAATGGAAATAAGAAACTTTTAAAAGAGTATTAATTTGATATATTTTGAAACAATACGATGGAAAAATTTCTTAAGCACAGGCAATCAATTTATAGAAGTCCAATTAAATAAATCTCCCACAACATTAATTATCGGAGAAAACGGTTCAGGTAAATCTACCGTTTTGGATGCATTGTGCTTTGGGTTGTTTAGTAAACCATTTAGAAGAGTTAATCGGCCTCAATTAATAAATTCTATCAATAATGGTGGTTCATTAGTAGAAGTAGAATTTTCTATAGGTAGTAATTCCTATACGATTCGTAGAGGGATCAAGAAAAACATCTTTGAAATTTTTGTAAACGGAAAAAAATTAAACCAATCCGCAAAAGTTGCCGATCAACAAGAATATCTTGAGAAAACAATTCTTAAACTGAACTATAAATCATTCACTCAAATTGTTTTATTGGGATCTGCTTCTTTTACTCCATTCATGCAGCTGAAGTCTAATGATCGTAGAGATATTATAGAAGATTTACTTGATATTCAGATTTTTACTGTAATGAATAGTTTATTAAGATATAAAATTCAGGAAAATAAGGATGAATATCAAAATGCTGATGTTAATAGAAAAATAACGGAAGGAAATATTGATACTACTGAAGAATTAATTAATAATTTAAAAAAGAGTAAAACAAATCAAATTCAGCAGAATGAAAATGATATTGACAAAAATGAACAAGAATTAACCTCGTTGAATACAAAAATACAAGAGTTGATAGATTCAATATCAAATGATAAAACAGCAGAAACTTTAAAGGAACTAGAAGGATATCAAAAAGGTATCGAACAAAAAGTATTGAATTCTGAAAAGGAAATAGAATTTTATGAGCAAAATGATACATGTTTTACTTGTAGTCAGGATTTAAGTGAAGAACATAAAACCAAGATGATACATGAACATCATGGTCAAATGCATGCAAGTAGAACTGGATTATTAGATATTGGTACTAAGATTAAGGGATTAAAAACTCAATTAGAAGAAGTAACAAATACACAAACAACTATAGGAACGTATCAAGTACAAGTTCAAGCAATTAATAGTTATATTAAAAAATTACAAGATCAAATTAAAGAAATAGAAGGTAGAGAAGATGATATTGATGAAAAGAAAAATAAATTAAAAACTTTAAAAAGTGAATTAAAATCATGTTTTGAAAAACAGGAAAATTTATCAAATCAAAAACAGTTATATGAAATAGCAAATGCATTATTGAAAGATAGTGGAATTAAAACTCGAATAATTAAACAATATCTACCAATAATGAATAAGTTAATTAATAAGTATCTTGCTTCTATGGACTTTTTTGTGTCTTTTAATTTAGATGAAAATTTTAATGAGAAAATAAAATCTCGACATAGAGATGAATTTACTTATGATTCATTTAGTGAAGGTGAGAAGATGAGAATAGACTTGGCACTTCTTTTTACATGGAGAACGATAGCCAAAATGAAGAATAGTGTAAATACTAATCTTCTAATTTTAGATGAAGTGTTTGATTCTTCTTTGGATTCAAATGGAACAGAAGAATTTTTAAAGATATTAAATGCTTTAACTAAAAAACAAAATACATTTATTATAAGTCATAAAGGAGATATTCTTTATGATAAATTTAAATCAGTAATTAAGTTTGAGAAACACAAAAATTTTTCAAGGATAATATGAAAGAGTTAGTACCTGATAACGATCCTATCTTAAGAAAAAGTGGAGAAATATTTGATTTTGATAATCCACAAGAAGATCCAGAAAAACTAATAGAAGAATTGTTAGATGCGATGCAAAAGTATGAAGGAATGGGTTTATCTGCGTGTCAAATAGGAGTTGATTTAAGAGTATTTGTGATGAGGTATAATGGTGGGGCAATAGCATGTTTTAATCCAAGAATAGTTGAATATTCACCACAAACAACATATATCAATGAGGGGTGTTTATCTTTTCCGGGATTATTCTTTCCTGTAGAAAGGGCGTATGGAGTTTCGACAGAATATTATCGCAAAGATGGTGTTCAAATGAGTGGTACGTTTGTAGATGTAACTGCTAAGTGTTTTCAACATGAATATGATCACATGTTAGGTAGATTGTATATTGATGGTGTCAGCGATTTTAAATTAAAGAAAGCTAGAAAAAAACAAAATTTATGGTTAAGAAGGAGAAAAAATAATGGATAAAGCGATACAAACATATATTTCGGTACTCAAGGCTGAAATAGCACATTTAAAAACACTACTTGAACCACACGATACAGGACATATTCACACTACTATTGGCACTTTACAACATCGTGTGAAAGAACTGGAAGAGAAAAAATAATGAACACAAAGATTTATGAAATAAAAGATAATTTTATAAATGTCCCAGACTTTGAATTATTAGAAGATATAATTATGCCACATGGTCATACTACAAGAAAACTGTCACCAGAACTTGAAATGCATAATTTACCTTGGTTTTTCCGGCCCGGAATGAGTGCGGGAGAGACGGAGAGATCGGAGAAGTTGAATAATGAATTTACAAATTATGAAACATTAGAACCGCATGAGGATAAACTTTTTCAACATGTTTTTATGCTCAAGGCATATCAGAGTAGCTTTATACAAGCTATTATACCACTTCTTGCTGCAATCGACCCTCTCGCGTTTTGTAGAATTGTGGCCAATCTTACATTACCACAAAAAGAAAATAAAAGAAGTTTATTTCATGTTGATGGTGATAAAGAAGAAAATCCAAGTTCTGAATCAATGACTACTTCAATTTTTTATATGAATACAACTAATGGGCCAACTATTTTGGAAGATGGTACAGAAATAGAATGCCGTGCAAATCGATTAGTGTCATATTCTAATGAAACTCAACACGCCGCAGTATTATGTACTGATGCGGAGTATAGAGTTGTTATTAACCTAAATTATTTTAAATGAATATGAAAAACAAAGCACATGGAATATTTGCAACGCCT
>VTLG01005084.1_pt1 | contig 10235 bp, 13 predicted proteins | sample 4694571 | NCBI WGS metagenome assembly VTLG01 (sample SAMN12604809, study PRJNA352737) | marine metagenome | biome: ENVO:00000447; feature: ENVO:00000209|ENVO:00000569|ENVO:01000036; material: ENVO:00002151; isolation source: viral sequences binned using virsorter ... | reverse complement strand
AGAACATGAGGTTCGTAGGCTACAAGACGGTATTGATATTATACGAACAAATGAAGTAGCATTAAATACAGATTTTAGAATACGGTGGCCTAGAGGAGAGATGGGAGCATTACCAGCCGACCAACAACAAGACCTCCTGATAGAATTTTTAAGTTCTCAAGTGGAGTCTATACAAGAGCAAATGGAAGGTATGATGTCCAACACTGTGAATATTAAACGGGCTCAAGAAGATATTGAGAAGATGTTAGAGGATATTGAATCCTTAAAAAACAGTATGAGAGAAGCAAATGGAGGTCATTAGTATTATCGTTATGTTTATGTTCGGTAATATGAACGACCAAGAAAATCAGTTGACACAGTATATTCCTATGGAATCTCTATCATCTTGCATGAAAGAAGTTCGAGCAATTAAGAAAAACCAGACTGGATTTAGTAAAGATGCGTTTTGTGGCCCTGCTATTGTAGAAATAAAAGACGGAGAAGTAGTGGCATTACATACCTCAATCCCTAAAGGAGCTACAGTAGTTAATGCAGACATTGACAGCGAAACCTTCAGAAGGTGGTCAATTCGTGCGAAAGAGAGGTGGAATAAAAAATGAGTTCAGAAAGCTATATTTGTGTTGTGTGGGTAGATGCAGAAAACGAGGCAGCTTGGGTGATGCCGTCTGATATTGCAGAACACAAGCTTCCTGTTGTTTATACGGTAGGTTGGCGTTTACCTACTAAACATCCTGACGTAATCGCTGTTGCACAGTCTGTAGGGCCAAATATGTTTGATGAAGAAGTTGGAGGTATTTGGTATATACCAGTAGGCATGGTTCAACGAATTGTAAAGCTCAAAGACCATCCATTATTACCGCCACTTGTTCTAGACATTTAGAAATAAAGAGAGAGAAATTTATGAAGATTGAAAATCTAAAAATTGACCAGATTAAACCCTACCCCAGAAACCCAAGAAAAAATGACGCAGCAGTAGGTAAGGTTGCATCTTCATTAAAGGAGTTTGGGTGGCAACAGCCAATAGTAGTTGACAAGGACATGGTGGTTATAGCTGGACACACACGACTTGCCGCAGCAATTAGTCTTGGCTTTGAGAAAGCCCCAGTTCTTATAGCCTCTACACTAACTCCCAGTCAGATTAAAGCATACAGAATAGCAGACAACCGAGTTGCAGAAGAAGCAGACTGGGATTCTGGCTTGCTAAAGATTGAGTTAGACGACCTCGTAAGCAATGACTTTTCTCTAAATGTGCTAGGTTTTACTGGAGATGAACTAAAAATTATTTTGAACCCTGAGTCTGAGTTCGCTGCAGACGAAGATGAAGTTCTTGATGTTGAAGAAGATGCAGTTTCAAAAGAAGGAGACGTTTGGCTGTTAGGAGATCATAAAATTATATGTGGCGATAGTACCAACGAGAATACAGTCAGCAAGTTATTAGAAGAAGAAAAGCCTAACTTAATGGTAACAGACCCACCCTATGGGGTTAATTATGACGCAAGCTGGAGAAGCAGAGTATTAAGATCAAACGGCAAGGCTGTAGGGTCAAGAGCTGAAGGAAAGGTATTAAACGATCACGAGGCCGATTGGACAGAAGCCTATTGTCTTTTTCAAGGAGATGTTGCATACGTTTGGTGTGCAGGACTTTTAAGCCATATTACAGCAGAGAGTTTAATAAAGAGTGGCTTTGAATTAACCGCTCACATAATCTGGAACAAAAGCCATAGTGCGATTGGGCGTGCAGACTATCATTATAAACACGAAGTGTTGATGTATGCTGTAAGAAAAGGGAAAAGACATAATTGGCGAGGAGGGAGAAAGCAACATAGCGTGTGGGACATTAGTAAACCCATGAAATCAGAGACAGGACATAGCACACAAAAGCCAGTTGAGTGCATGAAGCGATGTATTGAAAACAATTCTCTCCCAGAGGACTCTATATACGAGCCATTTTCTGGGTCAGGAACGACCATTATTGCCTGTGAAATTCTTAATCGCAGGTGCTTTGCTATAGAGCTAAACCCACAGTATGTCGACTTAGCTGTAAGAAGGTGGCAGAAATTTACTGGTAAAAAAGCAAAATTGCAGGAAAACAATAAGCTGTTTAACCAGTTGTCTGTTGGTATGTAAGCATGGAAGAAAAAGTCTTACAACTTACTTTGGCGTACACGCCAAGGGAGCAACAAAGAAAATTACACTTTGACCAGACCAGATTTAAAATTTGCGTGAGCCACAGGCGGTGGGGAAAGAGTGTTTATGCAATAACAGAATTGCTGACAAAGGCTTTAAACATAAAAACGGAGCGCAATGACGGGAGGTTTATGTATTTAGCCCCTTATTATCGGCAGGCCAAACAGGTGGCGTGGGACTATTTGTGTTATTACACAAAGGACTTACCCGGAACAAAGATCAATCATACAGAATTAAGAGTTGACTTGATTAACGGCAGTAGAATACGTCTAGCTGGAGCTGGTGATGACCCAGATGCTCTTCGAGGGATTTTTCTTGATGGGATTGTATTAGACGAGTATGCAGATATGTCTCCTCGAGTGTGGAGCGAAGTATGTAGACCAGCCTTGGTGGACAGAAAGGGTTGGGCAATATTTATTGGAACACCAAAAGGCAAAAACCACTTTTGGCAGTTGTACGAAAACGTAGAAAACCAAGAAGATTGGGCAAGATATTTATTTAAAGCATCTGAAACTGGAGTTGTAGACCCAGAAGAATTAGAAGCAGCCCGAAAAGAAATGGGTGAAGATGAATACCAGCAAGAATTTGAGTGTTCTTGGTCAGCAGCAATTAAAGGAAGTTATTATGGTTCAATTATCGAAGAAGCTGAAAAACAAAACAGAATTACTAAAGTTGAAGTTGACCCAGCTCTCCCCGTTCACGTTGCTTGGGACTTGGGCATCTCAGACAGTTGCAGTCTTTGGTTTTTTCAAGTCACAATGGGTGAAGTTCGTTTCGTGGATTTCTATGAACATTCGGGGGTAGGGCTTGAGCATTACGTCAAAGTAATGGATCAAAAGGGATATTGGTACGGTGATGACTGGCTTCCCCATGATGCAAAAGTAAGAGAGCTTGGAACTGGGCGAACAAGGGCAGAAACTCTAGTGAATATGGGCCGTAGACCCAGAATTGTTCCTAACCACAAAGTAGAAGATGGTATCAATGCAGCACGATTGCTACTTGGAGTATGTTATTTTGACGAATTAAACTGTGCAGATGGAATTAACTCTTTGCGAAGTTATCAAAGAGAGTGGGATGATACTAGACGTGTGTTTCGCAAGACCCCTTTACATAATTGGGCTTCTCATGCAGCAGATAGTTTTCGTTATGGGGCAATGTCTTATAGAAATATTCTTCCAGAGAAAAAAATTATTTCTTTAAAAGACACACTAAAACAAAAATATACACTTGACGAAATGTGGAAAATCCACAATAAAGATATGTTAAATAGGAATGTGCCACGAATATGATGCAGCCAAACTATAATTCAACTAGTTACAGCGAAGAAAATTCCTTTGATATTGCTCCAGAAAACGTGGAGTTGGTATCACAATTATTGCAAATACCCACATCAGTAATAATAAAAAGAGAGACAATTTCGTCTCCGCAAGATCATACCGCTCCTGAGACTAAACAAAAAACTAAAAAGATTATTTCAATTCAAGAGGCTTTAGGAAGCATGGCTCCAAACACAGCATTACCACCTCTTATGCCACCCCCACCACCATTTAACCCTATGGTCGTATAATATGGCTGACACTAGAGAAGAAAAAGAGGACTTATACGGTCTTGCTGTTTATTGGAATAAAGAAATTGACCATGCAGACAACTTTGAACGTGAATGGAGGGAAAGAGGAAATCGCATAATAGAGAGGTACAGAGATGAAAGAGAAGGCTCTGATATAATGGGTAACATGACCAGAAAGTTTAATATTCTCTGGTCTAATACAGAAACCTTACGAGGTGCGTTATTTGCAAAAATGGCAAAGCCTGATGTTCGAAGAAGATTCAACACAGAAGATAAGGTGTCAAGGCAAGTAGCTATATTATTAGAAAGAGCTTTGCAGTATGAAATAGAAACGTACAGCTCACATATACCATTGAGAGATGCCATAGAAGATTATCTTTTGCCCGGAAGAGGAGTTGTGTGGGTAGTTTATGAGCCTGTTATTGTTACAGAAAAAATTTCAGTTCAGGTCAAAGACCAAGACAATAAAACAATAGATGAGGCAAAAGAAGAAATTGAGATTTTAGGAGACCAAAAGTGTAGGTTTGAGTACGTGCATTGGGAGGATTATAGAGAAAGTCCGTCTAGAAGATCAGAAGATGCAACATGGAGAGCTAGAAGGCATTTATTTACTCGTGATGAGTTGTACTCTAGAGGATTTGAAAATGCTGAAGATGTCCCTTTATCATGGATGCCTGAATCTGATGATCCTAATATGCAGGACACATACAATCGAGCAGAGGTCTGGGAAATATGGGACAAAGTAAGACGTAAAAGAATATTTATTGCAACTGGGTACGACAAAGTTCTTGCGGAAGATGACGACCCTTACAACCTGCAAAACTTTTACCCATGTCCGACCCCATTAGTTGCTGTCAGCACAACAAATAGCTCTATTCCTGTTCCTGAATTTACACTTTACCAAGACCAAGCAGAAGAGCTTGACAGACTTACAACTCGCATAACGCACCTAATAGAAGGGCTAAAAAGGAGAGGTGTCTACGATGCGTCAATTCCAGAACTAGCCAATTTAGCGACTGCAGGTGATAACGACTTTGTTCCTTCTGAAAACTTTGCAAATTTATCCCAAAAAGGTGGTTTGGTTGGAGCTTTTCAAACAGAGCCTATAGGCGAAATATCAAACGTTTTAAATGGATTGTATCAGCAACGCAGTTCTGTTCTACAAACCATTTACGAAATAACTGGAATTAGTGATATTTTGAGAGGTAGCACCAGAGCCTCTGAAACGGCTACTGCTCAACAACTAAAGGCTCAATTCGGATCAATGCGGCTAAGACGCAGAGTTGACGCTATTCAGGAATACATCCGAGCATTGTTTAGGATTAAAGCGGAAATTATTGCAGAAAATTACGAGCCTGAAATATTAAACAGCATGACTGGTATAGAAATTACTGACGAAATGCTTGGTATTTTACGGAAAGACAAGTTAAGAAGTTATGTTATTGATGTTCAAACCGACTCAACTGTGTTTGAAGATGAGGAAGAAGAAAAGCGCAATCGAATACAGTTTGCTGATACGTTAGGTGCGTATTTGGTTAAAGCAGTAGAAGTAACGCAAGCGGCACCAGATTTAACTCCGCTTGCATTTGAGATTGTTAAGTTTGTTTCTGGAGCATGGAAGGTTGGAAGAAACTTCGAAGATACAATAGACCAAACAGAAGCAGCAATCATGCAACAATTAGAGGCCTCTAGACAACAACCTCAAATTTCTCCAGAGCAACAAATGCAACAAGAAAAATTGCAAGCACAGCTTCAAATGGAACAACTAAAACAACAGGGCAAACTTGCTGACATTTCGAGTAGAGAGCAGTCTGAGTCTAACAAAGTTCAAGAAGAAAGTAGGGCTTCAACTGAAAGAGTTCGGTCAAAAGAAGATTTAGCAATGTTAGAAGCAGAGCTTAAATTGGCCTCAGGGGGCGGTTAATGGGAAAATACGAAGATAACTACAATCAGATTATGTGGAATAAAAGAAAAGCCAGAATTAGAGCTATACGGTTAAAAGACAACGCACCTTCTTTTTATGTAGTTAAAGATATTGAGCCTTTTGTAAGTCCTATTGATAAATCTGTTGTTTCTAGCAGAAGTGGGCTTAGAGAGCATGAAAAGAAACACAATGTCAGACAAATCGGTAACGATTGGGCAGGAAGTTCTAAACCTTCAAATTGGGAGAGCATGACAAATGGAAGAGATTAAAGAACAAAACGCAAACACAGAAGTTCAAACATTAGATGGCATTCTTGAGAGTGCCATTGCAGGAGAATTGGAAATTAACGGTGAACAATCCACTCCTAAAGAAACACAAGCCGTTGATGAAAAACAACAGGAAGAAGCCGAAGTCTCAGCAGACCCATCGAGTGATGAAACCGCAGAAGAAGTAAGCGATGTTGGTGACAGTGAACTCAGTCCAGACCAAGAAGATAACGATCTTGACCCAGAGCCAAAACATATTAGCGCACCTAAAACATGGCCCGAAGAACAACGTGAATCCTTTGAAACTCTACCAGAAGATCAACAACAGTTTCTTCTGAAAAGAGAAAAAGAAAGAGACGCAGCGTTCACTCGCAAAACCACAGAGTTGGCAGAACAGCGAAAACAAGTCCAGCCCATATCAGATGTCTTAGCACCTTATGAGCAAAGAATAAGGTCAGCAGGATTATCCAATGCAGAGTTTGTTCACAGACAAATTGCATTAGGAGAAGCCATGACAAATGATCCTGTAGGGACACTTGTAGAGGCAGCTCGCCAATACCAAGTGAGCGATCAAGTAGCTCACCGTCTGGGAAGTAGCGTATCAGGCGTGGCTCAACCAGAGGCAAACAACCCTCAACAAATGGTTGATCCACACGTTCAACAATTACAGCAACAGGTTCATAGCCACGCACAAGTTATTGCCGAAATGGAACAAAACCGATACCGAGAAAGTGTCGGCCAATTGGTTGATAGCGTTGAAAGGTTTATACAAGAAAAAAATCAAGACGGGTCATTAAAGTATCCTTATTACGAAGAGTTAAAGCATAGCATGGCTGAGTTAATACAAGGCAAAATAGCCTCTAATTTAGTTGATGCGTATTCTAAAGCTGAACTTTTAAATGTTGATGTTTCTCAAGAAAAACAAAGAAAAGCCATAGACGAAGTGGCAAAAAAAGAGGAAACAAGACGTTTAGCAGCGGTAGAGAAAGCTAAAAGGGCAAAACCTACAACCAGTAGCAATAGCCCTCCTAAAGGCTCAGTAAAAGTAACAGACTTAGATGGCCTTCTGCGTGGTAATATAGAAAGCGTTCTCTCACCTTGAGATTAGCTTTTGACCGTATGCTGTTCCTAACTTAGGAGCTAGAAATGGCGAGTCCGAATAGTACATTTACGGAAATCGTTACGACTACTCTCGCTGGGTATTCAAAATCGTTGGCGGACAACATCACGAACAACAATGCGCTTTTGCGTCATATTGACCGTGATGGTGGCAAACAATCAGCCACTGGTCGTTCTATCGTACAAGAGCTTGAATATGCTGAAAACTCCACTGTTAAGTGGTATTCAGGGTATGAAGTGTTGGATACATCAACGAGCAACGTGTTCACAGCCGCAGAATTTAACTACAAACAGCTTGCTGGTAATGTAGTTATATCTGGTTTAGAACAGGTTGAGAATAGCGGTAAAGAGCAGATATTTAATCTTCTCAAAAGTCGTATCCGTAATCTTGAGAAATCTCTTAAAAATACAATGGCTACTGCTCTTTATGCAGATGGCACAGGAACTAGCAGCAAGGAACTAGGCGGTTTACAGCTTATTGTTCCCGGTACTGTTGGAAACACAGTAGGTGGTATTAATTCTACCACTTATTCATTTTGGCAGAATCAAGTTTATGATTTCTCTACAGAAACCGTAACTGCTTCTGCTACTACAATACAGTCTGCTATGAACACTTTATGGCTGGCTACAATACGAGGTGCAGACCGCCCAAAGGTTATCGTTGGTGGTACAACATATTTTGGTTTCTACTGGTCATCTCTCCAGAGCAATCAAAGGTTTGTATCTGACGATTCTGCTTCAGCAGGATTTATGAACTTAATGTTTATGGATGCACCTGTTTATTATGACGATCAATGTAATGCGACAAGAATGTACTTCCTCAATACTGACTATCTGTTCTTACGTTATGCAGAAGGTCGTGAGTTTGTACCTCTTGGCGAAAAAGCCTCTGTCAACCAAGACGCTATGGTGATGCCCGTTGCTTGGGCAGGTAATATGACCTGTTCAAACCGCGCTCGCCAAGGCGTTATTCAGGCATAGGGGGTAATCATGACATACACAACACAATCTGCTATCGGTATAGCCTTTGACAACGGAACTGAATCTACTCCGAGTCAGGTCGTTGGTACAAGAATGGTAGGAATCGATAGTGCTGAATGGTTATATATAACGGCTGGTTCAGCAATCGCACAGTATGATGCAGTAACCGTTACAGAGGCTTTTTCTGGAGTTCCAGCAACTAAAGCTCTCATTGACGATCATCATATCTTTTCGGTTGCACCAGCAGCCATTTCATCTGGTGAATATGGTTGGGTTCAGCTTACAGGAGTAACCACAATTAATGTGCTTGCTTCTTGTGCTGCTGATACTCAGCTTTTCTCAACAGCTACGGCTGGTTCATTAGATGATGCGTCAACCTCACAGACCGCAGTAAACGGTATCGTGCTTACTACAGCACGAAGTGGAACTGCTGGCTCTGCTCCGGGATTGATGACATGGCCTATGACAGCGCATGCGTAAACTAAATTTGTGTGTTATAGTTTTACTTTAACAAACAATAGGGAGCTGGGGGGTTCACGCCCCCCAGTAACTAAATTATGACAATTGAAATAACAAGTAATTTGAGGTCGTCTGATGTGAGGTGCGAGTTTGTCCCTTTGACTGACGATACAGCTCAATTTTGGTTTAAACCACTGATGGGAGGAGATGATGTAGCGTACAAGCACACTGATGAAGTTGCTCTTCAACGTGTGCAATCAGAATTTCCTAGTGTTTTTAAATCGTTTTTAGCTTGGAAAGATGATCCAAACAAAAAAGTTCGAAAAACTAAGTCAAAAGGTACGGCTTTACACAAGCTACCTGAAATGACAGAAGCAAAAGAAAAAATGCTTAATTACAAAGAGATTTATACTGTTGAGGACTTAGCTGGTCTTTCAGATGCTACCTGTAACAAAGGTGGAACTAATTTTATGACCATGAGAAAAGAAGCCAAGTCATACCTAGCTAGTTTGGCTGGTCTAGAGCCTAAACAGGTGGTCGGATGACACTACTAACGATCTGCCAAGACGCGGCTAACATTATTGGAATACCGAGCCCTGCTGCTGTTACTTCCTCATCGGACACATCCGTAATCCAACTTTTATCTTCTGCAAATGAAGAGGGAAAGGCTTTAGTCCAGTCTTATCCTTGGAATGTACTAACCAAAGAAGGCAGTTTTACCACAGCTGCAGCCGAAAGTCAGGGAGCTATGACTACGATTGCTAGTGACTTTGGTAGGTTTACTAATAATACGATGTGGAATAGAACAACAGACCGTAAGTATTATGGCCCAATTACTGCCGCTCAATGGCAAAGATTAAAGGCTACAGTTAGTGATGGCGTTACAAATTATTTTAGAATAAGAGGTGGTTTACTAATTATTCACCCAACAGCTACTGTCTCTCAAAGTGTTTTCTTTGAGTATATTTCCAAAAATTGGGTTATTGCTTCTGGTTCTTCTGCTAACGCAGATAAATTTAGTGGCGACAGCCAAACTTCGGTTTTAAGTGAGGATTTAGTCACTTTGGGCGTAGTGTGGAGATTCTTAAAAATAAAAGGACTTCCTTACGACCAACAGTACATAGAGTACCAAAAAAGACTTGCAAGCAATCAAATGCAAGATGGAGCAAAGCCTATTCTGCACATGGGTGGAGCAAGAGCCACTATTGTTGCAGTCAACGAGCCTGAAGGAAACTATGCAGGCGTATCATAAAGGAATAAATAAATGCCAGTAGTAGATGGAAAACATTACGCATATACCAAGTCAGGTATGGCCGCTGCAAAAAGGGCTAAGAAAGCCAAAGGCGGCAAAGGTGAGTCATTGTACGGTAAAAACCACAGACAAACCCCACCACATAATACGCAAGGTACGTTTAACCCTTCCAAGCCTACGGAAAACATTAGAGCTTAGTGCGATTATTATGCCTCAAACTATTTTTGTTTGCTTTATTATGTATTGGGTTCATATCAATGGCTGACGACAAAAGTACGTCAATTGATTGGGACTTTGTAACTAAAGTGGAAGGTGGCAGTCAAAAGAGACCGTATGTTTTATCTTCGGATAAATACCCAAAAGGTGGTGTGCTAGTTGGTGTGGGTGTTGATCTTGGTCAACACAACCCAAATCAATTGCTTATCAGTGAATCTCTTAAAGAAAAGTTGCGCCCTTACTGGGGTCTCAAAGGAGAAGATG
>VTLG01000440.1_pt1 | contig 10235 bp, 3 predicted proteins | sample 4694571 | NCBI WGS metagenome assembly VTLG01 (sample SAMN12604809, study PRJNA352737) | marine metagenome | biome: ENVO:00000447; feature: ENVO:00000209|ENVO:00000569|ENVO:01000036; material: ENVO:00002151; isolation source: viral sequences binned using virsorter ... | reverse complement strand
GATTCCAGCTACCATTGATACGTTCATTGCTAGTCCACAAAATCAATTCTTGGCTATGTCTAGTCAATCAGATAAGAAGGTTTATTTTTACCGTACATATAGTGATGGTAAAGAAAACTTAGTAGAAGCATGGTTTAATTGGGAGTTAATGGGTACAGTACAGACTGTAGCTGTTGACCAAGATGATATGTTTGCTGTTACTAAACAAGGTAATCAGTTTACATTGAGTGTAGCTAGTTTGAGTCAGAGTCCGTCTGATGCTATCATAGTTAACAATGATGGTAGTAGAATTAATCCTTGTATGGATTTATATACTGAAGCTAACAATGGACAAAGTGGCGGATCTGAAAAGAAAGTTGAATGGGATTCTACAAATAGATTCTCTAAGTGTTATATACCTTGGAATAATGTTACAGGATTAACTCCTGTTATAGTTGTTAAAGGTACTACAGCTACAGGACAATTCACTGAGTCTGGATTTACTACTACACCTACTGTAGTAACAGATGATGGTAGTTATCCATACTTTAAAGTTCAGGGTAAGGATCTATCAAGTGTACAGAATGATGTAATAGTTGGATGGAAATATGATTTAGATGTTATATTACCTAAGACATACGTTAGAACTGATCAAGAGCAGAAGATTACAGATTATACTGCTACTTTAACTGTAGCTAGAATGAAGTTTGCTGTAGGGTTGTCTGGTGTTATGGGTTTCAAACTCAAATCTACAGGTACTAGACAAGGTAAAAAAGAGTACACAGCTGACGGAACTACTACTGTATACCAGTGGGATGAATCTGATTTAAAATATATTGATGATGATCAGATAAAAGTTAGAATCAATAATGTGTTGAGTACGGCTTACACTGTAGATTCTACAGGTACATTACCTAAGATCACTCTTGATGCTGCTTCTAGTGAATTAAAAACTTTAAGTGGTAATGCTAGTACAAAAGTATTTGATTTGACTTTTGTTCCAGCTAATATACCAAAAATGAAAGTTAAAATAGGTGGTGTAGAAACTACAGATTTTACTATTAATGGACAGTATATTCACTTTACAACTGCACCAGCTTCAGGTACTAATAACATACTTGTATATAGTGCAGATGATATAGTTATCTATTTAGATGAATGGTATAAACTTAGCCCTACACAGATAGCTGATACCTATCTAGCTAATGATATAGCATTATCAGATCAATCGGTATTCTCAATACCTATACATCAGAAAACAGAAAACTTCCAATTGAGAATATTTAATGATTCACCATTCCCTGTGTCTTTAAATTCAATGATGTGGGAAGGAAATTATTCACCGAGATTTTATAAGAGGTTTTAAATTATGGCATGGGGTGCAGTTATAGGTGCTGTAGGTGCTGTAGTTGGTGGGGTTATATCCAGCAATGCAGCCAATAGAGCAGCAGATCATAGCGAAGAAGCAGCCCAACGACAACTGGCTTATGATACAGAAGCTTGGGAAGATCGTTGGTCTAAGCTGAATGCTGATCGAGCACATATATTAGAAGGTATAAGAATAAGAGCTGATAATGAAGAGAGGTTAGCTGCATATAAAGATGCAACAAACCAACAACATTACGCATATCAGTTAGCTATTAGAAACAGAGAGCAAGCTTCCTTAGAAGCTCAGTTTGCAAAATCGAATGAATTATATGATAAAACAGTCACTCAAAATGCTAAAGCAGCAGAAGCTGCTACAGAAAGTGAGTGGAGGAAACTAGATGAAATACATACAGAAGCTGCTTTCAATGCTCAAGAGCAGCGTCTTGAATACTTACAACAAGAAGGGGCAATAAGAGCTAAAGGAGTAGCTGGAAGATCAGCTGGTAAAGTACAGCAATCTGCTATGTCCTCATTCGGACAGCAAGTAGCTATGCTGAATGAAGGTATAGCTAGTGCTGGTCGTAATACAAGGGCAATGATTGAACAGATACAGGACGATCAATACTCAGCTGACTTAGCTGCTTGGGCTGCTAAGATGTTAGACCCAGGTGATCTACCAATGCCTATACAACCATTATTAACACCACGAGCTATATTCCAAGATCCAAGAGAACTAGAAGACTTTGATAAGGGACCAGAGCCAGTATTAGGTGCATATATGTCTAATGCAGCGGCTGGACAAGCATGGGGAGCAGCTATTCCCGGTATAGCTGGTCATGTAGGTGATATCTATACAGGAATATGGGGTAGTTAACACTTAAACTAAATAACTATGGCAAAAAACTACACTAGCCACGCTAAGACGAGGCGATTTGAGAGACCTAACTTCGGTGATATGGGCTTACGAGCCTACAAAGAGCAACAGAAAACTATCATTGATGGTATGAAGCTGCAAGCAGCTCAAGCTAAAAATGTCCGTGATGAGTATCTCTCAGGTGAAATTGATAAAGCTAGAAAAGAAAGAGAAAACAGACAAGAACTAAAAGAGTTTGAAGATGCTGTTTGGGATAACAGGATGCTCAGTAAAGAGATCCGAGCTGATAGAGAAATAGAAGCACTTAAACAGCAAGCAAAAGATGAAGAAGAGAGATCTAAATTCTGGTTAGATTTCTCTACAACTTATTCTCAACAATATGCAAAAGCTGCTACTGATATACATGATGCTATAGATTTAAAATCAGCTCAAAAGGATTTTAGTTCTAAAAGATCTGATGGCACATATAATAATGCTATTACTACTTCCTCTGTTTTAAATAATATATCATCTGCTGGAATTATTAATGAGAATGACAAGATTTATACAGATAAAAATAATTCTGGTCATTATAAAAGAACTCAACATGCACATTCATTAGATATTGAGAAAAGAAGATCACATAATACTAATAATATTCTATCTGCTCAATTAATAGAAGATTCTGAAAAAATTACTACCCATCTTTTCAGAACTTTAAGAGATCAAAAGATTGAAATAACTAAAGATAATGTTCGTGGTATAATAGAAGGAAGAGCTTTAGAGATTATGGGTAACTTAGGTATGAACCCTAACTCTAAAGGTGGTAGAAAGTTTTTAGACCACATGTGGGATAAAGCTGGAGATTTTGAACTTGAGAAAAATGAACAGAATTGGGCAGCTGAAGATAATGAAAATTTATATGGAGAAAATGGTTTGATTCAAGGATTAAAAGCAAATAAATCTAATCCTGTAGATTGGGAAATATATTTCAATCATACTGTAAAACACCATCAAAGTAGATATGTCACAGGTGAAGATGGTAAAGCTTCTTTACAAGAACTTGATGTAAAACAAGCTTATTCAGCTACTCAACAACTGCTTATAGAAGAAGGTGTAATCACACAAGAAGAAAAACATTTATTAAATATAGCTCATCCCGGTCAGAAAATGACTCCAGAGATGGTTGTTGATCCTACTAAAGATACAAGAAAATCAATGTGGAAAAGACATCCTGATCTTGAAGATGAGGCAGATAAAGCATTTCTAAAAAAAGAAAAGAAAAGAATAGAAGATACAGAATTAAATGCAAAAGTAATAGATGATAAAGCTTTAACACAATTAAAAGTTGATGTTGAAGCTGGAAAATATGATCTTAATAATCTAGATGATATAGCTAAACTACAAGAAGCTAATGCAAAAAATGAAAAGACATTAAAATTTATAAACGAAGCTGCAGTATTTAACCCTACTAATAATGAAACAGATGGTTATCTTGTTACTGAGAAACTAAATAAACAGTACAAAGATAATGATTATAATGCATATGTAAATTCAATGCAGTATCTAGGTGAAGAAGATAAGAAACGATTTAATAAGTTAACTAGGCAACTAGATGAGTTAAATAGAAGTGGTGGTAGTAATGCAGAAATAAGAGAAGAAATTGAAAAGCATATAAAAGCAGATCTAAAACTCAATGCTCTGAATGATGCTGAAGATCCTTCAGTAAGTTCTATGGCAGATGTTATGATTCAAGATTTCTATTTTGAATACAGAAAAATTGCTAATGATGAATCTTTAAGTGGTGAAGGTAAAGTTGATAAAGCTTTAATGGCAGTTAAAGAAAAGTATAAAAGTGGAGAAGGTCTGTATAGAAAAGAGAATGAGGGGGCAAAAACTAAGTTCCCTGCCATGAAAGGTATGTATGACCCACGTAAAGCTATTGATCCAGATAAACTAGATGAAAAGTTAGTTAAAGGTTGGGATAATCTATTTACAGAACTTGAAGAAACTGAGGATCTACATCTTTTAGAGCAAGACTGGATTGATAGAAACTTAAGAAATATTGTCAAAGGATTCAATGTAGAATCAAATGCAACTATTGATCACTTATTTGAAACTCAACCTACTGATAGAGGTAAAATACTTTCAAAAACAGAGATCTTAAATAAGTATCTAGCTGCTAAAGGTATTAAGACACAAATACCTCTTGGATCTTTAGATAAATTAGATGCTAAAGCTACGAATTCTTTCATTAACATTACTAATTACAATAGAATGAGTGATGAAAATAAAATGAGAATGGCTGTACTTTTAGAATTTTTAGATAATACACCTGACGGTAAGATGCCTTATAAACCAGATGCATATACTATAGAAACTGATGGGATAAGAATGAAATACTTAGAATCACAATACAATAATAATAAATTATGACACTATTGAATGAAGATCTTCATGATGAGAAACTGAAAGCTAGTGAAGATGAAGACACAAAACTAGCTCAGTTACAGGAGCTTTCTGCTACAGATCAAGCTGATACTACATTCAGTGGTGATACTACAGTATCTCCAGAAAAGAGTCTTGTTCCAGAAGCTCAAGGTAATTCAGAGCAAATGTGGGCTGAGTATGATGCATGGAAAAGTATAGGTAAGTCTCCTAATCCACGTTTAAACTTACTAAAAACTGGTTCTATCTGGATTCCTGATCCAGCTCTAACTCAACAAAGAGAGATAGCTAAACAAGCATGGTATCTTAAATACTATGGAGTAACTCCTGAGAAATATGAAGAATTAAAAGCTCAACAAAAAGAAAAGTATAACAACTATTCGTTAGGTGGGTTCAGTGATACTATCAGGAATCTAACTGATATAAGCATGGGAACTACTACTGATTTCGTAATGGATGCTGTAGGTGTTCTACCGGGATTAGGTGCTTTAGATAGCTGGTATGATAGAAAGACTAAATCTAAAACTGGCTTCATGCAAGGTGCTAGAAAGATGTTATCTATTGTAGTTCCTTCTTTATTATCTGGTAAACATATACAAAAAAAGATTGGTGATTTACCAGCTGAGATGCCTAAGATTCAAAAGAAACTTATAGGTATGGGAGCATTCACTGCTTCAGAAGTTGGAGTTATTGGTCTTAGTGATGTTGGTGAAGACCATAATGCATTAAGAGCATTGTCTGATTTCTTCCCCGGTGTGTTTGGTGAGAAAGGTACAGTACCTATTCCTAACTGGGCTAAGACTCTAGATAGCGATAGTCCTAGAGTTAGAAAATATAAAAACATGTTCGATACTGGTGGCTTAAGTGTCATCGGTCATACTTTAGGAGCCTTTATACAGATCAAAGGTGGTCATAAAACAATGGGTTGGATGGACCCAGAGGACGCTACAGCTGCAAGTTATAAACAAGCAGCAGTTGTTAAAGAAGCTGACATCAACAAACTAATTAAGATTCAAGAAATTGATACTCAATTAGCTTTAGGTAGTGATAACCTATCTAGTAAAGTACAAGCTAGATTAATTGATGAAAGAGAAGCTTTAGTTCAACAATTAGATCAGCTAGATGATATCAATGCTGCATTAGATGCGTTAGATAACAGTGCTACATCTGAAAGAAATATAGCTGCTATCAACAAACTACAACAGAATCCTGATCCTACTCAATTTGACCCTGACGTAACGCCTATATTGGACGAAGCAGGTAATGCTAGGCAATCAGTACCTCCGGGCAATGTAGCCCGTAATATGGCTGATACAGCGGCTATTAAAGCTGGTATATCAACAGGAGATCCAGCACCAGTTATAACTGAAGCTATGAGAGCTAAAGGTTTAATGGTCGGTAGTACTTCTAGAGATGCTATCATGGGTGTAGCTGAACAAGCTAGAGATACAGGTAGATTCAATGCATTGGTAGATGGATTTAGATTCTCATCTGAGCAAATGAATGAGACTGCATGGGCTATTTACAAGGATATTGTAAACCCTGAATTATCAGTTGATGATGTAAGAAAACTATTTGCAGAAAACAAAGATGTTAAGAACTTACTTCTAGGTAGATTTAAAGTTGAGTACATCAACGAAGAACAAGCTAGAGCAGCTGCATTTGCTATGAGAGATCTATCTGATAGATTCTTAGGTAGAAAGATTGCTGAGTCTTCTGCTAGAGCTATGGATACTTTAGGAAGAGAAGCAGCTACTATTGCTGAAGCTGTTCAAGAATTACAACCATTCATTGACGATCCTAGAGCAATGGATCTTATTATTGATAAGATGCTATTCTTGATGGATGAGTATGGTTTAAATAAGTATATATCTGGTTGGAGTTTAAGAAATAAGAACTGGTTTGATGCTATACCTGAAGATAAACCTATACAAGAAGTTATAGATACTTTATCTAATGAATTCAAATCTGCTGAGAATGCTATACATGCTAAGAATCTAAAGTTTACTGAAGAATTAAAGAAACTAGCTGATACAAATCCTTTAGCTATGCGTCCATTAGTTGATGCATTCGCTCATACTGATGGAGATGTAGATAGTTTAGCTAAGTTAATGAAGTGGGCTGCTGAACAGATTACACCTACTGGTATGCTTAAGAGTCCAGATCCTAAACAAATGAATCTATTTACTAGATCTGCTTGGGGTGTAATATATAATAATGTATTATCTGGTATATCTGCATTCAGAGCTGGAGTAGGTAATACCTCACAACTTATCCTAAAACCTATTACTGGTATGTTAGGTCATGGTATACTTGGTTTTGCTGATGACTTTGAAGGATTCAAAAGAACAATGTATTTCAATGGTGCTGTCTTTGAAACAAACAGGAGAGCATTACATAATGCATTTAGTATGATGAAGAAAGCTAATAGAGATCCTGAGTTTATGACCAAAGCTTATCGTAAGGACTTTGTATTCAAAGAGGATAAGACTTGGGAAATAATGGCAGATATGAGACCAGTATGGGAAGCTGAAGGTAATTTTGGTAGAGTATATCAGTATGACATGGCTAAAGCTATGTTAGATATGTCTAAGATGAAAGCTTTGAGATATGGTATGACAGGTATGGTCTTTACTGATGTATTTAGTCAGACACACCTAGCTCATTATCTATCAAGAACCAGAGCTTATGATGATGTATTTACTGAATTCGGTTTTGCAGATTGGAAGAAGATACATAAAGCTGAGAAGATTCATTATGATTCAATGTTTGATAAAGATGGTTTAATTACTGATAAAGCATTGAAATCTATCTCAGGTGAATTATCTTTGAACTTAGATGACGGTGTAGCTAACTGGCTTAACCAAGCTACAACTGCATATCCTGTCAGTAAGTTCATGCTTATGTTCCCTAGAACTGGTAGTAACTATGTAAGGAATGCCTTATCATGGACTCCTCTAAGTGTTATACCCGGAATCAATAAGTATAGTAAAACTATATGGGCTAGAACTGATGACGAAATAGCAAGAGCATTAGCAGAGCACGGCATAGATATGGCTAGTACTCCTAATGCAAGAGAGCTATTTAAGAATCTAAGAGCTGAATATACTGGTAGATTAGCATTTAGTGGTCTATTGACTAAAGGTCTATGGGACTATGCTATGGCTGGTAACATTAGAGGTAATGGTCACTATAATAAATCTCGTAGAAATAAGGAGAGAGATCAGTTAGGGTACACACCTAAAACTATCAATCTTGGTGGTAGGTGGGTATCGTATAAAGGTATAGTAGGTGTAGACCCTGTATTAAGTATACTAGGAGATATGGCATATTATGCTAGAGATCTAGATCAGCCATTCATGGAAGATAAGATGGCAAAGATCATGTGGACCATCTCTGCTACATTCCTTAACGAGACTCCTTTGACTAGCTTAGAGCCGCTTGTAGCAGCCGCTAACGGTGATTTAACAGGATGGACTAGATTAGTCGCTAACGCAGCTAGAGCTTTCATACCTCAATCAGGTGCTCTTGGTGTAACAAGTAATGCTATTACATCTACACAGAAAGATATAGAGTCTAGTATTCCTAAATATGTCCAGAATAAGATACCTATAGCTTCTAGTTTCTTACCAGATCAAATAGATATATGGACTGGTACACCTCTTAATGATATTGATAATCCAGTTCTTAGAATACTTAATTCAATAAGTCCTATTAAAATTAGTGGTACTACAGAGCCTTGGAGGATGTGGTTACTTACAACTGGATGGGACGGATTAGGTAGGTTAAAGAAAGATTCAACTGGATCTTATGAGTATACTTCAAGAGAAAGAGAACAAATTTATAAGTATATAGGAGAACAACAACTCTATAAAAAACTTATACCTTTAATGAAGAATAAGAAGTATAAGAAACATGTAGGACTTTTACGAAGTCATAGAGTTACAGGAGGTGATCTTGATAATGATATGATCAAAATAAAAACTAAGCAACTACCTTTATTTAGAGAAATAGATAAGATAATTAAAGATGCTCAGATAATTGCTGAACGTAGATTACTTGAAGAAAGAGATGATATAAGAAATACTATTCTACAGCAAAGAAAAGCTGATCAGCGTATGAAACAAGGTGACGTTCAAGGTGCATCAGATATACAGAAGAAAGAATTAGAAACCAGAAAACTTTTACAGATGGCTAAATAACAACTACTATGGCTGTTACACAAAACTCATACACGGGTAATGGTTCCACCACCAATTACTCTTTTACATTTCCATACCTTAAGCAATCAGAGATCAAAGCATCTCTTGATGCAACCGTTACTACAGCATTTACCGTCCCAAATGCTACAACGGTACAATTTAATACTGCTCCCGCTAGTGGAGTTAAAATCAAAATATACAGAGAGACAGATTCTGACAGCCTAGCAGCCACCTTTTATGCAGGGTCAGCTATCAAGTCGGAAGACTTGAATGATAACTTCACCCAAAACTTATACGCTACCCAAGAAGTTACTGAAAGATATTTAAGTAATCTTGGCGGTACTATGGTGGGAGATCTCCAATTAGGAGAAGATGTTGTAATTAAATTTGAAGGTGCAACAGATGATGCACACGAGACAACACTAACAGTAGCTGATCCTACTGCTGATAGAACTATTACCCTGCCTAATGTGACAGGTACAGTAGTAACTACAGGAGACACAGGAACAGTTGCTACAGCTATGATTGCAGGTGATGCAGTTACTGGAGCTAAAATAGCAGATGATCAGATTAACTCTGAACACTATGTAGATGGTAGTATAGATACTGCACACATAGCTGATCTACAAGTTACTACTGATAAGTTAGCTAGCAATGCTGTAACTACTATTAAGATACTTGACGCTAATGTGACAACTGCAAAGATTGCAGATGCTAATGTTACGACTGCTAAGATAGCAGCTGACGCTATAACTGGTGCTAAGATTGCTGATGATCAAATCAACTCTGAACACTATGCTGCAGCTTCTATAGATACTGAACATATTGCTGATGCTAACGTAACTACAGCTAAGATAGCCGACGACGCTGTTACAGCAGCTAAATTAGCTAATACTGCTGTAAGTGCTGGCAGTTATACTGCAGCTGATATTACAGTTGATGCTCAAGGTAGAGTAACTTCAGCAGCAAGTGGAGCTATAGCAACTAGTGAAATAACTGACAGTGCAGTGACAACTGCTAAGATAGCTGACGCTAATGTTACAACTGCTAAAATAACCGATGCTAACGTAACGACTGCTAAAATAGCAGACGCTAATGTAACTACGGCTAAGATAACCGATGCCAATGTTACAACTGCTAAGATCGCAGATTCAAACGTGACAACTGCTAAAATAGCTGATTCAAATGTAACAACAGCTAAGATAGCTGATGGTAATGTTACAACTGCTAAACTAGCAGCAGATGTTATTGATGCTACAAAGATAGCAGACAATGCTGTTACAACAGATCATATACAAGATGCTGAACTCACAACGCTTGCTGGTATGCAGTCAGGTACTGCATCTATCTTGGCAGATTCTACTGCTCTCACTTCGACTACTACT
>VTLG01008628.1_pt1 | contig 10237 bp, 10 predicted proteins | sample 4694571 | NCBI WGS metagenome assembly VTLG01 (sample SAMN12604809, study PRJNA352737) | marine metagenome | biome: ENVO:00000447; feature: ENVO:00000209|ENVO:00000569|ENVO:01000036; material: ENVO:00002151; isolation source: viral sequences binned using virsorter ... | reverse complement strand
ACAGATTTTAAAACAGTAGTAGCAGTAGCAAGAGAGTTTCCTCCAAGTGTAGTATTATATGTACCAGTAGTAATTGCCGCCATTGAAGAATAACCAACAGCAGTATTCTTCACTGTTCCATCTGTTCCTGTTTGTGCAGTAAGTGAATTATAACCTATGGCAGTAGAATAATCTCCATCAACTTCAGCATCTAATGCTTGATATCCCACTGCCGTATTCCCAACACCCGTAGTGAGGGCTGTGAGAGCATCTTTTCCAATCGCAATCGTGCCAGCTTGAGTAGCAGAACCTGAGTTCATAGCTTGCAAACCTATTGCTACACAATCAACTGCGGCTGTAGATGTCTGTAGAGCATATCTACCGACAGCAGTATTTCCACTTACACCTTCCAAGTTCCAGCCAGCTAAAGCCCCAATGAGTGTATTATTACTTGCTGAACCCGACATTTCAAATCCTGCCTTAAAACCCACACAAGTATTATCTTCGCCAGTAATAGCATTAGCCGCTAATTCCCCCATAGAATAAGAACCGATTGCAGTATTATTTGAACCTGTGGTTATACTGAAACCAGCCTTTTGTCCTACATAGGTATCATCTGCTCCTAAGGTCTGACTTTGTCCAGCCTGTGAACCAATAGCGGTATTTCTATGAGTTGAAACAAGAGCCGCCAATGAATATTGCCCTATAGCCGTAGTTAAATTAGCATCTACGATACCTTTACCTGCTTCACGACCTATAGCAACAGTCCCAGCCGCATTAACGTGAGTAGCGGCTGTAAGGGCTTGATAACCTATTGCTACAGCACTATGTAGCCCATTCATAGCTCCCGCCATCGCATCATGTCCTATTCCAACATTTAAATGACAAGCCGCACCTGTCCAAGTACCTCCACCAGTGTTCCCCCCTACGAAAACATTATTAACAGTAAGAGCATCTTGAGTATCATCAATATAAGACGCATACATCGAATTAGAGCCAATCGCAATATTACTATCACCTAATCTATTTTCGTGACCAGCATTATCTCCAATGAATGTATTGTAAGTACCTCCACTTTCAAGGTCGTCTCCTGCTAAAGAGCCAAATACTGTATTGCCAGCACCACCAGCATTATTCGACAGCGAGATTCGGGAGTTGATGTCGAGAACCATGTTTGTAGTCCAAGATATAGTTGCATCGGCAGTACCAGAAGCAACAGTTTTAAATCTATGTGCTCCACTACCTTGACGATATTGAGTTGCTTCATCTGTGCTTATATAAACATCGTTACCAGACGTATTATAATAAGCATTATGATTGAAATCCATTTGACCGCCAGCACCTTGAGCCGCATAACTCAACCAATAAGCATTGCCACCAAGTTGTAAAGCATCGTGAGCTGTATTTGTCACTTCAGGAACTACTCCAATTCCCACATTGCCGTTCATATCAATAGTCATTCTTGGAGATGCCATACCATCATTGGTAGTATCATCTTGTGTAAAGAATTGTAATTCCCCCGGAGAGTGCTGTAAATCATCCGCAGACCATTCCTCAGCACCCTCTGCGTGAATTTTAGCCCCTACTTGTACAGCGGCACCATGAGATGCATCATATCCTTGAAAATTTATTGTACCTAAATTTGAGCCATTACCTACTGCTACATCAGTACCTGACACTCCTCTGGAAAGTGAAAATTGTCCTCCAGATGCATTTGCTATTTCGAGATGATGTGATGGAATCGCAGTTCCTATCCCCACCTTGCCGTCACCACGCACATAAAAAATAGAACTACCACTCTTATTTAGAACTGACAAAGCATAAGCACTTGCACCATCATCACCACCTTGTACTTTTAAACCATTTGATTCACTTCCAGTAGAATTAATATTAACTATGGATGCTAATGGTTCTGAACTTGCCCAATCATCACTGTCCGCATAAACATGAAGTAAAGATGTTGGTGCTGTCAGTCCAGTTGCAAACCCTATTCCCACATTGCCACCATTAAACAGAGCCGCATAATTTGTATCTGCACCGCTTACTGTTACATCAAGACCGACATTCTTTAGTGTGCCTTGAGCATTTGCAGATGCTACATTAATCCTACCACCAGTCATTGTAACTGTAGCATTAGCATGATTAGTTGCGGCATCGTCTATATCAAAATCAAGTCCATATAATGCTACGGTGCTTCCATCTGCAACAACACCAGACTTATCATAATCCATGTAGATACCGGGGAGTTGGGTATTTGTTGTTTGTGTATTATTTATATCAAGGTCTATCACTCTCCCATAACCATCCTGCTGAATCGTAAATAAATGCTGGTCATCAGCCGTATTATCGTTAATGAAAGATGCTAATACACCGCTGGTACCACCATAAGCGAGGTCTCTGCTTACTTTAAAACCAATTCCAGAATTAGATATATTTTGGTCTATGTGTAAAACTGCTGTGGGTACAGCAATTCCAATGCCAATCTTGTCATTCCCACCATCGACAAAGAACATATTGGCGTTATCATCTGATTCAATCCTAAAATCTACATCATTACCAGATTCGTTGAATATAGCTCCACCATCAACACTCTCATCATATGTGTATGTATTGCTACCTTCTACAGTTAAATCACCTGAAATGGTTAGGTCACCTTCGACCGTTCCGCCAGCTCTTAGGGAACCGACTGTGCCTATAAAACTATTTAGAACGCTCATCTTAGACCTCTACTATTCTAACAGTATGTGCTGTAGTTGATGTGGATAGGTGATTAAAGTATATCTCGCCATCAATCCCAGATGCTTCAAGCCCTAATGGGACTGTTATGAATGTTAGGGTACTTCCTTGGAGTATTAAATCCCCTGAAGTATTACAATTCGTTTCTCCGTTTGCGAAGTTAAAATATATTTCACCAGATGAATATAATCCTAATTGACTTGCCCCTGTTACTTGTACATGAACTGTATTAGCCACATTGGCATTAGAACCTGTTGTAGATACAGCATTGACTGTCCATTGACCACCTGAACCTGCCGCATTGACTGCTTGTTGTACACTTAATTTATGTAAATTTGCCATTTTCTTCCTCCCTAAGGTTGACTACCGTGAACGAGATTGTGCTTGGTAGGTTATATCTTATTTAATCCTTTTTTATTACCAAAAATTTTATCCCAATTTTCCCGCCATTTTTTATTTGTCGGTGATGTTCTGGGAAAACTGCCTTTGCCTTGATTTAAGCCTAACTGATTTCCATTGAATTTATGAACCTTACCAGACCTTAAATCTTCACCTAAGTCTTTCATTTCTTTTTTACCTTGGCTTTCTTTTTTGGCTTTGGAACAGGTTGTTTAACAATAGTGCTTTCTGGATTTCTTCGATCTGAAACCCTTACATACCCCTCGGATTTTAAATCTTTAACTTGCTGAATCACACCCCTATGCTCATGCTGATCTGAAACTCTCTTAACTCTTTTATCTTTTTTCCACCAATATGAAGCCATTGTATCTCCCTTGTCATATGGGGGCAGTTGCCCACCCCCATATAATTACCTAGGGGTTAAGATTAGTTATTTACGAATCTATAACCACGTTTGTTACTTGAACTATCAATCAGTACTGTCCCGTAGAGCAAGTCACTGACAACCTTAGTACCAAGGGCATCAACGGAGTATTCCGCCTGTACTCTCACGTCTTGCTGAACTGCTATAGCCGCCGCAGAGCGATGAAAAATCGCACCGCAACAAACTGAGCCGCCTGTTGAAATAGTATTGCTCATATACACGTTTATCCCGTGAAGTTTGCCTATGAATCCTTTTGAAGATCCACCATCATTCAGAACGCTGGTATTGCCACCTGCATCTGCTCTCCAAAAGTATTTAGAGACACCAGCATTTGGATCAAGGATGTCTGCCATCATAGTAGGATTAACCACCAATGCACAATCACCATCCATATAAGGTACGTCATTCTCGCCTAGGCTGGCTAATGCGGCTTGCCAATCGCTTACTTGCAGGTTATCATCACCGCTTCCGAGTGCCACACTCACATTAAGACCATCAAGGTCATCCCAAATATCTGCATCAAGCTGTCTTGCAAGAGCTTCACCAAACATTTTAGTGTATTTAGAAACCAAGTCGGCTTCTGACTGAATCATAAGAACATCTTCAAATAACATAGCATTGTAATAATGATCCGTTATAGTAAGCGAAGTTTCCGTTGTCGCAGTTGCATCATAGGTTACTAGTGTATTAGCTTGCTTAGAAGTTGCCGCTTTCAAGTCAATTTGAGGTATGTGTATGGTATCACCATAACCCTTACCTTTAACCAATGCCGAATAATCTTCAACTAAACCCCTGAAGACCGTTCCACGTTCAAAATATCTATAGATTCCGTCAGCCCAAATCTCCGGTACGAAATCGTCCGCAGTTGATGTTGTGTGAGCCGCACCTAACATTCCACCTGTTATTGCCATTTTTTATTTCCTTTGCATATATGAATCCAATATTGTTTGCCAGTTTGCTCTTCGGTCTTCGCTACTCATATCAGTCCAATCTCCAACTCTTTTAGTGGGGACTGTCCCCTTTCTATCAGGTGGATTAATTTTATCTGTTTCTGAGAATTCATCGACAATATTTAAAAGAACTTCTGTATCAACATTGGAAAATTTTTCTCGTTTAGATTCAGGAAGTCTAGCTAAAGCACTTTCTCGAAGTTGAGTATCCATCGTTTCCCATTTAGCCTTAAAAGGTCTATAGGATTCAATTTCCTTTGTAAGTTCGGCATTCAATTCCTGCCACTTCTCTTCTTCTTGAAGTTTTGCTTTCTTTGCTTCTTCCCCTTCTGTTTTAAAATTCTCAAGAGACTCACGAAGTTCATTTCTCTCTGAAATAACTTCATTCAATCTTGAAAGTGGTACATTATTTTCGTCTTTTGTGACTGATTCCTGTTTTACATCTGTTTCGATGGCTTTCTCTTCTGACATTTTTACCTCTTCAGTGAGTTAGTTAATATGCAAGAATTGCTCTTGCATTAAATAGATAGTGTAATGTAAGTTACAAAAGTAATCTAATGCAAGAAAAAAATTACGAATTTAAACGAAAGTGGTTTGAGTATTTAGGTTACAAACCACATAACGGGCAAATTCCACTGCATTACCCCAAAAAACAAGATGCCAGATTTCAAGTTGTAGTATGTGGAAGGCGTTTTGGAAAAACTTGGGCTAGTGCAATGGAAGCAACTTATGTAGCATCACAACCAAATAAACGAATTTGGGTAGTTGGGATGTCATATAAAAAAGCCCGTTTAATATTTCGTGAGATTTGGCAACGAATGGTTATAGGACACCCAAATGATATTGATAAGGCATCTGAAAAAGATTTGTATATTCGTTTTAAATGGGGAACGATAGTTGAAGGAATGTCTGCTGATAATCCATCTAGTCTTGTGGGAGAAGGTCTTGATCTACTGGTTATAGATGAAGTTGCCAAGATGAATAAAAAAATTTGGGATATGTATTTGTCCCCAACTGTTGCAGGAAGAAAAGGAAAAGTGATATTCATTACCACTCCTGAAGGTAGGAACTGGATATATGATTTGTTTAAGCTGGGTGAAAATGATCATTTATGGGATAGTCATACATCTCCATCATGGGTTAACCAATACGAGTTTCCATTAGGTCTTAATGATCCAGCAATTATAGAAAGAAAAAGAAATATGTCGAAAGAACTTTTTGGACAAGAGTTTGGGGCTGAATTTTCTGTATTTGAGGGTAAGGTCTGGAATTTTAATAGAGAACTAGATACTGGAGAGTATCAGTATGACCCAGAGCTACCCACATACTGTTCGATAGATTTTGGCTATAGGATGCCAGCAGTGATTTTTTTGCAAACTTACTGGGAAGATGATGTAGAGCATATTAGAATATTTGATTCTATCTTACACAAACAAAATATTAAAACAGAAGATTTAATTAAGATGATTAAAACAAAAGGATATCCAATAATGTCTTACTATGGCGATCCTGCTGGTTCTAATGTTCAAGGTCAGTCAGGTCGTGGGGATATGGAAATATTCAGACGTAGTGGTATAAGAATCTTATCAACTAGAGACAGAATTAGTAGAAATATTGTAAATAGCGTTGCCTATACTAGAGGGTTCTTTGAAAGTGCCGATGGAATACGAAGAGTTCATGTTGATAAGAGATGTGCTGATATGATAGAAGATTTTGAAGAATACAGATACCCAGAGACAGAAGATGGAAAACCAATAAAAGAAGAGCCGTTGAAAAACGGATACCATGACCACGGAAATGATGCCTTTAGGTATTTTATACTTAATCGCTTCCCAATGAGAAACCAAGAAATGAAAAGGATTCAGAGATGATTCAAAAAATATTAAAAGATAAATTATTAGAAACCAAATTGATGATGTCTCACGCTAGACGTAATGAGATTAGAACACACCTAGATTATTATTCAGGCGTATCTACTGATCAATATATTTCAAGTTATTTTAGCGGAGATGCGTTTTCTGAAATACCGCCTAGTGTGACAAATTTTACAAGAAAATTTATTAATAAGATTAGTAGAATATATAGTTTAGGTGCTAAAAGAAACGTAGGCAACTTTACCGAAAGGTATGATGCCCTTACTCCAACTAAAGATGTTCGCATGAAACACTCTGAAAGAATGACTAGATTGCTAGGAACTATAGCAAATCGTGTGCATTGGAGAGATGATTATTTCGATTATAGACCAATTTACTACTTTGAAGCATATTTTGAAGATAATCCCTTCGAGCCAAGTGCTATTATATACCCATTGCTCAATAGTACAGCAGATTTATCGAATGCAGATAATTTACAGTGGGAATATTGGGATAGTGAGAAATATGGTGTAATGAATGAAGATGGGAAAATGACAGAAGAAATAGAAAACCCATACGGTATGTTGCCATTTGTTTTTACTCATAGGGAAGATCAAATTGATTCTTTCTTTGTGGAAGGAGCATCTGATGTTGTAAATTGTAACGAACAAGTTAATATTGCCCTAACTGAAATGAATCTTGGTATGAGATTTAATATGTTTGGGCAACCGTGGGTCACTGGTCTTCGCACAGACCAAAGTATGTTAAGGGCAGGGTCGAATACTATTCTTGATATGGGCGAAGATGGTGCTTACAATGTCACAAGCCCAAGTGGAAATATTGCAGAAGCAATTAATAATATCAAATTTCAAATAGAGCTTGTAGCATCTAATAATCATTTATGGATTCAATGGGCAGAGTCGGGTGGTGAAGTGCCTAGTGGTATTTCATTAATGATTAAAGATATGGAGAGAAAGGAAGATTATTATGACGATATTGCCTTGTGGAGAATGTATGAACAGGGTTTTTACGATGTTGAAAGAGCAATAGCGGAATATAATGGTATTTCTCTACCAGAAGAATTTGGTGTTGATTTTGAAGAAGTAGAATATCCAAAAACAGTACAAGACCAAATATTAAAAGATGAATTTGATATTCAAAACAATCTTATCACCAGAGCAAAAATAATGGTTCGTGAAAATAAAGACCTTACCGTAGAGCAAGCTCAAGTATTGATAAATGAGAATAGGGGAGTAAATGAACAAGAAAACAGCCAGTCAATCTTTACGAAATTCCGTCAAGAAGCTGGACAAACTCAATAATGTAGAGTTTGAATTTGAAGGTACTCTACAAGAAGTCATAGAAGACCCTATTTTATGGGCAGAAGAACAGGCAGAGCGTATTATTGCTGATAATGTTGATAAATATTTAGAATCTAAAGCGTTAGGAAGGAAATTCTGGGATGAAATTAAAAGTATCGGTTAATTTTGATTTTGGGCAACTTTCCAATAAAATGGATAATCTGATTAGTAATTATACGTCTGGCTATGCTAAAGACACACTGCAAGGTACAAGGAGAAATATTGATAAAGGGGTTGGTGCTGATGGAAAACAATTAAAATTAGGTAGCGGCTCATACAGATATGGACAACAAGCACTTTACAACACAGGGACAATGTATAATACCTTGAAAAACAGTAAAAATACATTAATCGTAAAGGAGTATGGTGGAAAACATAATTTTGGAGAATTTTCAGTACGCACAGGGACTAATGTTAAAAACTTTATTGGAACTACAGAAGAAAACAAGACAAAACTAGATAAAAAATTCATGCAGGACGTAAAAAAGGCACTACGTTCTAACAAAAAGGTTGTATCACTGTAATATTAAGAGTAGATTATGCCATCAAAAAAACAGGAACAATTAGATGAAAAAGATAGAAGATTGCTTATTGCGGTTGCTCTTGGACTGTCTTTCGACATCCGAATCTTCTCTCAAAGACTTGGACAAGAAATTGAAAGGCTTACAAGAGGTGGTCTTAATGAACAATCAATTATTGGGGTTCTTAACCAAGACTTTAGTACCAATGGAAGAATTTTTGGCGAACTACGAAACTCCATTAAACGAGGAGTTGTCGGAGGAATTAATCAAGCATTCCGCAGAGCTGGAGAAATGGGGAAGGGCTTAAAATGGATTGCCATATCTAAAAATCTTTGTGATGATTGCCGTCAAAGAGCAGGAGAAGTGGACACTTGGGACAACTGGGAAGCCCGTGGAATGCCCGGAAGTGGATGGAGTATCTGCAAAGAGTATTGTTATTGTCAATTAATGCCCGAATCTTTGGATTTAGATGATTCTATTACATTATGAAGGATTTTATGGTGCTTAACTGCTTCTGCCTTGATTGTTATTGGCTTTGGGAGGTATTAGGGGTTAAAATAAGTAGAGATCAAGAATGCCCTGAATGTAAATCATATGATGTTAAGACCTATATACGAAATGCCGATCTATAGTATATATGTATCTTATATATATGTTAATATATATGAATCCGGCATTTATGAATACCCTAGGTAGAAGATTCGTTGTTTTTATTGAACTTACGCAACACACCCCATCATAATTCCTAGTATAGGGGTATAATGTTCAATGCTTTTTCTCTATTTATTACTTTTCCCTGCCAAGCCTTTCTTTGCGCTGGTGTTTGCCTTCCCTGTGGTGGTCTTTCGATCCCTACTGTTTCAGCCCTCAATCTCCATCTCCTTGCATTCCTGCGTTTCTTATTTTTCTTTTGACTCGTCTTTAATTCCATCTTCTCTTGGGCAATCGTCTTCTTCCTAGGTTTTTCAGGCACAAATGGTCTTTGCGGCAGAACTTTTATCTCTTCTTCGTAGAATTCGGCATCAATTACTTCTACTTCCTGCATTTCAGGTACTTTTGACGTTAAAAACTTCTCAAATGGGCTTACATGGTTAGCAACTTCTACTCTTTTTATTAATTTCCCAGAATGCTCTAAAATAAGCCTTCCAGCTTGGACATTTCCAGCTTCAGCTTCCCTAATCATACTATTTAGAACATTAGGCAGTTTAGAACCGAAAGTTACCATGTATTTTTGGTAGAAAACTTCTATAAATTCAGGGTCTTTTAACCAATTATGTATGGTTGATTTCGTCACCCCTGCTTTATCCGCAACATCTTGTATTTTAGTTTCAGGATTAGATACAAGCATATCCACAACCAATGCCTTCTCAGGCTTCCATTTTTCAGGTAAATTCACACTCATGTAATAAAGTCCTTTAATATATGGTATATTATAGTGTACTTTTGGACTTTTATACAAGAGATTTTCACTTAAATCCAAATAAGGCACTATCTCTACTATACTACACACAACAATAAAGCGTTAGCTTTATCTGGACTTTCTTTTTAAAATTCTTTTATAAGATCACTGTAAACTTTGTTATTGTTTATTTTGAGGGGGACACGGGTAATCACCACCCTTAAAAACCCCATCCGCCCCCACCCCATTTAAATGGTAGTTGTATGGTAGTCATGCGGTAGTCGTATGGTAGTTGTATGGTAGTTGTATGGTAGTCGTTAACAACTACCATAAGAAAAAAAAGATTTTACTTGACTTTGTGGGTGTGATGGTTGTATGTACAATTTAAAGTCCAATTAAAAAATATTACTTGACTTCTTGCAATGTACCCTAATTAAATCTTTAACCTATTGAAAGAAATTACTTGACTTTAACCTTAGTATGTTGTTCATACGAAATTAAATTGCCCTTGTCAATAGCTAATTTTAAGCCCCTTAAATAATAGGGTAAAATCCATTAGAGAGTAAAAGCCCTAGATTAGCTCTAAAACGCCATAAAAAAAGTTTTGAATAGTAG
>VTLG01006844.1_pt1 | contig 10237 bp, 10 predicted proteins | sample 4694571 | NCBI WGS metagenome assembly VTLG01 (sample SAMN12604809, study PRJNA352737) | marine metagenome | biome: ENVO:00000447; feature: ENVO:00000209|ENVO:00000569|ENVO:01000036; material: ENVO:00002151; isolation source: viral sequences binned using virsorter ... | reverse complement strand
CTCCAAAAGTAGTATTAGCAAGTCCATCAGTATCAGAAAGCCATCGATCTGCACTTACAGTATTAGCTGAAACTGCTGTTCCTAAAAAAGGTCCTGTTGTTGCCATAATTTAACTACTTCTTTTTACCCAAGTATTATCAGGGTTAAAATATACTGTTCCACTACCACTCATATAGCTTCCTACTACTCTTGCATATTGATCAGCAGCTGCTGAATCACACCCAGCATGTCCTACTGTAGCTAGATATAAAGGATGTCCTATCTGACAATCAGGATCATGATCTAATTTAACCATTCCTCTTAATAACATTCCGTGTGTTGTTGAATTTGTTCCTACAGCAGCTGCTAATGAACATGTTGCATTATTTTCTCTTTTATCAGCTTGAGTCCATGTTCCGTCGGGTAATAATGCATAAATATCTCCTGCTACTGTAGTTGAGTTTCCAAACCTAACTATATCACCTTCTGCTGTTGTTCCTGCTGTTTCGTGTGAACCTGTTTTAAATAATCTTAAACCTGGTTTATTTGGTTTTACATTTCTAGAATCATCTAATACTTGTAATCCTTCAGTTGTATCAAACTTTAAAAAACCTTCTACTGCTCTTGTAGATTTATTTCTAAATTCAATTGTATCACCATCTGTTATAATATGAGGGAATGATCCTGTTATTCCAAAAACTGTACCACTTGCACTTATATTATTAGATGCTGTTACATGACCCCCAAAAAATACGATATCACCACTAGAACTTATATTACCTGAGGCTGTTAAATTACCTTGGATTTGGGTTGGGTTACTACTAAAATATATTGAACTACCATTATACCATGTAACAGTATTAGTATTACTAAAATTATTAGCAGTAAAGAATTCATGAGCAAGAAGTCCATTTTGATTCGATATACCTTGACGTACATATAAATTTCCACTTGAACTTATATTACCTGATGATGTTATCTGATGAATTATTATGTTACCACTTGCACTTATATTACCTGAGGATGTTATATGTCCTGTAAATTTTGAGTGACCCTGTACTTCAAAATCAGAAGTGCCTGTGGTATCACCTCCTATTATTAATCTAGCACTTGGTATAACAACATGATTATCTGAGAAAATATACATATTATTATCAGCATCTCCATATGTTAAATAGTTTATTGTTGAATTATAGCGTGCTATATTAGAAATACTAGATGCAGAAACTACACCATATCCGGATGATGTTACGTTACCATAAAATAAATGCTCATTGTCTGAATCTTTACCATAAGTGTAATTTGTAAGACTACTATCAAAACCATGTTGGAGTGTATCAGATGAAAAATTTGCTAAACCTTTTCCTTGGATTTGATAAGCTGATGTATTTATAGTACTTGCAGTTATATTTCCTGAAGCTGTAAAATTTCCGTATAAGGTTGTTTCTGTATACGTTTCCGCTGAATTAATAAATAATCTATTACTAGAATTTCTTACTGTAGCAACACCATTTAAATACATTATATGTTGGTCATCAAATACTGAAGTACCACCAATACTTAATGCACTGCCATGAAGTCTTCCACTTGCACTTATATTACCTGAGGCTGTTACTGGAGCACTTAATTTTATATTTGTTCCAAATATTCTTGTTTTAAAAGTCGCACCTGCTATTCTAGTTGTTCCAGAACTAACACTTCCAAAAGCGTTACTTCCCATATAATAGTCAGTTGCAGTTACACGACCACTCGAACTTATATCTCCTGATGCTGTTACATTTCCTGATACGTCTAAACCACCATCCATGATATCAAAATTATCATTTTGTGTACGATATCTATTAGGACCTAATGTAAATAATGTAGTAGCAGTTATATCTTCACATGTAATATCACCACTTGCGCTTATATCTCCTGAGGCTGTTATTGCTCCTTCAAATGTGTGTGTATCATCAGATGAATTACCAAACATCGTAGAACCTGAGGTTACAGCGACTATACTTTCAGATACAACGTATGTTTGAGCAGTAAGAGATCCTGAAATTATTACGTTATTTCCGTCGAATTCTAGTGGAAGTAAACTACCAGTACCATCGTATATTTTAGTACCGTCTGTTTGGACTACTCTTTGATAAGTGTCTTGTATATTTTGATTCGTTAGATTGGGTAGTGCCATTTATAACCATTTTATTTGTTTTTTTCAAGAATTTTTAAAACACCACTTATAACTTTTTTGTTATCTTTTATAGTGTTTTCTTTTAAATATGTTGCAACTATATTATTAAGTTTATTTCTTTTATATTGAATATTTTTAATATTAATATTTTCTTTTATAAGTAATTTAAATAAATTAATTACATGTTTTTGTTCAGAATCAGTAATTTTAACTTTTGCTTCTACAATTGGTTTTTTAGGTGTTTGATTTTTAACTTCTACTGTTACTTTTTTACTTGTTTCAACTTCAAAATTTGTTTCCCAAGGAGTAAAAAAAGTATCTTCTGCTATTACTTCTAATCTAATATTACCTGTAGTGTCTTCGTCTATTAAACCTTTTAATTTTCTAATAGGTATTTCACATTTACCTCCTTTAGATATAGAACCATTAAACATTAAAGAGTAGTCTTGTGTTTCGACTACTAACCTTGCTTTTGATTTTTTTAAACTTGCTCCTTGAAGTTTAATATCACATTCAAAGAGTTCTGATTTATCTGTAAATAGTTTATACATTAATATATTTTGTTATAAATATAAAATAATAATTAAAAATTAACATTTTCAGTTATTACTTCTACACCTAATACTTTTTCTACTGTTAACTTAATGTCACTAACTTTTATTTTATATTGTTTTATTTCTTTTCGTTTTGATTCTGTAATTGTATTGCCGTGGACTTTTAAAATTAATTTTACTAATTTATCTTTATCTTTTTGGTTCCAAACATTCCAATCTTCACCAGCTGCTTTTCTAATTAATAAAACATCATTCCAAGTATAAGGTACTTTTTTAGTAGAAGCATTATTCCAAGCAAAATTTGCTTTATTCCAATTTATAGGTGTTTTTGACATTTACTATACTGATTCTGTAGATAAAGTTCCGTCATCACCCACTTTTATTCTGAATTTACTTCCATCAGGTGATCTTAAAACAACTCCATTTGAACTTGTGTCCCCTGCATATACATCTCCACTTGAACTGATATTATTTTCTACAATCATATCAGCACTTTCATTTAGGGTCATTAATACTGTACCACCGTTTTTAAATTGATATTGTTGACCTGTTTCATTACCATCAATATCTAAATTAAATGTTAAATTACCATAAGAAGCTATAGCAAAATCACTATGACCTACATACATAACTCCTTCTTCTAATATTTTTAACATGTCTCTTTCATTATCTAAATCATGAACAAGAAAACTAACAAAACTATTACTATCATCAGTTTTTTCAATATTAATTGTGAAATTTTCATTTGCTCTTATATGTGCAGTAGTATTGTCAGTAAACAGTAAATCTCCTGATGCTGTTATGTTTTTTGCAGAAATATTTCCATAATTTGAAAATGAAGATGTTATTCCCATAACTGTTCCTGTAGCTGAAGTAACCGCAAATATATTACCTGTTGATACTATACTTTCAGCTGTAAGAATTCCACTTGAACTTATATCACTTGATGCTGTTATTGGAGCTTCTATACTAAATCTATTACCAATAGCTTCAATTCTAGATGCATCTAATCTCATCATAGCACCCTCGGCTGAGTGTAAAAGTAAATTTAAACTTGATGAAAGGGATACATTATAATTATCATCAGGTGTTCCAAAAACTACATGGTTTGCACTAGCATGAGCTCTTATAACTTCAACAGGAACATTATCTCCCATTTCTACTTGATAGTTCCCTCTATTATAGATACCTCCTTCACCAAAAGTATTTAATCCAGCTCCACTAGAACTTATAACTAATGTTTCTGTTCTACCAAATGAACCTGTTCCTGATGATGCTATATCAGTACTAGAACTTATTGAACTACCTGATATATTTCCTCCTACAAATAAAGTACCACTTGAACTTATATTACCTGAGGCTGTTATATGTCCTGTAGTGTATATATCTCCTGTAGAATTTATGTCTTCAACTGAAATATTTCCTCCTACTGTTACTTCAGTAGATGATAAAGATCCTGTTAAGCTAACTGCTTCTATACCTCCACTAGAACTTATATTACCTGAGGATGTTATATGACCACCTATTATAAAATTTCCACTAGCACTAATATCACCTGAAGCTGTTATATGAGACATAGTTGATATGTATCCACTTGCACTTAAACTAGTGTTTATTATTTGGGGATTTATTGTAGTATCATCTAAACTTACGAATGAATCTATTAAATCTTGATATTGTTGTTGTGTAGGTATATCACCTGTTTCAAAATATCCTTTTAATGTTGTTCTTATTTGTTTTGGCATTTTTTTTAATTTATTTTATTTGATTCTCCTATTCTTTGGTATCCAACCCCTACACCTATTTGTCTAATGTTTTCAGCTAAAACAGGAAGTTGTTTTATTCCACTAGCTTGTGCACCAGCATTTATTCTTTGATTTCTAACTTGTTCTCTAGTTATAGGTTCTCTATTAGGTTTTACTATTATTTCTGGATTAAATAATACTTGGGCTTTACTAATTCTCTTTTTTAAATTTCCTGTTTCAAGTTCTTTATTTAAACTATCTGGTACTAAATATCCTTGAATAGTTAAACCAAAATTAGTTTTAACTATTCTATTTTCTCCTTGACTTATTTCTGTTATGTTAGAGTAACTATCTATTCTAGCATTAAATTTAAATCTCTCGGGGTCTCCCCAATAAGCATCTGATGTATAATTAATCATTTCAATTAATTTATTCATTTGAACTACATAATCTGTCCAAATAATACAACTATAAGTTAATTTTACAAAATCAGGAACAGCTACTGCGTAGAATTCTTTTTTAGGTCTTCTTCCTTGTAAAACAAAAAAATTATCATATTGGTTTTTTCTTGTATATCTTTCTTCAAACTGATAAAAAAGTTGAGGATTATTTCCATCTAATTTATTACCAAGATCTCTTCTTTTTTCAATACCATCTCTTTTAAACATAATAAGAGGTGTTTGAATTTTTCCTTCTTTATCTCTATAATACCCATCTTGTTGAACACCTTTCCATCTTTCAGGAGCTCCATAAACTATAGGAACTTGTACTCTATCATTATTTACAATAATTGAAGGTTTTATAACTTCATTAAAATAATACATTACAGCTTCATCATGGTCTTGTAAACCAACTGAAACATCTCTTACTTTATCATCTTTTCTACTTAATGAATGAGCTCTATTTGTAGTAGTTCGAATATCAGGTCCAGGATATTTTTTTGAAGGAAATCCTTCAGCAAAACCTGAAGAGAGATTTTCTCTAAGCTTATCATACTGACTTGCTGGTATAGGTCTTCTAGGGTCTATTTGTTTTCTACTTGCCATTATGGTGTTTTATTTGCTATTCCTCCATCTAATTTATTAGTTGAGGGATATTTACCTCCTCTTAAAGGTATTAAATTTAATTTTTCTATTCTTGAAATATGAGTACTTACTAAAATTGAAAAACTATCTCCAAAATCTGTAGTTTCTGTTGAAATAGCATAATCTGGATCTCTACCTAATATTAGTTGATTTTCAACTCTACTATCTATTTCAAAAAAATTATTTCTAAAAAGAACTATATCTCCTACTTCAGGTACTAAATTTATATCTTTTAAATCATTTTTTAAAAAATAAAAATCATGAGATTGATTAATATCAGATCCAAATTCATCTGATGACCACGATTGGTCAGATCTATTAATCAAACAAGCTATTTTTAAAGGCTCATAATAATTTTTACCTGGAGCCTCACCATAAACATTAGTAACAGTTTTTTCTAAAACAAATTTATAATAAGCAATTTCTGTTTGAATAATGTCTTTTATAAGTTCGTTATTTAAACTATGAAATAATGATATGTCTCGTGATCCTCCAAATAATGCCATTATAATCGTTTTAAAGTACCTTCTCTAAATTTCATGTGTTTTACTCCTTGTATTCTTACATCATTTTCTCCTTCTTCACTAGTTAGAGTATCATCTAAAAAACTTTGTAAAGACTCTTGTGCTTCACCTCTTGTTACAAATTTTATTCTAAGTCTAATATATTCTGACCCTGATTGTTGTTGATAGTCGTCAGGAGTAATAATAGTTACAATTGTTATTCCTCTTAAAGCTCTAATTTCATTTAAAATATCATAAGTATTAAATTTAGGATCTATAACTAAATCAACTTCTACGCTAAAATTATTTAAAATTTCTAATAATATGTTTTTTAATTTAATCATTAATGTATATATATTTGATATTTACCATCTGCTGCTAACCCTAATGTTCTGTTTAGGTTTTCATCTGCTTTTATTTCTAATTGGGCTTTAGTAGTAGTTGTATCTAAATCCTCTCTTAACATTTCTATAAGTTTCATTTTTTCATCTGCTGCTTCACTTAATAATCTACTGTAATCTAAAGTTGTACTATCTCCCGGGATAGGTAAAGATTGATATTTACCTCTAACACTTCCTAACATTTCTTTTGCTAATGCTACTGTAAATTTTCTGATCCATTGTCTAGCGGGAGCATTAAGATATTTATATGTTGGGTTAATATAAGGTACATTAGAAATATCTGTAATAGTAGATAAAGAAGATGAAGTTCCTGTTTCAGGATTCATAGTTAAATCTTCTCCTCCATCTTCTGTTAGAGCTCCTGATGAATCTGTATATTCAAAATGTAAAGTATAATCATTTGTAGGTATAGGGAATAATTTTAAATATCTATTATTTATTATTTCAAAATGATATCCTGATTTCCTAATATGATCATTCATTTCAATAGCTTGTAATTTTAAGATATCAAAATACATAGGCATTAACATAAAGTTTACACCTGGAGAATAATTACCAAACCCAAAAGTTTGCATTAGAGATTGAATTCCTGTACCTGTACCTGCATAAGGATCAAAATATCTATTAATAGCAGCTGGAGAATAATGATATATTTTATGTATTGTTACAGTACCAGGTAAACTACCACTTATAGTAGAAGTACCTCCAGAACCTGTAGCTGTTAGTAAGTCATATCTTTGTATTCCTGCTTTTACTTTTAAAGATCCTGTATGGAGTTTATTTACATCATAGTAATATCCATCACCATCAGTATCACCTCCTCCTCCACTTTCTCCAGTTGTACCTTGAGATGATATTCCATAATTATCGTCAATATATACATTATTTATAGGTGAAGATCCTGTTGATTTACCCCTTAAATCAATTAAGTTGTTTCTTATTTGAAAAGTATATAATTGATGACCGTATTCGGTTACAGCTTCTTCAAAACAAGAATATAAGTTTAAGTCTTGTAATTCAATATCAACCATAGGATATCCTAATCTTTGAACTACATAAGTTGCTATTCTATCAGCATCGTTTCTAAAATCAGTATCATTATCGTAAAAACCAAAAGGAGTTGGATTTACAACAGTATTAAATGATGAGGAGCCGGGCCATATAGGTATTCTTGCCATTTTTTAAATGAATTAGATTGTTCCTATATAAATATAAAAAGAAAACAATTAATGATAACCGTTTAGCAATTCTAATAAATCTTCTATAGCATCGTGTCTATGACTATCATTTAATACACATTTATATACATAATCAGAATTTATTAATTTAGCCATATCATGGTAAGCTGAATAGTTTTTATCTTTTAAATCGATTTGGTATGAATCACCACAAAATACCATTTTACTGTCTTTACCTAATCTTCCTATAGCCATTGCTAATTGAGATCTTGTAAGATTTTGAAATTCATCTACAATAACAACTGCATTATCAAATGTTCTTCCTCTAAAATGTGCTAAGGATACTAATTCAATTTGTTCACTATTTTCCATTTTTTCTAAAATAGGAGGTTTATTATAAATTTTTCGCATATTTGAACGAATAGGTACAAGCCATGGTTCCATTTTTTCTCGTTCAGATCCTGGTAAAAATCCATTATCTTCCGTAGATACTGTTGGTCTAGTTATAATGATTTTATTAAATTCTCTTTTAAAAAATTGATCTAAAGCAACTTGTACTGCTAATAAAGTTTTACCACTTCCTGCTCTTCCTACAATAAAATTAAATGGGTGTTTTAATATTTGTGTTTTTGCTTTTTTTTGTTCTGGTGATAAACTTAATGAAAATTTTACGGAACCTTTTGGTGGTTTTCTATCAATGTTTTGTTTAGTCATATAATGTAACGTTTGATAATACATATAAAAAAAAGAGTCGCTTACGCGACTCTTCTTTAAGATTTAATAGATTAACTATTAACCAAATATTTGAGCTGTGTGAACAAGATGTGTATATTGGTCAGCAGCATTAGCAGCACTCCAATCTACATTCATAGTAATTACTAAATCTACTGTAGTATCAATAGCAGTAGAAGCTACATAGTTTCTTACAATAGTACCACCAGCAGCATCCGTATGTATTTTACTTATAGCGGCAAAAGTAGTAGCAGATAAGATGTGGATTTCAGAATCTGCCTGAACTACATCATTGTCAGCTACATCTAAAGCAGCACCTGATGCTAAAGCTACAGTTGTAGATCCATGAGTTAAATTTAAAATAGCAGTTAATTCATCTGAACCATTAGTAGAAGTAAGAGTTCCAAAGCTCATTACTTTAATTACTGTACCTACATTTAATCTTCCCGCTGGAATTGTTAATGTACCTGCATCTGCAGCATCTGTTGAATTATTATGTGTTGTAGAAGTTCCTACAACGTTATCTGAAACATGATTAAACTTACTGTCTAAGATGTTATCAAATGTTCTATTAGTGTTTTTTAAAGCACTTAAACTTAATTGTCCCATTTTTTTTATATTTTTATGAGATTATAGGGATAAAACTATAGTGGTCAATCCATAGAGTCTATTTTCCCCGTTTTTATATTGTTAAAACAATAGTGACCTATATTGTTTATCGTAAATAAATATAAAAAAAGAGCCGCTAATGCGGCTCCCTTTTATAAAGATTTAAAATCAATTATTACATATCATTTAAGTCCTGGATATATACCTTACCATAGAAATCTGGTCGTACCATTTTCTTAGCATACCTAGTCATGATACCTTTTCTTGGTGTAAATGACACAGGGTCATACACTAGAGGCGTCATAATTAAAGGAATGTAAGGAGCAAATACTGCACCTGTTTCAAGGAATTGGCTTCCTTTATATCCCATCAAAATAATGTTTTCAGTGATATAAGGATTCTTATAAACAGTATATCTGTTGTTTAAAGATCCAAGTTTTTGAACACCCATGTTGTATTTGTCGTCGTCTCCTGCGGAGTCAGCAGCAAATCCTGGGATTGATTCAAGAATTGTAGATACTTTAGGGCCACATACCATCCAGTTAGCACCTCCTCTTAATGTTTTCTGGTGAATCAAGTTACTAACTTTTTGTAATTTAATACCTAAAGTTTGGAACCATGACATTTTTGTATAATATACACCAGCGTCATTAATAGTTGATGAAATAGTTGGATGAGAAGCACCTCCTGTAGTATGGTTTGAACTTACAGTTACATCTTTTGCAACAGTAGCACTCCATGCTTCCATAGTGTCAGCATTTCTAATCAGCATATCTAAGATTTCTAAATCAATTTCCATTGAGATATATTCAGATAACATAGAAGTTAATTCTGCTTCAGCGTCAATTGAATGATAAGCATTCAGGTCTTGAGCGAACTCAGGAGTCCATTGTGCTTTCAATTTACGTGTTTTAGCAGCAACTGTGTCACTTCTTAATTGAACATTGATTGAAGGAATATTAAGTTCTGATATAGCATTTGTTGCAACATCTCTATCTTCAAAGTCACCTACATTGTTTAAGTTGTCTGGACCTTGGTTGTAATATACCTTAACAGTATCGTCAGCGTGATGTATTAATGCATCTGAACGAGATACTACAAACTCAATTTGACCAGTTGAATTCAACCTTGTAAATTGAGGATAATTTATGATCTGTTCGTCAGCTGTAGCTGAACTTGTTTGGATAGAAAATGCTCTAATACCATCTGGATCAAAGTCTGTAAGAGATGCTGTTGCAACTCTATAAATTACAACTTTATCACTAACACCACCAG
>VTLG01005083.1_pt1 | contig 10237 bp, 13 predicted proteins | sample 4694571 | NCBI WGS metagenome assembly VTLG01 (sample SAMN12604809, study PRJNA352737) | marine metagenome | biome: ENVO:00000447; feature: ENVO:00000209|ENVO:00000569|ENVO:01000036; material: ENVO:00002151; isolation source: viral sequences binned using virsorter ... | reverse complement strand
GAGGGAGAAGAATGGACAGATGCTCGTGGTCGTAGTTGGAAGATAGAAGATGGTAAAAGAAAACAAATTACTAAAATCCCACCAAGAGGATTTGATAAATGTAATGATTGTGAAAAGCTCATACTAAAAACAATTGACCAACAGACATATGATAGGATGGGTAGATGTAAATACTGTCAGATTGACTTTGAGATGAAATTAAAAAAAGAAGGGAAGTGGGAAGATTGGGTTAAAGAGATGGAAACTAAAAGATGGGAATCTGTGCTTGCTGAATATGAACAAGAAATGAATTTACAAAATGAGAGTAAAGGTGCTTTTGATAAAACTGTTGCAAACGCTATAGCAAATCATGAACATAGGAAATGAGTAATTTAAAACAAGCGATAAAACAAAACTATCTAAAGTGTGCTAAAGATCCTTCATACTTTATTAATGAGTTTTGTGTGATACAACATCCTCAGAGGGGTAAGATAAAATTTAAACTTTTTCCTTATCAGTATGATGTATTAGATGAGTACGCAGAAAACGACTATAATGTCATACTAAAATCTCGTCAGTTAGGTATATCAACACTTACTGCTGCATATTCATTATGGATGATGTTGTTTAATGCAGATAAAAATATTTTATGTATTGCTACTGCAAAAGATACAGCAAAAAATTTGGTAACAAAAGTTCGTGTTATGTATGATGGACTACCACAATGGTTGAAAACTGCTATTGTTGAAAACAATAAATTATCTTTAGTGTTTAAGAATGGTTCACAGATAAAGGCAATTGCTTCTAATGAATCAGCTGGTCGTTCTGAAGCTCTATCACTACTGATTCTTGATGAGGCAGCATTTATTGATAAGATTGATACGATATGGACTGCTGCTCAACAGACATTGGCTACTGGTGGTAAGTGTATTGCTATCTCCACACCAAATGGTGTTGGTAATTGGTTTCATAAAACTTGGATGGATGCTACCGATGGTCTAAATAAATTCAATACTGTTAAACTTCATTGGACAGACCATCCTGAAAGAAACGAAGAGTGGAGAATAGAACAAGATCGAATATTAGGACCAAGTAAGGCTGCTCAAGAATGTGATGCTGACTTTTTAAGTTCAGGTCGCTCTGTGGTTGATCCTGCTATATTAGAATGGTATAAAGAAAAGATGTGTTGTGAACCAAATGAAAAAAGTGGCTTTGATAGAAACCTTTGGATTTGGGAATATCCAAATTACGATAAGAATTATTTAATATGTGCTGATGTAGCTCGTGGTGATGGAACAGATTATTCGGCTGCACAAGTTTTTGATATAGAAGAGATGGAACAAGTTGCTGAATATAAAGGTCAGTTAGGAACAACAGAGTTTGGAAACTTTCTCATAGAACTAGCTACTAAGTATAACGATGCCTTACTTGTTGTGGAAAATAACAACATAGGGTGGGCAACTTTACAAACTATTATTGATAGAGGATATGAAAATCTTTTTTATCAAGAAAAAAATCATCTAATTGTAGATGAGGATATACAACACACAAACAAATATAGAAGTATAGATAGAAACAAAATACCTGGTTTTACTACAACAATGAAATCAAAACCATTAATTATCGCTAAGATGGAAGAATATACTCGTGAAAAGATGGTTAAAATAAAATCTACACGATTAATTGATGAACTTTTTGTATTTATATATAAGAATAGTAAAACTGAAGCATTAGATGGATATAACGATGACCTTGTTATGTCGTATTCTATTCTTCTGTGGATAAGGGATACGGCTATCCGTATTCAATCAGAAAGAAACGAGTTTCAGAGTAGTTTGGTTGGTGCAATTGGAAACCTAAATGGTAACACAACTGTAATGACTCCATCTGCTCCGAAAAGTAATCCGTATAAGGTAAAACTTAAAAACGGTGAAGAAGAAGATTTAAGTTGGCTATTGGGGTAAAACATGGCAGATAATTTATTTACAAGACTTGGTAGATTATTTCAATCTAATGTAATCATTAGAAAGACAGATGATAATCGTTTGGTGGTAAAAGATTTAGACTTTACACAAACAAGTTTAACATCAAATTTTATTGACCGATATCAAAGGTTAATACAAAACACATATTCAAATCCATATTCGGTTGCTCAAAACAGACGAGCTGCTTACGAAATAAGAAAACACGATTTGTTTAAAGATTACGAGATGATGGATCAAGATCCTATTATTGCATCTGCTCTCGACATATATTCAGATGAAAGTACGGTTACGAATATTGAGGGAGAAATTTTAAAAGTAAAAAGTGAAAACACAAAAGTCCAAAAGATTTTACACAACTTATATTATGATGTAATTAACATCGAGTACAATTTGTGGAGTTGGATTCGTAACATGACTAAGTATGGTGACTTTTATCTTCAGTTAGATATTGTAGATAAGTTTGGAGTTGTAAATGTTAAACCAATTAGTGCTTACGATATTACAAGATTAGAAGACCACGATCCTGCTAATCCACAATTGATTCAGTTTGAAATAAACATGGAGAACAAAGAAATAAAAGAAAACTATGAGATGGCTCATTTTCGTGTTTTATCCGACACAAACTTTTTACCATATGGGCGCTCAATGTTAGAAAACGGAAGAAAAATATTCAAACAACTGACTTTGATGGAAGACGCTATGTTAATACACCGTATTATGAGAGCGCCCGAAAAAAGAGTTTTTAAGGTCGATGTTGGGAATATCCCACCAAGAGAAGTTGAGCAATTTATGCAACGAATTATCAACAAGATGAAAAAGACACCTGTAATCGACCAAAACACAGGCGAGTATAATTTAAAATATAATGTAGAGTCAGTTACAGAAGATTACTTTCTACCTGTTCGTGGTGGGGATAGTGGAACTGAGATTGACACTTTACCAGGTCTTTCAAATAATGACCAAATAGAAGATATTGAATATCTACGAAATAAGTTAATGGCAAGTCTTCGTATTCCAAAAGCTTTTTTAGGATATGAAGAAGGTCTAAGTGGTGGTAAAGCTACGCTGGCTGCTGAAGATGTTCGTTTTGCTAGAACAATCGAAAGGTTACAAAAGATTATTGTTAGTGAGTTAACTAAGATTGGTATTGTCCATCTTTATTCACAAGGATTTAATGACTCTGATTTAATTGATTTCACATTAGAATTGCAAAATCCATCTATGATTCATGAACAAGAAAAGATTGAACTGATGAGTCAACAACTTGATATTGCAGAAAAGGCAATTGACAGTAAATTATTTAGTCGTAAATGGATATATGACAATATATTTGATTTAAGTGATGAAGAAAAAGTCAATATCTATGAATCAATCGTTGAAGATACAAAACAAAAGTTTCGTTTAGAACAAATCGAAACAGAGGGTAAAGATCCTGCTACAGAACCACCTGAAGAAGAAGGTGGAGAAGAAGATGATTTTGAAGTAAGTAGAAAAGGCGAATGGGGTGGTAGTGAAAAAGATCCTTTTAAAGACAAAGAAACAATGAAAGACAAATATGGTCATGAAAGTCTAAAAGATGTTGATAGGTCATATGGAAAGAGAGAATTTAAGGGTAAATCACCTTTAGCACAATCAAAAGCTAGCACTATAGTTGCTCGTGAAGGTATATTAAATCAACTCAAAGAAAAGTTTCCTAAAAAGAAACCATCTATGTTGAGTGAAGATAATATAATAAAAGAGTAATTTCCTATTTAATCTAAATTATGTTATATTTATATATGAATAATTGTATCATAACACTTTGGAATATTCTATGAGTAAATTTAAACATAGTAAGTTAAGAAATACGGGACTTCTTTTTGAATTCCTTTTAAGACAAGTAACCGTAGATGTTTTGAACAAGAAAAAGGAATCGTCAGCTCTTAAAATAATTAAAAAACAATTTAATGAACATACCGAAATAGGTAAAGAGTTAGCACTATATAATCTCATCATGACTAAAAAATTTAAATCAGATAAAAAAGCTGATTTCTTTTTATCAGAAGTGATTAGACAGAGAGGAAAATTAAATAATGCTGTTCTTCGTAGAGAGAAATATAATATTATTGCTTCCATAAAAGAATCTTATGATGTAAATCAGTTATTTAGTTCCAAAGTTCCAAATTATAAAGTGTTTGCTTCTGTATATAAATTATTTGAAGGTATTAATGAAATGGGAGCTGATGAAAAAACTGAAAGTTATTTTATAATAATTGAAAATGTAACAACTTTAAAACATACTAAAAATAAATCTTATATACCTAAAGAATTTAAAGATAAAGATTTAAGAATACTTTCTTATAAAACACTTTTAGAAAAGTTTAATAAAAAATATACTAATCTTTCTGATGAACAAAAACATGTTCTTAAAGAATATATTAGCAATATTTCTAATACCAATAACTTTTCCATATTTGTAGAAACTCAAATACCAAAACTTAAAAATAAGTTAAATGGTAAAGTTAAAAAAGTAAAAGATAAAGTATTAAAAATTAAATTACAAGAAGCAGTCAATTGTGTTGATAAATTTTGTTTAAACGAATCAAAACAAACAGATGACAACTCTGTTGTCCAATTGTTGAGATATTATGAACTCGATAAAGAACTCGACAAAGTTTGATTCCATAGTTAAGGAACTGGCAAATAAGTTATATCAAAAGAAGTTGAGTGAAATAACTACAACTGCCAGTATTGATCCTATAATGACACCTTATGCTTTTAGTAAAAAAGGGATGAAAAAGAAGAGGAAGAAAAATATTGAGAAACAAACTGGATATAAGTTTGTTGATGAAGCTTTATCTAATGATGATTTGAAAAAGATAAAGAAAGAAATAAGAAAAGAAGTATCCGATATCCTTTTCGATATTTGGGTAAAACGAAGCTCGTGGGGAGGTAAATAATGCCAAGGTATCAAGCAGATCCAAATAACCCTAAAAAACAAATACCAAAGCAAACTAATTCACAGAATTTTGCTGGTATTGCTGTTTTTGCAACAGATGCTCTGGCACAAGTATCTAATCCCGCAACTGGTACAATGACATTTAGTCAAGAGAGTAATAAAATTTTTATTTACAATGGGACGGCTTGGGTAAAAACTGCTGCTTTATCATAACATAGGAACTTAAAATGAATAAAAAATTATTAGTAGATGTAAGACCATTTGAAATATCTCGTCAGAAAATTGACGAGAGTATCAAAGAAAATGACGGTCGTTTAGTAGTAAAAGGTGTGCTACAGAGAGCTGAATCAAAAAATCAAAATGGACGAGTTTATCCACGAGAAGTATTATTAAAAGAAGTTTCTAAGTATTTAGAAGAACAAGTTAGTGAGAGACGAGCACTCGGTGAACTCGACCATCCAGAATCTTCTGTAGTTAATTTAAATAATGCGTCACATAATGTTATTGAGATGCATTGGGATGGTGACGACTTATTAGGAACTGTAGAAGTTCTGTCCACACCAAGTGGAAACATATTAAAAGAACTATTTAAATCAGGTATCAAACTTGGTATTTCATCAAGAGGATTAGGTAGTGTAGAACCAGTAAATGAAAAGAATGGTGAGGATGGAACTGTTGAAGTTCAACCAGACTTTGAACTTATTGCTTTTGATTTCGTATCTAATCCATCCACACATGGTGCTTTCATGAGACCTGTTAACGAAGGTGTAGAGAAACAAAAACCTGAAACAAAAATTGAATCTATTATCAACTCAATAATGAGGGGATAAAATGCCATCGGTTTCCAAGAAACAACAGAAGTTCATGGGAATTGTTCGGTCAATCCAAAAGGGTGAACAACCCGCAAGTAAATTTTCCAAAGATGCTCAAGATGCTGCTAAGAAGATGAAGAAGAGTAGTGTGAAGAAATATGCTAAAACCAAACACGATGATTTACCTGTCAAAAAAGAATCCTTATCAAAATCACAGATTAAAAAGATGAGAGATGAGTTTGATAAAACAGGTGAACTACCACCTCATTTAAAAAAGATATCAAAAGCTAAAAAAGAATTTGAGAAAAAATTTAAAGTAAAGGATGTTGAGATACCTGGTTTAGAATGGATGAGTAAGTTAGGTGAGGCTGCTGATAGAGATTATAAAGCAGAATACAAAAAATTTCAATCATCAACAAAAGCTAAGAAATACAGAGCTGAGTTGAATAAATACAACCGACAAAAAGGCACTTATGGAAATGGAGACGGAAAAGACGCTTCTCATAAGGGGGGAAAAATCGTGGGGTTTGAGAAAGAATCAACCAACAGAGGACGAGCTGAAAAGAGTCGTTTGAAAAAAGAAAGTGTTGTTAATGAAAACCCAGCTGCCATAGCTGCTGCACAAAGAATGGTTGTTCAAAATAAAGCTGGAAAAAAAGTGTCTGTTATGACGGCAAAAAACAAATCTTATGCCGAAAAAGATCCTGCTGCTCATAAAAAAGCTAAAAGTATTTTTCAAAGAATCAAAGATAAGTTTCTTAAAAAAGAAATAGATGAATATGTCGATACTATTTTAGAGGATTTGTGTTTATGTGAGGCTTGTCAAAAAGGATATATGACTCATCCAACTCGTAAGACAAAAATTATGTTTGGTAAAAGATACAGAAATTGTATTAAGAAAGAGGATGTGAATGAAGCCGTATACAAACTTAAACGAGGTAGCACCAACAAAGACTTGGATGAACTCGATGCTTTATTGGCTAGAGCTGGATTTAAGGGAAAACCTGATTTTAACAAAATGACCTGGTCAATAAAAAATAAAAATCCAAAGATAGCAAAAATCATTAAGAGTAAAGGTGGGAAGAAAATTAAAGAATCTGTGGATGAAGCAGTATCTGCAAAAGGTTGGAATATGTCTAAAAAGTTTATTACAATTCTTGGTAGAGAAGTAAAAAATCTAGTTAAATATCACAGACAACAAAATGAAGAAGATTTTCTTGAAGTTGCAAATTATATGGAATTGCAATTAAAGTATATGAAAAAGAATTTAAATGAAGGAACTTGTGGATATGGTATAGATGGGAAGATTGGTGAAGAACCAGCAGGTCCTAACTTGATGAAAAAAATCAAAAAAATATCCAAAGATAAAGAAAAGAAAAAAATATTAAAATCAAAGAAAGAAGGTGTGAATGAAGCTGGTATGGAACTTAAAAAGTTAGAAGATGCTATCAAGATGTTTCAAAAGAAGATTGATAAACAAGGTAGAGTTACTAATGCTAGAGATGAAGACCATCTTAAAAATCTAATAAAGATTTATAAACAAATGGGTGGTAAGAAAATTAAAGAATCTGTAAATGAAAGACTAAACCAATCACAGGCAAAAACATTGTTAAGACAATTAGGTGGTAACAAATTTATCATGATGACTGGTGCAAAACAAATGTCAATAGGTAAAAATGGTTTAACAATGAAGATTGGTAGAAACTCAAAAAGTATAACTCATGTTGCTATCGATTTAGACAGAGGTAAAGATTTATACATTATGAAATTTATTAGAGTTAGAAAAGGTATACCCAAAGTTGTAAAACAATACGATGGTATTTATGCCGATAATCTAAATAATATATTTGAAAAAGAAACTGGTTTATACACAAGACTGTAGGAGTAAGTTATGAAAGAAACTATTAAAAAAATTGCAAACGGAGATTTACCAACAGGACCAGATAAGTATTATGGTGGAGATGGTTTACCAGATTGGATGCAGTTCACAATTACAGTTGGTATGTTTGGACTATTATATTGGATATTACATCTATTGTTTCATCCAACATTAGAACTTGACGAAACCCATAGAGATTTATTAAACATTATCTTAGGTAGTTTTATTGCTTCCTTTGGTAAAACAATAGACTTTTGGTTTAGACATTCCAAGAAGTCAAAAGAGAGTAAATAATGAGTTTTTTAGCAACAATAGGAAAAGCCGCTGGTAGTTTACTTGGTGGTGATGCAATTAAAGATGTAGGAAATATAATAGATAACCTACATACTTCAGGTGAAGAAAAGGCAGAGGCCAAAGAAAGAATCACACAGATATTAGCTGATGCTGAACAGAAAGCTCAAGCTCAAGTATCTGCTCGTTGGGAAGCTGATTTAAAATATGGTAGTTGGTTAAGTAAAAATATAAGACCACTAACATTAATTTTCCTTACAGGTGTTTTTGTGGTGTTAAGTGTATTTGATGGTAATGCTGGAGAATTTACAATAGGTGAGGCATATGTGCCTGTATATCAAACTCTACTTATGACTGTGTATGCTGCTTACTTTGCTGGTCGTTCAATTGAAAAGGTAAAAAAAGTAACCAAATGATTAAGTTAAAAGACCTTATAAAAGAAGAACAGCTCAATGAAAAAGCCTATGTTGATACCAACGGCACATTTGAGGTAAAAGGTTTTGGTGGTAATAATGTTTTTATTAAAACTAAAAACTTACAAATAAATTTGTCTTTTAAAGGTGATGAGTTAAAAGATGCCTTAAATAAAGGCAAGGGTAAAGGTAAAGTGGTAATGGCTGGAGTGAAAACTAATGATTAAGTTAAAAGAATTACTAAATGAAAAAACAGTATCTATGGGACAAGTTCACTCTAACCCTTACGCATCCTCATTTAAGTCACAACAACAAATAAAAGAAGATGGTCATACAGATATCCCATCTGCTATAAGAAAATTAAAAACATCTATTGAAGATGCAAACGACATAATGAATAAACTTAATAGTATGTCAGAAGAACAATCATTACCAAGTTGGTGGACAGATAAGATTACTCTTTCTGCTAATTACTTAAACAAAGCTAGAGATTACATATTAAACTCAAAGGAAACCGAATAAGATAATATTTATTATTATGAAAGACCAAATTACATACAACGGAAAAAAATACAAAAGAGTTGATGAAAGTCTTGATAGAAGAGTGACTGTAAAAGAAGTTCGCTCTTGGTTAAAAAAATTAGAAGAGTTTCGTTATAGAAAGATAAGAAATGTTGATGCTAGAAGAGTTACTTCTTTTATCAATAGTAATTTAAGTGAAACAGATTTACCGAGTTCCTTACAGAAGAAGTGGGAACACGCCAAATACGGTAGAGAAAAACATTTGGCAGACAAATTCATCAAAGAAAAAATTAGTCAGAAGTGGAGCGAGATTGCTCAAAATGAGGGTGTTGAAATGAAAAATATTAGTTTATTAGGAATAGTAGAAGACCTTGTGCCAGTTAAGGAACGAGAGCAAGGGGTAAACAAGTTCGAGGTCATCGAGGCTGTAAAAAACTATCAGATGATAGGTGGACAACTTTTCAAAGACAATGGTATTATTGAAGTTGCTAAACAACTTGTTGGTATTGCCGAATCTGCTCAAAATCATGTACTAAGTGAAACCGATGATTGGTTTGATTCTGTTTCTGTTAAAAGAAATATGAAAGAGTTAAAAGGTTTAACAGGTCAATTTAAAAAAGCTGCTCTTGAAGCCAATGCCGTAAACGAAAGATTAAATGCCCTATATGAAGATATGGGACATATTCTAAATAGATATTATGATATTGAGGAAGCTATGGATCCTGTTGGTAAAGAGGATGGTGATATAGACAATGATGGTGACCAAGATGATAGTGATGAGTATCTAGCAAAACGCCGTAAAGCTATTTCTAAGGCAATAAAAAAACAAAATGGAGATAAGTAGTACATTTATTTATGCCTCATTAATATTATGGCAAATCGGTTTTATCATAGGAATATTATTAAAGTTATTTTACAAACCAAGTGGGAAAAAATTTTTATCAACTGTTGTTTCAAACACACCAGCAGTTGAGGTGGAGACACCAAAATCAAAACCTAGTCACATTGATATTGAAATGAAAAAAAATATATCATTACATAAAGCTAAAGTATCATCCGTTAAATCAGATGAGGTGATTAAGGGTAAAGTGTCAACACAGAAAGATAAACTTAAACAACTTAGAAGAGGTTAACATGGCTAAAGGATTAGATTGCGGAACATCATTTTATATTGCTGCCACAGAAGACACAATAAAGAAACAAAGAAATGCTTTCTTGACTGTTGATGGTGAAGTGGGACAAGTAAAAAGAATGTTAAAAAGACAAGGAATTCCTTTCGTAGAAAAGGCTGGTAAGATACATATCGTTGGACAACATGCCTTTAACTACGCTCAAATATTCTCAACAGCAGAACTTAAAAGACCAATGAAAAGTGGTTTATTGAATCCGACTGAGAAAGATGCCCTACCTGTTCTAAA
>VTLG01003343.1_pt1 | contig 10240 bp, 14 predicted proteins | sample 4694571 | NCBI WGS metagenome assembly VTLG01 (sample SAMN12604809, study PRJNA352737) | marine metagenome | biome: ENVO:00000447; feature: ENVO:00000209|ENVO:00000569|ENVO:01000036; material: ENVO:00002151; isolation source: viral sequences binned using virsorter ... | reverse complement strand
GTCACGGCTGTTTTTAGTTTTGAACCGGGATTTAATCTTCTATAGGCAGCAACACCGGCTCGTGTCATGCCTGCTCCAGATTTTGTAGATCTGAAATTCTTTTTGTTTCTTGGAGGCATTTTACTCATTAGACTAAGCCTCCCATACCCATTTTTTTTCTTTTAGCAAATGTTGAAACGTTAGTTGGTTTTGGTCCTGTATTACCCGCTGCTCTTTTTCGTTTGACAGCACTCGCCCTTTGCGATTCGCTCATCCGTGTGGCTTTTGCAAGTGGGACGCATTTTGGATACTTTCGTTTCGCATCCTTCTTTTGTTTTGAACGGCCACATTTGGCGAACGAACCATCTTTTCGTTTGCTCCCAATGTCTACCCATTTTTGTGCGAACCATTTATCAAGACCATTTTTAGCCATGGTATTAATATACCTTAGTAATCTTTCTTCTATTCTTCATGACTTTACCACAACCCGTAGCTATACCACCACGTTTTAATCCCTGTCTTTTTAATCTAGCAGTAGCTTCTGCAAGTCCACCACCCATATAACCAGGTCTCATCATGCCACCCATAGCAGCAGGTTTACGTCCTTTAAAATCTTTTCTTTTAACTCCAGAGGGATCTTTAATTTTACCTGCACAAATTTTACTAGCATATGCGTTTGCGTATGCTGAGGGGTAAACTTTAAATTTTCTCTTCGCAGCCGATTTTCCTCTAGGACATAGTTTAGTCATTATTTTCTCGCTGTTTGTTTTGCTCTTTTGAAGTCAGATGCTTTTGGTGCACCCTTTGCACCTTTTTTTCTCATCTTGCCTCCACGTTTTCTTTTAGCGTGAATGTTAGCGTATAAGCCTTTACCGGCCATTACTTAACTTTCCCACCATTCTTCATGTAACCCATTTTGTTTCTAACTTTTTTGGGTAACTTTTTTAAACCTTTTTGACTTGGCTTAACAGGCTTTAGAGCCTTTCCACCTTTTTTCATCATAGGTCTTTTCATCATTGTTCCTGGCATATTATTTCCTCGCTTTCCCAAATCCTCTGATTTGAATTTTATTTTTCTTTTTAACTCTTACTGCTTTTCCACCTGTTTCAGTTTTTACAATTTTACCACCATCTTTAGCCATGGCATCACTAAAAAAAGAATCATCGATAACTGGTGTTCTTTGCATTCCCATGTTTCTACTTAGATTACTTGGCATAACAGCTCTGTTTCTAAAAGCATCTCTATTAGGAAAAGTTATCCCACCTTGTGTAATAGATCCGTCTTGATTACGAATTATAGATTTTGGATTAAAAGGTGTATTTACTCCTGGACGTATAGATTTTGGATTTCTTTTAGGCATAAATTTAACACCTGACCCACCTCTCATAATATCATCTTGAAAAACTTTCGGTGTTTCAACTTTTACGTCTTTTGCCATTTGATCTATGGTTCCTGCTTTTGGTCTTGAAAACGCAGTTCCTTTTCCTCTACCGAGTAACATAGCACCACCTAACAAACCTGCTAGTGCTGCTAATCTTTTATTTCTTCTTCTAGATTTTTTACTCATTATTTTTTACCATTTCTCCAAATCTGTGTTCCCTTTATACCATATACGCTCGCAACTACAAGGATCCATAAATTTGTGAACCAGGTCGGCAGCTGTGAGAAGTATTCAAAGAACAGTTTAACTTTATCCATAGCAGCAGGATCTTCAGATACCACTGCCCAGGCCAAAACCACTACGGGCGCTGACAAAATCAATAAAATGAATTCGTCCTTCCAGTCTGATTGCCTAGCTTCTAGCAATTTACCCTGGTATTCGGCCTGTCCGTCGGCCATACGTTTTGCATGCATGTGTTGAGCGTCTGCCATAGCCATTTTCGTCTCTTGACGCTTCTTAAATATGTGCGTTCCAGCGTTAATTGCTACTTTTGCTAAACTAAACCATGCCATGTTATTTTTTCTCCTTAATTCCTGCTTTTGATAACGCTATCGCTATCGCTTGTTTACGTTTTTTTACTTTTTTCTTAGAAGAACCTATATTTAATTTACCTTTTTTAAATTCTCTCATAACTTTTGCAACTTTTTTCTGTTTTTTATCCATAAAAACTAGTTTTTGTTCCTAATTATTGCAACATTACCTATCGGACTGTCTAATTTAGGCGCCGAGGGTATTGTTTTACTTAAAATTGTCTTTTCTATAGACGTATTTGCTCTTAGTTTAGCTAATTCTTCGTTCTGATCAAGTTTTTCTTCTTGATTTTCTTGATTCATCATAGCTCTCATCTTATCTAAGTTCAATCTTTCCTCTCCTTCTTCACGTTTTCTTTGATCGTCCATTGCTCGAAGGTCTAATTCTCTTGCTTTTAGTTTTGCAACAGGGTCATTTCCAAAATCACCCATAATTTTGTTCTCTTCTTCTTTAAATTCTTGTGTCATCTCTGCAATCAACTTAGATTTTCTTGCTTCCAACGCTAAAGTTAGAGTTAAAAGTTGTTGTTGAGTGTTTGGATCTTGTTGTAACATTGGATTTTGTTGAACAGCCATTTGTAATTGCTGTAATTGTTGTAACTCTTCTATAAATTCTACTTCAATCTGCTCTTGCGCCATGAATGCAATGTGTTCAAAAATATTTTTTTCTAATGCACCAAGAACTGCAGGATTATTTTTAGCTAAATTAGTAGCCATAAAATTTAAGTGAGTTGTAATGTGTGATCTGTGGTCTTGACCTTTGAATGCTTGAAAAGGTTTACCACTCATCGCTAAAATATTTTCAGTAGCTGGGTCCATTGGCATAGGTTGCTGTGGTGGTGGAAGTATCTGATCAATATTTTTTATACCGATCGCTTCATACATATCCCTATATGCTTCATACATATTATGTATCTGTGGATTTGACATCGCAAGTTGTAGCTCTGTTTGTGCTAAACTAATTCTTTGTGATTGTGAAAATATATTTGGATCAGCAACAGGTATAATATCTACTCTATCATCAAAGTCTGTTTGCTTAATCATTCTTTGTGCACCAACAACATCATAAGGATATTCAGGTGGTAGATATTGTGCAAACACATCTGCTAATAATTTAAACTCTTGTTTCATTGCAGCATACATTCTTTTATGGATTGCTGACATCACTCTTGAGCCACGCTCTAACAGAGCAATCGTCGTTCCAACAGCTGCTTGTTGGTTGCCGTCACCGACTTGCATATCAGCAATCGCGGCAAATCTTTGACCAGCTTGAACCACGACACCCATTAATTGTAATAGTGTTCCCGATGGTTCTTTAAATGGTAGAGGCATAAATGCATCTCTGATGTTACCACCAGGAGCATCCACATCTCTAAATTCACCAGGTTTAATAGACTCAGCTTCGTCTCTAAGTCTAATACCCCTTTGCTTAAATCCTGCAGGCATGTTTGAAAAACTTCCTGCATCTATTAAAGATCTTAATGTTGCTGTTGCAGTTTTAGATAAACCACCAATCATGTGTATTAAACCAAAGCCATAAAAACCTAGACCAGGTAAAAATTTAAAGTGTACAAAGTAATCTATTTTTTTTCTAAGTGGATCTCCCATTTTAAAATTTCTTCTAATAGATAAAACTTCTTTACTGCCTTGATCTAAAGTTACAATGTATGGTAATTTAATTCCTGTTTTTTCTCCAGTCTCTTGATTTAAATCTTCAAAACCTTCTAGATCTAAATCAACGTGATACTCTAGAATTGTAAAATCATTTTCTTCTTTTGATTTTCTTATACCTTCTACTTCTAATTCTTTTTTCTCAACTTCTGTATCTTGTGTGTATCCCGGTTGTATTTCTATGTCTCTATAAAAACCAGATACTTGTTTTTTTCTTAAATCGTTCTCAGACATTTTTAATCTGTGTATCACAGCCTCTGCATCTTCTAGTGATGTCGCTGTATACGGAACTATCAAATCGTCTGACGGGACAAATTTAGAAACGGCTCTGTCAAGTAATTCGTCGTAGTAGACTTTCTTGAAAGCAGAGCCGCTAAGAGGGAGATAAAAAAGCATCTGATCGAACTCGGGTTCATACTCTTTCATCTTGTTCATGAGTTGATAGTTCATGAAATTTTTTACTCTAGCCGCTTGATCTTCTTTTACTCTGTCCACAACACCCATGATCTGAGTGTGCACTGGACCTTTTGCTGGCAGTAATTCTTTGTAAGCTTGTGCTTGAAACTGTGTGACCGCTTCTCCTAATACCGGGTGTGTTACACCTGAAGCACCTTGAAACGGTTGTGTTCTATCTTCGTATTTAAATCCTAAAAGGTCTAAACCTTTTATGTAACCATCTTCCCATTCTTTACGAGAAGATTTGTAATTCATGTAATTGTTAAAAAGATCTGACCCTAACGTACCTAAAACATCGTCAGGTAATAAATCTGCTAAGTTATCAAAATGTGATTCTGTATTTTGTTGATTAACTTTGTTTGGTTCAAAGTTAATATCTACCGAACCATCTTCGTTCTCTTGTACTTCTACGCCTTCACCACCTTGTGATTCTGCTACTTGTTCTTCTGCTATTGCAACTTCTTCGTCGCTAGGCGTTGTTACTTTGTTCTCTACGACGTTTGGTAGAGCTTTGTCTATTGTTGACATTCTTTTTCTCCGAGTTCTTGACTACTATAGTCTGTTTAAAAGGAACATTCAACCCCTGTGAATTAGGTCCCTTCTTTGGTGGTGGTCCACCTCCTGGTATTAATTTAACCATTATAAGTCACTTAATTTTTGTAGACCCATTATGCCTAAGGATGCTCCTAATCCAATACCTCCAGCTCTAGATAATAATCTTAATGCTGTAGGACTCATACCTAATCTCATAGCTGATGCTATGTTAGGATTGACTCCTCTAGCTGCAATTTTAGTTGCTGGTTCTGCAAATGTTGCACCAAGATAATTCAATGGGTCTGTTGCAATATCTAATGGTGAATCACCTTCCGCTATCTGTGAAGTTATATTAGCTGCTTCCATTGGTAATAAACCTAAAGGTGTTCCGAGTGAAGCTAGACCTCTACCTAAAACTCTTGCACCAGTTTTAATTGTACCAGGTGCAACTCTTTTCTTTTCAATACCAAGTGCTCTAGATTTACTAGCTTTAATTGTTGATGGTGCTGTAACAGCTATACCTGCAGCAGCCTCTGCACCCAACGCCGGTAATTGGTAATCTAATATTGCAGGTCTATCAAAATTTATTGTCACTGGATCTGTTGCCATTTCAACTAACATACTTTTCTGTTGATCTTCGTTTGATAGATAAGTTGTTGGGTCGTCGTTTCTAAATTCTTTTACTAATCCTGCACCGGCAGCTCCTGCGATTGCAGCTGCACCAAATCCTCTGATACCAGGGTTTCTTAAAAAACTAGTTGCTGCAGATTTTAACTTTTGCATAGCAGTGCTTGTGCCAGGTGAGTTTTCAAAAATTTGTGCAGCTTTTATTGGGTCTTTTTTAATTGCATTTGCACAATCTCCAGGTAATCCACCGTTAGATAAAAAACTACAAACTACTAATTGATCTTTTTTAGATAACCTGTTAGCAGCGTTTAATAAATTTCTTTTTAAATTTTTTTGTATTTCAGGAAATGGTCTAGCTCCTTTTACATCTAGGTAATATTTTTTTTCATCAGCTAGACTTTGTAGATCAATTCCCATGTCTTTATATTTAGCTAAATCAGACGCTTTATAAGTATCTGTTAATTTAGTTCCAGGTATTATTTCAGGGATTCTAAGTTGTTTTGAAGATCCTGGAAATTGTTTTTCAATTCCTTCAATAAACTTAGGTCTAGTTATTTCATTAAATTTTCTAATTTGTTCGTAGCCGGCATCTATATCACCCGCTTTAATTAATTTATCTGCTCGTGTTAACGCTTTAGATAAATCACCTTGTAACCCAGCTAATTTACCTTGGTTAATGTCTGATTTAGTAATATCAACAAATGCTGCATACGGTGCTAATTTATTACTGACCGACCCACTAACACTAGTTATTTCGTTCAAACTAAAACCATGACCAGTGCCTAAGTATTTATTTAAATTTTCTTTAAAAAATCTTTTAAATTTTCTAAATGTACCAACTTCTTGACCAATTGATTTATCAACTTCATCAACAGCAATTTGATAAAAGGCTCTTTTATACGGATTGGTCATTGACCTACCGCTTTTTATTTTATTAAAAATTAATTTTCCTTTTTTTGCATTTGCAGGTAATTCAAAACCCCTATAAGTTTTTCCTCGATACATCATTCCTAACGTACCCATTGCATTTGCTGTTCTACCTACAGATTTACCTGTAACCTCTGTAGCAACTTCTAAAGGTGGTAGTTCACCTTTATTTAAAAAAGATTGAATAGTTTTATTATTGTGTAAAGCTTTTATATCGTTAACTAAATCTTGACTAATAGTTGTTCTGTCAAAAAATTCTTTTATTTTTTCTAGTTGTCTGTCTGTTGGAATTTTATAATATCTATAAGGGCCCTCTTTGTAGGACTTAATAATAGGATTTAAAAAATCTCTAAATTTTTTATTATATTTAGTCTCTTTACCTACAAGTATTTTTTTTAAACCAGAGTCTCCTATACCAATTAATTCAGCTAATCCTGCACGTGTGGTATAACCCTTTGGGGGATTCGATGCTAGTACAACCATTACACCTCCAGGATTTCTGCTAGGCCGCCGCCTTTGAAACCTATAGGGTCAATGCCTAATTGTTTTTGAATCTCTCTGATCTCATTTGGAAAGTCGTCTGGATTTTTTAAAACTCTATTAAGTTCTTTGAAGTATTCTGTTTTTTCTTTACCAACTAAACTTTTATCTTTACCTAAACTTGCAAACAATCTTGAGATATCTTTGCCTTCAATACCATACTTACGTAAAGCCTGGAATCCCATTCTTGCAACACCACCAATGATAAATGGCACACGACCACCGTCTGCAAATTCAAAATCTTCTGGATCAACCATCTTAGGATCGAAGTTTCTATCTGTTATAGTTCTACCTTTTGCATCTTTGATTCTAACTAAATTTTTAGCAAATGTTTCTATCTGTTCTCTACCATCTAATTGTGAAACTGCTGATGCAACACGTGGACCAAAATATTTTTGTACCAGTAACAGTGGATCACCAAGTGCACCACCGCCACCTTCTGTTACAAATCTTAAATCATCTGCTTCCATAATTGATGCTAGTGTTGGGCCATCTGGAAAAGTTGGATCTTCCATATCTTTAATTGTATTTAAAAAATCTCTAGCGTTACCTCTTGCTACAGGTTTAGCTGCTTCTTTGACACCGGCCATATCATAAACTTTATTTACTAAATCATCTCCGATTGTCTTGTCAAAGTTTTGAACTTTCTTTAATGCTTCTAATCCTGCACCTGAGAATGGTGCCGCTATATCATCTGGTCCGCCACGCGAACCTGGTGGTGGTAATTCATATTCCATACCAGCAAAACCTGGTCCTCTTTTATCTGGAACCATTACAGATCTAGTTGTATTTTCTACAAAATCTCCTCCAACATCATCTGCTTGTCTTAATGACATCAAACCCTCTTTGTCTAGATTCCTGGTCCTTGTTGCCATGTCCGTGATGTTTGCCGGAGCAGGAGCTGGATTATAGATACTATCCATCTTCTGCATGTTCTTAATTAATTGATTAGCTTGTAAATCGTTTAACTTACCTGAAGTTAAATAACCCATAGCCGAAGTTAATTCTTCTACTGCTTTTGATTGTGGTAACACGGCTAATGCATCAGCGTTGACATCCATGTCAACCATCAGTTCTGATGATTTACCTTTACCTAAAAATGATACGTTTGATCGGGTGCCGAGGACCTTGGAAACATTTCCACCTAGTCCTTGAAAAAGTTTTAACGCTACATCTACTAATGCTTTACTAGCCATAATATTCTATCTTACGTTTTGGAGTCGGCTCGTCCTGATAATCCTCTGGGTGTCGAACTAGCCCTCCTTGTCTTATTCTCATAAGTGCTTGAGTCATAGAGTCAACATAGTCATCGTGATCTCCAAATGGAAACGAAGCACACTCTTCAACCACCTCCTGAGCAAAATGTTCGTGCATAGGAGCCCAAACTTTTCCGGACTCAAAAAGCGGAGAAACTGAGTTAACTCTGACATGTTTATCATTTCCACGGCTCGGTGTAAAGTTAACAACTGGTATTCCCATCTGTCTTAATTCGTGGGTCAGAGGTATCCCTGATGCCTTGGCCTCGATTAAAACCATGTCAGGTCTCCACCATAAATACTCTTCATGAGCCGTTCTCCGGAGCTCGGGGAACTCGTATCTGTCTTTAAATGCCGATAATAGTATTATATTATCTCCACTATCCTCTGTTTCAAAGACTCCCCACGTGGTTATAGCGCTGTAGTCGGCTGTATCTTTTTTAGTAAAAGCTGTATCGTAAGATTGAATTTTGTATTTTATTCGTGGTGGATCTTTGTGTTCCCAGTTCTGCCACCAATCTCTTTTGATAATAGCCCCTTCTTCTGCTGTAGGTTCTTGTTGATATTGTGCATTCCAATTGGCTACAGGAATAGATGCTTTAGTTTTTTCTAATTCTTCTAGCTTCCAATATTCTGGCCATACAGGTGTATTGCTTGGTAATATGGCAGGCAATCTAATTACCTCCCATTCATCAGATCCTTCTTCTCCCTGAGCCTTGATCATTTGTCCAGTTAGATCCTTTGTACTCCAACGAGTCATAACGCAAACTATTTTACCATTTGGCTGTAAACGCTGACGTGGTCCTGACGTATACCAGTTCCAGGCCTTATCAAAAGACTTACTATCTTTTTTAATATCTTGTTCTTTGTGTGGGTCATCGATTATTAGAAGATCAGCACCACGACCTGTTATTGCTCCACCAACACCGGCTGCAAAATATTCACCGCCTTGTTCTGTTTTCCATTTCCCTGCTGCCTGACTATCTTCCATAAGTCTTGTATCAAAAAGTTCTTTGTAGTTTTCTTGATCCACAAGATTCTTTGTCTTACGTCCAAAGTCTACAGCAAGATCGGCTGTGTGTGTTGCTTGAATAATTTTTAGTTGAGGGTTCTTCCCGATCATCCATGCCGGGAGTAAGTATGAGGCAAACTCCGACTTTGTATGTCTTGGCGGCATGTTTATGATCAGACGTTTAATTTCACCTTTAGACAATCTGTTAAAGGCGTCATTAATTTTTTTATGATGTGAACCTTCAATAAACTCTGGCCACACGTATTTTACGAAACTCAAAAAATTACCTTTGATAGTATCTTTAGCTTCTAGTAGTTGAATTCTTTTTCTGACCCTTAAAAGTCGTTCTTTCTCTTCTAAGGTAAGTCCCTCTAAATTTTCCATAAAAAATTTTTTATAATATTTTTTTATAACTCACTTTTAAAAGTTAGTCTATAAGAGTCTAAATCTTACATATATGTACACATCTGGGACCCCTACTGTGTATTTAGGGTGGGCCCGCCCGAGTTCTCAAGCAAAAAATCAAGATGTTGTGGTACCTCTATTGGTACACACTATGCAGAAATAGCATTGCAGTTTTTGCAACCCCTTATGGGATTTTATGGGTCGCGTGATTTCTGCATCTCACCACGCGACCCAAGTAGGAATTAGAACAACTCTTGTTGTTCTGTTTCCTGTACAGGATTTACTTCATCAGTTAATACTAATGGTTCTTTTGACCAAAGATATTCCATATCAACAATGTAGTAAACTTTGTTTTCATTGTCGTTCAATGTTCTTAAAGCAACTAATTTTTCAAAGGCAGTATTTTCATCTACATTTGCAAATTTAATTGTCCAATCATCACTAAACGAAGTGAATTTATGATGTTCGATTACCAAATATTTTTTACTCATAATCTGATACTCCAACTATCTGATGCAGTTCTATATCCATCTGCATCTATATCAAAGTAAGTCATTAATACTCGACCCGCTTTTGATGTCCAATATCTACACTTATCAGTCCATAATGCATTTCTTGTAATAACTTTTTTATCACTCGCTGAGTAATAAGAAATTACAAAAGGTTTATTTATTATCATATTTCCTACTTTCTATAACTTAATGTTATGGGATATTAATATCATATCCCATAACGATTGCAACAAATTAATTTAAGTTATCTGAATTAGTTTGTTGTTGTTGCATATATGCAACACGTTCAGCAATCTTTTGTTCTCTAGTTTTTTCAGTATTTTTCATACCCTTTATTCTTTCAGCTAGAT
>VTLG01001614.1_pt1 | contig 10240 bp, 5 predicted proteins | sample 4694571 | NCBI WGS metagenome assembly VTLG01 (sample SAMN12604809, study PRJNA352737) | marine metagenome | biome: ENVO:00000447; feature: ENVO:00000209|ENVO:00000569|ENVO:01000036; material: ENVO:00002151; isolation source: viral sequences binned using virsorter ... | reverse complement strand
TCTGTAATTGGTCGGAATATAGAAGCATTTAATGGTGATGTAGATTCTGCTTTATTAGACTTATTCCCTGATATAGATCTGAAAACATACCATAAAGCTGCTTATAAATACGGCGGAGGCACTGAGGAATTAAACAACCCATGGGTTCTACGTGAATCAGTACTAAATAAATGAGTAATTAATCATGCCAAAAGAGTTTGATCCTTGGGAAGCTGCTTACGGTGCTCCTGGGAAAGACGAACTAACCGAAGAAGAGTTAGAGACTATTAAAGTCGATAACCAACGAACCATCCAATCAATCAAAAACTCAGCTGACGCTCAAAAAGCTATTGAAGAACAAGTTACTGAATTAGAAGATTCAGGACTATCTCCAACTGATGAGGAACTCCAAGGAGGTCCAAAAGCTGAGGAAAAACCTAGAGATGAGGAAGCTTCAAAAGCTAAACTTAAGCAGATCTTAAGTCAAGCACAAAAAGAAGATCCAGATAATCTACCTAACATAGCAGCCGCTAAAGAAGAAGCAGGTATCGAATTAAGCCCTGTGGAAAAAGTCATCCATAGTCCAATTATGGAGACTTTAACAGCACCTGCTAGAGGTCTTAATGATACCATAACAGATGCCTTAAACATCATACCTGGTGTCAATATTCCTAAAGCATCACGATATCAAAGTGGTGTGGCTAATGCTACAAGGGATATATCAGCTGTGGTTTTACCTATGCTGATGACTAAAAGAGCTGTAACTAAAACAGGTACAGCTATACACGCTTCTAAAGTAGCACCAGCACCTATACAAAAACTAGGTAATGATGCTGCTTTCAAGTGGTTTGCAGGTATGGGTATTGATATAGGATCTGGTGTAGCAGTCGATGCGATTGCTTCTCAGAGCTATACTGATGATAACCTTAGTGGTGTGCTTAAGTCTTATTGGCCTAAAACATACCAATGGATACCTAATAGCTGGGCAACAAACCCTGATGATGAACCAGATCAAAAACGTAGTAAACACGTTAATGAAGGAGCATTCTTAGGAGTGCTTTCAGGTGTAATAGAGGGAGCTGCAAAACTAACTGGAGCTGTCAAAAGTCTACGTAAAACATCTGAATGGATTCCAGAGAGTGAGCTTGCTAAGAAAAATATAGATGCATTAACAACTGATGAACTATCACTCACTAAGTTCTCAGATAATCCAATTGAAGATAGTGTCATGCGTAACATGGCACGACAAGAGAAAGAACTCGATAATGTAGCCTCTTACTTTACTAGAAACGGAGAAGAGCTGACGGAACCCACGATGGGTGTCCACGACCTCTTTGATGGAGAAGAAGTAGCACTACGTACAAAAGACGCTGACGGTGTAATAGGAGCCTCTGTGGACGCTGTTAGAGTCACTGAGAATATAGAATCAACTTATGGACGCTTAGGTAGTATTGTAACCGAAGCTTCGCGTAAGTGGGGATTAGGTATTGACAGTTTACAAGGTAGAGCTTTAGTAAAAGGTATTGCAGAAGAGTTAAAGAGTGGTGGTAAATATGCTAAGAAACTAGCCTCTGGTAAAGTTATTACTTCTAAACAAATAGCAGAAACTGGTGAAAGATTATCTGCTTTAATGCTTGATCCAAAGATGGATGTAGCAGAAATGAAGTTACTTCTAGATGAGTTTAAAGGAGAAATAGATGGCATTACTGCTGTAGGATCAGAAGGTTACCGTGGAGTTGTAAACTCACTTAAAGGTTATTTTGATCAATTCCTTGATTTAGATGTTCAAAAAGCTAGAGCTTATCTACTGACTTCTGAAGCTGGACAAGCTTCTGACCTTGCAGAAGGTCTGAGGCTAATGGATGATTCAGCTGTTATGGCTAGAGCACAGGATCAAATACTCGATCGTATAGAATATCTAATGGTTGAGAAAGGTCTAGCTGCTTACCAAAGAGGTGCAGGACTAGCTCACCTTAGAACTTGGAAAAGTGTTAAGGGAACAAAGAATGCTAAAGCTATGAAGGCTGCAGCAGACGGTTTCTCTGAAGATGTAAATGAAAACTTAGCTAAGATTATACCTAACGCTAAGAACTACACAAATAGTTTAAGACAGATAGCAAAGGAAAAACCTCATTGGCTTAAGCCTTTGATGTTTGCAAATGAAATGACAGACGGAAACGTCACATCCATGTTCAACGTACACAAGCAGGCTTCTAATGCATTGGGTACAGTTGACAAAGCATTAATAGACTTAAACCCTGAAATACCTTCAATTATAATGCAAGCTGTATGGAGTAATATATTTAACTCTGTACTCTCAGCATTTGCAACACCTATCAAAGCTGCCGTTGGTAACTTTGGTGGTCTTATTGCAGAACCATTATCAGTGGGCTACGGTGCACTTAGAGAAGGTGACAGCACGGTTATGAGGAGAGCTTTTCATCAGTACGCTGGTGTAGCGGATACATTTCAAAAAGCAACAGATCATTTCAAGATATTATTTAGGAAAGCTTCTACTGATCCAACTTCAGTTCGTTTCTTAGAACGTGAAGACTTGGCACTTAAAGAAGCTAATAACATTGAATTCCTTAGAAGCTATGCTAAAGCTGCTGAGGTAGATGGTGAATATGGTGCTAGTGCACTGTTAAACATTTGGGAAAATCAATTTGAATTAGCTCAACATCCATGGCTACGTTTTGGTATCAATTCTATGACAGCCTTAGACGGCTTCACAAGGGCCTTCTTTGCCAACGCAGCGGCTAAAGGAGCAGCTTTTGATGAATTGTTCCAAGCAGGTAAACAACTCGATACAGCGGCTTTTAGAGAGCTCTCAGAGAAGAACTATAAAAAGATGTTAAACTCTGAAGGATTGTTAACAGAAGTAGGTGAAGATGTAGCATACAATACTAGTGAAGTTGCTTTGAACTTAGATAGTAATCTAGTACAAGGTTTCAACGTAGCTTTAAAATGGGCACCTGGTATTAGACCTTGGTTTATGTTCCCTAGAACTTCTGCTAATATCATTGATATCTTCCGTAAGTATGGACCAGGACAACAGTTCCATAAGTTTAATAAGACTGGCTATAACTTTGCTAGTGATTATTATGATTGGGCTAGGAAACCTGTAGAAGCTTACTCAGTAGATGAGATGCGAGAGTTGTTAATGAAGAAGGGTATTGAGTTTAATGAGAATGCTATAACTAGATTTAAATTAGAAAGAGCTAAGATTAAAGGTAGAGCAGCTTTAGGTAACTTTGCAGTTATGTCTGCAGGTATAGCCTTTATGCAAGGTAGATTACGTGGTACAGCCCATTGGGATCCACAACGTCAACGTACTCGCAGAGAACAAGGTTGGAAACCTAAAACTTACAAAGGTTTAGATGGTAATTGGTACTCCTATGAATTCCTAGGACCTTTAGGGGACTGGTTAGCTATGGTAGCTGACATTGGAGATAACTTTGATAACATCTCAACTGCTAAACATGAAAAAATGTTACAGAAAGCAGCTTTTATATTAGGCTCTGCCATAGTAAATAAGTCAGTTTTATCCAATTTAGAGCCATTTTTAGATATCACAAGTGGTAATCCAGCCGCTATCAACAAATGGGGAGCAACGTTTGCGAATAGTTTACTACCAATGTCAGGTCAAAGATCTGAATTAGGTCGTCTACTGACGCCTGGTTTACGTGAAATGGACTTAGATTTCGCAGATCTTGCAAGAAATCGTAACAATTGGATAGATGTCTTTGATAAAGAACAAGCTTTACCTCTCAAATATGACTGGGTAAGTGGTAAAAAGATCGGATATCAAGAGAATATCTTTGTAAGAGGATGGAATAACTATAGTCCTATCAAGATTCATGAGGGTCAAACTCCTGAACAGCAGTTCTTAATTGATATTGAGTATGATTCTAGACCACATTTCAACGTATCTGGTAATGGAGTTGACCTTGAAAACCATGAAAGATCTGAACTTTATAGTATTGTAGGTCAAGATGGATACTTCAAGAAGGAATTGAAACGTATCATGAAGCGTGCTAATAGACTTACAGTAGAAGGTTACGATCAAGTAGGATTTGTAGATATACTAAGAGCTGTTCGTAGAGGTGAGATATCTTCCTCTGTACTTAAAACAGAAGAGTTCTTTAATGTATATAACCAAATAGATAAAGCTCTACTACGTGCTAAGAGATTAGCAGAGGGTAGAATTAGTAATATAAAAGATATAAGAGCAAGAGCTATTAAACAACAAAAAGTCACCCACCGAACCAAACAAGGATATCTAGAAGAGGTCCTTAAACTAGCTAACCCATGATAAATTATGGCATGGACATCCAAGACAACTGAAGAATTCAAGAATGGTAATGGTTCTAATTTAGACTTTACATTCTCATTTGAATATTTACAACAGGACGACGTTAAAGTCCAAGTTCTGGAAAGTAATGTTTGGGTAGATAAAGCAGTAACTACCGATTGGACTTTTCACAACGCAACAACAATTAGATTTAACTCAGGGAAAGCCCCTGCCAATGCTACTCGTAATGTAAGAGTATATAGAGATACAGAGATAGATGCAGCTAAAGCAGTTTATGCTGCAGGATCTTCTGTACGTGCAAAGGATCTGAATGATAACCAAGATCAGTTAATATATGCACTACAGGAAGAGCAGTTCAACGTAATCATTCACGATAGAATAGATCAAGGTGCAATTACTAACACCAATGTCAGCCCTATTGCTGAGATAGAAGTTAGTAAATTAAAAGATGGTACTGCTAGACAGCTACTACAGACTGATACTGCAGGTACTGGTGTAGAATGGACAAGTAATGTAGACATTCCTGGTACATTAGATGTCACAGGAGCTGTTGACTTTGATAGCACCTTAACTGTAGATGGTACCTCCACACTTACTGGTAATGTAACTGTTGGAGGAACTGTTGACGGAAGAGATGTAGCAGCTGATGGTACTAAATTAGATACTATTGAAACAGGAGCTACAGCAGACCAGACAGCGGCAGAGATCAGAACCTTAGTTGGTAATGCTACTGACTCCCAAGTATTCACAGATGCTGACCATACTAAGTTAGATGGTATAGAAACTGGTGCAACAGCAGACCAAACTAATGCAGAGATTAGGACTGCAGTAGAGGCAGCTACAGATAGTAATGTCTTTACTGATGCAGATCATACAAAGCTAGATGGTATAGCAGCTGGAGCTGAAGTTAATGTTCAGTCTGACTGGAACGCTAGCTCAGGTGATGCACAGATACTTAATAAACCCTCTCTAGATAAAGCACTTAATGACCTAACTGATGTCAGCACATCAGGAGCTGGTAACGGAAAGATACTAAAACATGATGGTACTTCCTGGGTAGTTGGAGATGATGCTAGTGGTAGTGGCGGTTCAAGTACATTTACTGGATTATCTGATACACCTGCTAATTTCTCTGGTGCTGGCGGTAAAACTCTTGCTGTTAAATCTGATGCTAGTGGTGTTGAATTTGTCACAGCTGCGTCAGCAATTACAGTACAAGAGGAAGGATCTGCTTTATCTACAGCAGCTACAACTTTAAACTTTGTAGGTGCTAATGTCACAGCGTCTGGTACAGGTGCAACTAAAACTATCACTGTATCAGGTGTAACAGTACAAGATGAAGGCGGCGCTTTGTCCACAGCAGCTACAACACTTAACTTCGTAGGTGCTGGTGTAGAAGCTACAGGTACTGGAGCAACTAAAACTATTACTATTTCTGGTAGTAGTGGATCTACATCTACTGACTTTAAATACCTAGAACTTAAAGCACATAACAATGCAAGTGGAGCATTCTCCGCAGGTGCAGCTGATTATGAGTTAGTTACTAAAGGAACAACTACTGCTATAACTCCTGCACAAGCAGCGGCGTTAATTATCAGTATTGGTGGTGTAATTCAAGAACCTAATACTGGTAATTCAATTGGATCTAATACTGGATTCTGTATTGATGGATCTAGTATTCATTTCGGTGCAAACCTAGCAGCACATCCTGATTTCATTATCTACTTACAAGGTGCAGGTGTTGCGTCTATTGCAGATAATACAGTTACAGGTGCTAAGATAGCTCTTGGATCTGATGCTGCTGGTGATATCATGTACTATAATGGTACAGATTATGCTAGACTTGGTGTAGGTAGTGCAGGACAAATGCTGCAAGTTAACTCAGGTGCTAATGCTCCTGAATGGACAGCAGCTCCATCTGGAACTACTAATTTAAGTAATACAGCAAACGGAACATCTTTAACAGTTGAATCGTCATCTGGTAATAACACAGCTTTACCAGCTGCCACTACATCCGCATGGGGTGTGATGACAGATGAAGATAAGACAAAGCTAGATGGTGTTGCAACAGGTGCTACTGCTACTCCTACTACAACTCGTGGAGATATTATCTACAGAGGTGCTAGTGCTGATGCAAGGCTCGCTAAAGGTACTGCAGGTCATTATCTCAAGATGGGTGCTGATGACCCTGAATGGGCAGCAATTTCAGCTGGTACCACTACATTCGTAGGATTAACAGATACTCCTGCTAACTTCACTAGTTCTGGAGGTAAGTTTGTAGCTGTTAATTCAGGTGCAAACGCATTGGAATATGTAACAGCTCCTGCAGGTTCAGTAGCTGATGGATGTATATACGAAAACGATTTGACAATATCTAATGATCATACTATCGCTGCTACTAAAGGAGCACACAGTGTTGGACCTATAACGGTCAATGCCACTGTAACTGTAAACGGAAACTGGGTAATTAGCTAATGGGAATTACAATTAATGGAAGTTCCGCTGCAGGTAATATTGACCTGGGGACTAATGGAACAATTACAGATTTAGCCGTTGGTGGACTACCTGACGGTACAGTAGATAACGATACGTTAGCAGAAAATGCTAAGTACGATGATACAAATCTACGAAAAGATCTAGCAACACTAGCTCTTCAAACTGCTGTAGATACTAATAGAAAAGCTTATAATTTAAACAATAGTTTTATAGATCAATTTGAAGATGACACAGGTATAGGAACTGAGACAACTGTAGATAGGGATACATCTGGTGAGTTTGTGTCTAGCATTTATACTGCAACTACTTATTTCGCTCCTCCATTATTAGAAGTAGCACACGGAAACGCTAATATAGAGCCTGCAACATCTACTTGGACAGGTGGTGGCGTTACGAATGATAGATACTTCATGAAGTGGAATAATACCAGTCCAAACTGGTATCCTGCTGTTGGTGTTAATGAGCTATGGGATCTCGGTAACGATTTTACATTTAGAATCTTCTTTAACACTGACGCTGGTGCTATAGCAACAGGTAGGGAACATAACAGTTTCAGTGTTATTTTTACTGCTGATACAGGTAAAGCAGCAGGTAGTAATCCTAGTGGTGTTTGGGCTACACCAGCTCTATCTGCAAACGAGATAGATGGTAGTCCTTCTTTTGATAACTGGTTTGTCAATCCTTACGCTAACTCTAGCAATGCCGATTTCGGTGCCATCGATAATGCATCAGATCATAACTGGGCTCACTCTGGTACTGCAACAGAAAGAACACTTACTTACGCTAATGCTGGTTCTGGAGGTGGAGTTTACTCGGTTGGTCATTATTGGCAAGCTGCTCAGACAGGTGATTCCGCAGGTATGCAATTTACTTACACCAAAAGTAATAATACACTGTCCTGTAAATTGATGACTGATACTTCTCGTACAACGTTATACGGTGATAATCATGTTCAAATAAACGGTCTACCATCTGCTGGTAGGTGTTTATTTATCATAGGTAATGCCGATAGCGGTACTGGTACTGATTGCTGGGCTACTACTTATAGTGGTGGTTCAACTAGTGATTATTCATCAAAAGTAGCGGAAACAACCAGTGCTACAGGTACACTAATAGGTTCAGCTAACACAGCATCTTCATCTAGAACTAAGGTATCAGGGACGTTCCTTTATAAGAACCAAGCTGGTACTGCAACTATTGGAACTGATTTGAAGATATACTTTACTTGTAATGGTGGAACCAACTGGACTGAAGCAGCTAGTTATACAGCTGGGTCGGACTTTAGTACAGGTATCAAAACTATTTACTTAGGTGAAACTACTTGTACAGCTGGTACTGATGTTAGATATAAAGCTGTTTGGGCTAACCAAGCTTCTGGATCTAAAGAAACCCAGTTACACGGAATTGGAGTTAATTACTAATGGCAGAAATTAAAATTAAAGCAGACTCAAATGGTGGAACCGTTTCACTAAAGGGCCCAGCTTCAACAACAGGAGATGCTGCCATTCAACTCACTCTTCCAGTGGACGATGGGACTTCAGGGCAGTACTTAAAAACAGATGGCTCAGGCGCTTTGTCTTGGGCTACCGTTGATACATCTATAGCAGATGATTCAATAGCGGAAGCTAAGTTAGATATCCATAATGCTCCATCTGGTACTGATAAATTTCTTGGATATACCAGTAATGGTATGGAGTGGGCTGCAATAGCAGCAGGTGGTATAACTGAAGCTGACATATGGAGGCTTACTACTCATATTACTGGCAGTCAGACACCTATAACTAGTGACAATTGGGAAAGGAGTGATAATGCTTCTTATAGTAAAGTAGGGACTGGTTTTAGCGCACCATCTAGTGGTGTATTTGCCTTCCCAGCTACAGGTATATGGTGGATAAAATTCCAGGCGCATACCACCAATTCTGGGACGGGTACTAAATATGTTAATATCGGTATCGAAGTTACTACAGATGGCGGATCAAATTGGGATAATATAGCTTATGCTCAGCAAGGTATATCTGGTGATCCATCAGGTAATGCCTGGGGATCTCATAGTTGCGATGGTTTCTTTGATGTTACTAACTTAACCAATTGTAAAATACGATTTAGAGTTCATCAGCAACAATCTGATTCACAGCTTTATGCAGAAACAGGTCATAACTCTACTTATATAAGATTTATTAAATTAGCGGATACTTAATTATGGATAGATTAACAGGAAGACCTAATCACATTGAGGACTGGCTATTAAAACATAGATCAGGATCTTGGTTTGGATGGACTGATTCCAAAAATAAAGTCTACGCTAATTTGAAAGTAGTAGATGGTGGAGCAACTCCGTCAGAATCAGATTGCACCAATGGATTAAAAACAATACAAGATGAATGGGATTTAGAGTATGACTCTTATAAATCCAAACGTAGAAATGAATTTCCCTCTGTGGTCGATCAGTTGGATGACATCTATCATAATGGTATAGATGCATGGAAAGCTACCATAAAAGCTACTAAAGATAAATATCCTAAACCATAATGGCAAAAGTAATATGCACAGAGTTACAAAAGGACGGAGCTTCTGGACCTAATATAACTCTGGATACCTCAAAGAATGTAACTTGTGAGAATAACTTGCAAGTAGATGGTAACGTCACTGTAACTGGTACATTACCTGCTGATAAATTAACAGGTGCTTTACCTGCAATTAGTGGTGCTAATTTAACAGGAGTGACTGGTACTCTTTCTAACAGAAATATACTGTACAATGGCGCAATGCAAATAAGCCAACGCGCAGCTTCAACAGGAGTAGGTGCAAGTAATGGTGCTATCTTTGCTACTGATAGATGGAGTGTATATACACAGAACACAGGTTCTAGATATACTATTAGTCAAGACGGTGAGAGCCCAGATGGATTTGGATATAGTTTAAAAATAGACTGTACAACTGCTGATACTTCTTTAGCTTCTAACGAAGAAGTATATATACAGCAAAAAATTGAAGGTTTTGATGTACAGCGTATGCAAAAAGGTACGTCAGGAGCTAAAGCTTATACTTTATCTTTTTGGGCTAAATCAGTCAAAACAGGAACATATATTTGTAGACTATTAGGGCGTGATAATACGACTAGTAATGTTTCTAAAGCTTATACAATATCTGATACCAATTGGAATAAGTATACTATTAATTTTCCTGCTGATACTGATTCATCTAGAAAAGATGATAATAATAACGGAGAAGCTTTGAGAGTTATGTGGTATTTAGTAGCAGGTTCAGGAATTAATACAGGAACCTTGCAAGAAACATGGGCAGGTTCAAGTGATTCAGGAGCAGCTACAGGTCAAGTTAACTTTGCAGATTCTACATCAAATATATTCTATCTGACAGGTGTTCAGTTAGAACCAGGATCTACAGCCACTGAATATGAACATAGAACATATGGTGATGAATTAGCTAGAT
>VTLG01015564.1_pt1 | contig 10241 bp, 11 predicted proteins | sample 4694571 | NCBI WGS metagenome assembly VTLG01 (sample SAMN12604809, study PRJNA352737) | marine metagenome | biome: ENVO:00000447; feature: ENVO:00000209|ENVO:00000569|ENVO:01000036; material: ENVO:00002151; isolation source: viral sequences binned using virsorter ... | reverse complement strand
ACTTTTTGATGTCTATTTCGGGCTCTGTTTAAAGTTTCTGTAGATTTACCAAGTTTATCAGTTGCTTTAGATGCCTTTTCCGCTTCTTGAGCAACAACTTTTAACCCGCCATCATCAGTAAGTTTAACTTTAAAAGTGATTTCATTTGCCACTAGTGTTTTCTCTTCATTTTATCATACTCCCGCTTTAATTGATCTGCGGATTGTTTGATAGCTCTGGCATCTAGCCATTCTAAAACTTCTAAGAAAAAGTTTTTGTCATTTATTGTATATAGAGGCATTAACTCACTTAATAAAGTATAGTCTTTTCCTATATAACCAATTTCGGGATACACTCTATCCCCTAGTCGTCCAAATATACCTACTGCGCTTAATACGTCGTCTGGAAAATCATTTAATTCTGGAGGTATTTCCGCTACTTCAACTTCTAACCCCATCTGTTCTTGCATCTCTAAATACCGTTCGGCGGTCATTCCAGTATCAAGATTTTTGAACAGCTCCTCCAGTCTTTCTAGGCACTTCTGTCTTTGGTCTGTCACGAAAGTTTTCTAAATCAAAGACTACCTCGTTGAGCCATGTATCAAATTCAGTAGATTGTCCTACAAGGATTTCCGCATTTTCTCTGGAATATGCTACTTCCTCACTCTTATCTTTGTCTCCTGCATCAATAAGCAGTAAGGTTTCTAAGTGTTCAAGTGATAATCCCTTCCAATTTTTTATTGTACCTTTAGTAAATTCTTTTACAAATTTATCATCATCTAAGATTTCTTCAATTTGCCTAGTCTTTCGATTAAATTTCGAAGTAGTACATTTTTTTCGTATACTATTTAACTCTTTTCGTGAGAGATTTGCAATCTCTATTGAAAACCCGTCGAGGCCGGCAAAGTCTATCCACATTGCCTTACTATCGACTACTAATTGTTTTAAATCCATATCTATCTTTACTCCTAATAAGTTGTATATTGTATCACGCTTGAAAGCGCGGCCGGTTGTGACGTCATACGCCAATTATATTCGCTTCTAAATACCCCGCCCGATTGAGAGCGTAAGGTATACGAACATTTACTAATATTAAACTTCATTCCGTAGACCACATCAGCGGATATAGTTGCAGTTCCTGTTGCAGTTGAACCACTTCCACCAAATTGAGGGGCAGCTATTGTAAGAGTGGGGTTACTAGTGTATCCAGTACCTGGATTAGTTATTGTTAACCCAGAAACTGCGCTTCCACTTAGTGTTGCTGTTGCTGTTGCTCCAGTTCCACCACCACCACTAATTGTTACTTCTGGAGTACTACTATAACTCCCTCCTCCGCTTGTTACGGCTACAGAGGTAACAGTCCCTCCTACATTTTTGCCTACAGTTAAAGTTAATGGTTTGTCTACACCCCAATCTAAAATAGAATCATCTTTTAAATATTTAGAAATACTTCCACCCAATACTCTGGTTCCTACTGTAAAATTATCAGGATACATTGAAGTACTTGCACTAGTAGTACTATACGTACCTTGTAGTGTATTATACTTATTCCAATTTATATCGTTCTGTAATTCTACTGTAAGACCCACTATATCTGAAGAAATATCCACTCCATCTAATGTAAGCGTATCTATTGTAGCCAATGTATATGTACTGGCGGTTACCTCAGTATTCTGAAGAGTACCTGGTATCGTTCCAGTATATTTTGATAGCTTAGATGCTTCACCCGATATTGCTAATCTCAGGGGTCTAGATTTATTAATCTCGAAATTCCCATCTTGAATAACACATTTCTGCAGTTTTAAAACATCTTGCCCAGTTGATATGTATAAGTCAAATGATTCACAATCAATTAATCTGTCTAATACAACTTTGTTTCGTACTTCCCGCAGTAAAGGTACATTAAAACTAAATTCTGCCGGATTTGCTTCGTTTATAACGGAACCTTCAAAGCTTGACTGTTCCTGTATTGTTTTTACTTCATAACTTTTTTCTCTGAAGGATTGACTGAAGCTAATTTCATTTGTATCTAATTTATACTTATTACTGCCGTAAACGACATATAGGCTTGCTTCTTTTAAAAATCTAAAATTTGCCATTTCAATCCGTCATATGATAAAGGGCTCAAAAGAGCCCTTTTCTCTTTACCCTACATATTATATTTCAAAACACCAACAATGTCAAGAATTATTTTTAAGGGGTTACACACCAATGTACTTGAGTGTTATTTCGTCTGCTTCACCTACCCCTGTACCTAATCCATGGAAGTTAGTTTCTAAGGAAATTACGTCTTCTATAGAATGGCTTGGGATTTCCAGGTGCGCGGTGGGTAATGCAATCTCAAATCGAGGTTTGGTTGAATCTGTTCCACCAACTTGCAAAGTTATTGCAAACTTGTTAATAACCGTATTAACATCTGATACTAAATCTGCGAACAAGTCACGACTTCGATTAGTAGCAGCGTCTGAACTGGCCAAATAACACGTAGCGCTTCCAGTAACTGTACGAGTACCTACAACGTGCTCGATTGGCTGGTTAACCTTACCGAGTTCTTCCGGTGTTAAGTAGGAAATATTATTACTAATAGTAACGTTTCCTCCTGTTAATGCTACTGAGTAACTAGTCTCATATGAGTCAGAGTTTCCTGCCGCATTAGTAAATGTTGTATCTGATTGGAAGTTACTCTCAGGCGCTAATGTTAACTGAGTTAGTCGGTTACGAATAAAGTTTCCAGTATCCGTAGTTCCTTCTGTTCTGGCTTGAGTCCAACTTGCTGCCGCATTTGTTGCACTTGTTGACATATAAAACTTATCACTGTCATTAGTGTCAATCCAAATTGCTCCTGCAGCGGATGGGTTCGGGAAAGTATCTTGGGCAGTATACTGTCCAGCACCTAACCCTGTTGCTACTTCCTTGATTTGTCCCGCCATTCCTGACCAATTAATCGATGCAATACCATCAATATCAAAATCAATAGATGCTTCATTTACAACCGCATTCTCTAATTTATAAAGTAAGCGGCCAGCACTTCTATCACTAAATACATAATATAAGTTAAATGTACCTAATGATGCACGACTTGAATCGTAAAAGTTAATATTAAGATCAGTTGCATCTGAAGTAAAGGACTCCGAAGTCACAGTTAGAACTAAATTATCATCACCAGCAGCACCGCCGATAAGCTCACTATCAACAGTGATTGTATTGCCAGTATCAAACCCTATTCCTCTCTCAGTAACTGTAGTAGTCGCAACACCACTACCATTAACAACTATTGATAGTACTGCGTTTGTTCCACCAGTATTTGAACCAGAGCCAGAAGCTACAGTAGCGCCAGTACTAGTTCCTGATGCTGCGGTAGGTACAGCAACAGTATAAGTTGCTGCGGTTCTATCACTATCAGTTCCTCCTGAGGTTGTTGTTAATGAAGTTATTGCACCACCAGTTGATCCATGCTTAAATTTACCTGTACTAGGCACATAAACATTCTTACCTGCCATTGCTACCCATAGGGCTTCTTCACATGCATGTTGATGATTAGCACTACTATCGGCTACACCATTATTGTACGCCATTGATCCTGCTGATTTAAACGGTCGTATATATGAACTAAAAGACCACTCCGCTGCAGATAGAGAGTCAGTAAACATCTTACGTCCTCTACGTGATCTACCTGAAGCATCTTCCATTTCATTCAACGTTATCTCGGAAGCATTCGTTGCCTGAGAGAAACTAAATCCATCAAGCACCGGAATAGACCAGAGATATCCGTCTTTTTCCATGTAGAGACGTGAATCTCTACTAAAATGTAAATATTCTGCCATAGTTTAATCTCCTATGATCTTGAAAAGACTGGTCGTGAATATTTATTCGTGCCAGAATTTTCTAATAACGAACCTCTATAGTTACTTCACCTACTCCTAGAGGTTCGAGTACACCTTCATCAGTATCAATACTAATTACAGTGATTTGTTGTGTATAGTGGACAGCATTTAGTTTATCCGTATACGACAATCGTGAGTTATCTTCAAGAACCGTTTCAACATCTTCCATTAATTCGTTCAATGCCTCCTGGGCATCTTCATCTTGAACATAACATCGAATAGTTATTGTTAAAAATCTGTCTCTAACGCCTGCTGTTCTGTAATCTCTTGTTTCACTTCCAGCATTTAAATGCAGCGCAGGGAATTCATCTATTTCGTCCCAAAATTTTAGTCTAGGGTGTACGTTTTCACCCACATCTGTTAGAAAAGCCCCCTGACCGTTTATAGTTTTTAACTTGTCAACAAGAGAATTAACAATATTTGCTCTTTTTGAAGCATATGTTCTTGAAGTCATTACTGTCTCCTAGTATATAGACGTCCTAATCCAAACTGTGCCACTAATTCTCTTATTGAAACATCGATTAACGGACGAGGATCTCTAATTGGATCCGAAAATCTAGTACCGCTTGTCGATTCATATACTTGGTAAGGCTCTTTCGCATATGTATATCCAATACTTGGAAATCCTTGAGGAGTCCGCATTATATCAGTTACACGTACACTTTGAGCAAATCTACCAGTAACATTTTCTAGTCTTGGAGCTCCCATATTATCTGCTACTTGTTGGGGTAGTTTTTGATTCAACATACCCATAATTGCTGTAATATTTACTCCTGATCTTTGAGGCTCTTCACGTTTACCCGTCGGCATCGCCACTTTTTTAGCTTGTCTTAGTGAAAGTGCTCCTCCTCCTAAAACAGCGGTTTGCTCAGGCCTTGTTCTGCCTGCAGTCTTATACTTCATATTTCGAGGGTTTATATTTTTATCGAATTTAATCTTTGGATTTAACCCTTTAAATTTATGATTCAACCAAGGTTGCAAAGCCGCTGCAAACATCTTATCTCTAACTGAAGGAGATCCTTCCATGGATGCTAATTCTCCGGCTCCCATTTTTTTAAAGAAATCTCGTACTACGTCAAGAACTACTTTTTCTCTCGCTTGATCTGTAACCCGGTTTGTATATTTATCTTGAAAAGTAATAAAAGGAATAAATTCTGTTTTTACTTTCCCAGTTTTAGGATTAACAATATTTTTATAATCAACAAATACCGATTTTATTTGATTACGCTCTTTAGCGGTAATCTCTCCGGTTTTAAAAGCATTATCAATATGCTCTTCAAATTCTCCTGTCAGCTCTCTAAACTCTTCTTCTGTAACAGACTTACTTAATTTATTAGCTGCCATTGCCTGTTGCATACCAGAAACAGCTATACCACTACCAGCCCCATGTCCTCGGTCAATCCTTTTTAGGATTTCTTTCATCTGCTTTTCACTGGTTTCTACCAAACCTCTAACTAGTTCTTCTTTACACTTACTTAATGCTCCCCAACTACTTATAATGAAAGCTTTTCCATCAATAATTTTCTTATACTCCTTGGGATGCTCTTGTTTTAAGTACATACCGGCCTGAGTATTTTCAAAATCATTTGCACCACTTTTCCAAGTTTGGTTATTTCTAAGATAAAAGTCTTGATAATGTTCCGCAATACTTCTAGCCCATTCTAGATGTTGTTTTTCAAATATATAAGTGTTTGTTCTGCTACTAATATGTTTTCTTTCAATAAGTTCTTTTATAGTATCATTTATAAACTCTAAATCTTCTAAAAACAATAATTGGGGCTTTTGCTTAGAAACCCCTTTTCTGGTTGCCTTATTTGTCTCACTATTAAGAATTTTTAATAGATTTTTAGATACTCTCTTTCGTACCGTTTCAGTAGCCATTAAAAATTCTTATACAGGTCTAAAACCCTCTTAATGTGATCTGGGAAAGAGACATTATTAAATTGTCCACTAGTTGCCTGATTCTGTATACTGGCACCTGCTATTGTTTGTCTAGTCTTGTGTTCATCTTTTAAATAGTATGTTAACAAGTCAATTACTGCTAATTTTAAGTCACTAGGTGTAGCACTGTATCCAGCAGTATAAACAATTTTGACTGCACCAACTCCTGTCGGCCAGTCCTTATATCCTGCTGATGTGGTTCTTAGAACACTATCAGTAGTAGATTCTAAATAGTATTCATGAGCTGCTGTTGTAAGAGCAGTATAAACTCCACTATAAGAAGTGCGCTCATGTACACTAGTGATTGCATTAACTGGGCTCTCTGTTAATTGTACAATATGAGTTCCCCAATCAATATTAAGAATTTCTGTTTTTGCCGAAGAATAGTAATCGACAAAACTATTACCACAATAAGTTTTTACTAATTGACTGACGGATGGAATTAACGCATTAATACGTAAGTCTTCTTTAGGAGTACTTAACCCCTCAGCGTCCTTATAATCTTGTAAAGTTATTAAATCTGCCATAATTCAATTATTAAAAACTTGGGGGAGGGATCTCCTCCCCCTAGTTACTAGAATTACATATGTAACTCTAATTAAGTGTACGATTTAGGCGTACTCGATCCTTACTGAAGGCTCGTTTCCTGCTCCATCACCTGCAACCAACTCGTTGAATCCGAGTGATTGTGCGGCAACGATAGCAGTACGCTGACCTGCAACTTCGTAATCAGTCTCAATGCTGACACCCTTCAGACGAGGGATAACGTAGTTACGTACGTTAACAGCAACGGCAGCAGAAGTTGTTACAGCACCAGTTTCAGCCATTTGACTAGCTAAAGCATCGGAAGCAATTACGGGAGATCCGTACATGCTGCCAACGGCACCAATTAACTTCATTGCAGTATCTGATCCGACTTCAGAAACGTCAGAGAATGCAGCATCTCCGATAAGCTCGTAATACTGATCGATAGGCACGATGTATGCTACATCGGCGGGATTAACACCATACTTGCCCATTTCAGATCGAATTGAAAGCAAGTTTGCGCCTGTTACAGAGTCGGATGAACCTGAGGCATCAAGATCCGCTACTTTAGCGGAATCAAGAGCGAGGAATGAACCTGCGCCGTCAGTTCCAGCACCACCTACTATGCCCGCGAAGGAAGCATTACCCAACAGAATTGCTGAATCGATTGCTTTCGCATGTGCGCGTGCAAGAGCTGAAGTGATTATCGGCAGAACGCTGATAACAACTTGCTCGTCGGTGTCGTTACTGATAAATGTACCAGAAACTAGTCTGAAAGCTTGGAGCAATACGCGATTAACGTTATAGTTATTATCGCTAGCACCCTTCTCTTCCAACAGGTTAGCAGCAGTCTCTAGACCGGTTGCGTTCCAGTTTGCATTCTCAGTATCAGGTGCGATTGGTAGTACAGTTGCACCGGAAGATACTTGAATTTCACGGAAAAGAGGAGCAACTTTTTGCTCAAGTCTTACTTCTTCCTCAAAAGCTTGAGAAACACTTACGTCGATACCAGCTGAGCTAGTAGCATCATAAGTTACACCTGCTTTTTGGAGAATATCCTTAGCATAGTTGGTGTCCCAACCTTTGCGAGTAATTTTTCCAAGTATATGAGCGGCTAGGAAGTCCTTGCCAAACTTGGTGACGTCTCCACGTCCACGATTTTCAAAAACACGCTTTGAATCACGCATCTTTTCAATCTCTTCAGCCTTCTCTTTGAGATCGGCTTCATGCTGCTTCAGGACTTCGTCCATCTTAGCATCTTTCTCAGCTATTTGAGCTTCGACATCCTTAAGAAGTCGCTCTGTACCTGACTCAACGGCAGTTACAACAGCACTCTTAACTTCTTCTTCTTGCTGGGCCTTAGCTTCTGCATCAGCAGCAGCCTTCTCCTCAGCTTCTTTTTGCACAGCCTCTTCGGCTGCTTTTTGCTCGGCTTGCTTCATTGCAATTTTAGCAGCAGTTTCCTCAGCTACCTTTTTAGCAAAAGCTTCCAAGTCAACGGGTTGTTGTGTCTCTTCAGACATCGTTATCTCCTTTTGGACTTGCGCCCCGTCACTATTAGTGAAAGTTTTCTTGAAATCTTCATACTCTGATTCAGAGTCAAAGGACTTCGCCAGTGAAAAAGTAGCTGCTTGGTTACAAGGTACTGAAACAACCGATACCTCAAACAACTCAGCGTCCTTTATTCTTAATCCGTCGGTTTCCTCTACATAATCAGCATCCTTGACTCGGAAACCAACAGAAAAGGCTCCAAGGACACCGTCTTTAACTAGCTCAGCAACATCACCTGCTGATTTACTTATTTTAGCTTCTAAGTGTAAACCATCATCAGTCGCTGTGACTTTTTTAGCACGCCCAATAGGCCTGCTATAGTCATGATTAAAAAGAATTATGGGATTCTTTTCAAAATTATTTAATCCACCCTTCGTCCAAGCATCTGCTGATATTGAATCACCTGCGCGATCAAATTCAGTTGTGCTGGCCATACCACGAATCATAACACTTCCATCATCTTGTGCTTCTGATTTAAAAGTGGACGTGAGATTAAATATCTTTTCCATCTACTCCCTCATCTTCCGCTGGACTAGCGGTCTTTGCCTGTAGTTCTTCTAGTGGATCTAGTTCGTCCACTTTAGGCTTTTTATCGGTTAGTCCTCGCATAAGCTCAGGACAGAATGATCTCGTAAATTTTTCCATAAGAGACCAAGATCCAAATATCTTTTTAATAGTTGGAATCTTTACCATTGCAGGACGATTTTCATCTACCGCAAATTCTTTTGGGCTACATACATAACCTATTTCAGCAAAGTACATACCCATTGTAACTGCTAAATTCTTTTTTTGTTTTGACGATCCCGCCATTACTCTTCTTCCTCTTCAACGGGCCTTCCGCCCTCATCTGGATTTGCTGCACTACCTGCAATATTAGCGGGTACCCTTACATCGTCTTGCCCCTCTACCGGATCGAAACCAAGTTGCTCTCTAGCTTCATTTGGAGATATTATTCCTCCATTCACAAGTGCTGTATAATATTGTGACTGATCTCTTAGTTCTGGTTGAAGAGCTGGTATATCAGTAACATCTTCTTTAATTGTAAATCCAAAAAATCTTTCAAATGCAAAATTAATTTTTCGTACTATAGGTAGTATTGTCTCTAAGTAGTACAATCGCATATTCGGTCTAATGTTGGCATTGTTTCCTGAATCTAACATGATTGGAGGTACGCCTAGCGCCTTCAGTATTATCTTTTCGTTTTCTGCTATTGCGCTTTGGAAGTCCAACTCTTTAAAATTAACATTTGTCAGATTGTCAACTTCTATGCCACCATCTAAAATAAGTGGTCTTCTTCCGCCTGCTTCTGGCTTATATCTAGCACCCCAAGATTGTATCATTCGTTCCTTTATTTTCTCTGAGAGAGTATTTGGGCTTTTTAGTACTAGTCCTGGAACGGCTCCATTTTTAAAGAAGTTATCTTGGAATTTTCTCATGGCTGCCATAAGTTGCATTGTTCTTAAGGCAGGGCTTAGGCGGGGAACTCCTCTATAAATTGAATAAAAAGAGTTCTCTTTAATATGTATTATTTCTTTAGGAGAGTAATCTATCTCCTGTGAGAATGTGTATCGTTCTACAAAAGTATCTCTACTGGCATGTATTGCTACTTTGCTTGATGGAAGATGGTATAAATGTACTCCATCAAAATAAACAAAAATATTACCGTCTAGTATAAAGTCTGTTACAAGATTCCTTTTAAATGTATTAATGTCTTGAAACAGATTCGGTTCATAATTTAGAAGGGTATCTACTTTTGCTCGTTTAATTCCTTTTACAATACCGGGAAGTTTTGCTGACCCCGAAATTACGGAGGGTATTTCAGCAGCATCGTCAACAATCATGTTAACCGCGCGATTAACAATCTCTAATTCTTCGTACTGCCTCTCGTAACTAGCAGTAGGCTCTCTGGTAGTTTCTGAAGAGCCACCTAAAAGGTGTTGAGAGGTATTTAATTTTTCTTCGGTCTCTTCCCTACGAAAGAATCTGTCATACCATGCCATGTTTATCTCTTTGAATCTGTACCCAGCGCATCTGTTTCTTTGCTGTTGTCAATGCGGGGTTGCGGCCATATACTTTATGCAGTTGCTTGTGGTGTCCGTAGCACAAAGTGACAGTGTGCTCATATAATTCTGCCCAATGCTCTTCTATAAAATCATCCCGAATTGAAAGAATATATTTAGGGTCGTGTCCGGTCTTTTTCATCCAGTTATGAATGAGGGGTGCTAAGCTGTAGTAATGGTGAAAATCTAATTTGACTTCAGCACCACAGATATAGCATTCCGAGCCCTTTTCGTACTTATTCTTCGCTCTATCTCGGATATATTTTACTATATCTCGTTTTAATTCGGCCATTGGGTTTTAA
>VTLG01006843.1_pt1 | contig 10242 bp, 2 predicted proteins | sample 4694571 | NCBI WGS metagenome assembly VTLG01 (sample SAMN12604809, study PRJNA352737) | marine metagenome | biome: ENVO:00000447; feature: ENVO:00000209|ENVO:00000569|ENVO:01000036; material: ENVO:00002151; isolation source: viral sequences binned using virsorter ... | reverse complement strand
GTTAATGATTGAATTTGTTTTTGGATCTCTAGCCAGATCTCCGTGTCCTTCAACTTTATACATATCACGCTAATGCCATTACTCTTAATTTCTTCATACGAGGAACATAAACTTGACTTGTTGAAGTTAGTACAAGTTTAATTCTATAAGTCCTGAATGATGGTAATTGATCAGCAGTAAATACATACTCACTAAATTCTAGATCACCACTTTCAAATCCAGTAGAATTCACTTTAGGAATGAATATATCTGATTGACCGTCATTATCCTGCACCGCAAGAACTTGACCTCTACCATTCAAATTATTAAATCCAGGGAATGGTGTAAAGATAGGTTTACCACCTTCTGTATTAGATATTGAATAGAATGCTCTAATATCACAATTAACATTAATATGAGCATCTACAAAAACCTTAAGAGCACTTGCGCTATTCTCAAGAATTACTTCTTTAGAAATATATTGACATGCTGTTGGATCAGTATCAATACTATTTACTCTATTATCTGCAGCATAGTCAGTAATAACGTTATTAACTCTATTGGAAGTAGTAATAACTGACAATCTTTGAGCATCAATAACCGGACTTAAACGACTATCTGTAGTATTAAGGAATAGTCTCATATTCATAGATTTATTACCAGGAAGAGTTCCCAATTTCAAATCTTCATTAATCTTAGATGCAATCATTCTAGGAGTATGGAAGTAATTTGAAGCATTTGGAGTAATACTCTCAAATCCAGCATCCAAGTAAGGAATTTCATTTCCATCAATACTTTGACTAGTAATAGTCCTAACTTCACCACTTATAGAAGTACCACGAACGGATACATTTTGAACAACTGGTGTAAGAATCTCAAACGGCATATTTTGAGTTGCTCTTGTCTTCTGTCCTCCGGTAGACTTAGTTGCATTTAGATAAAGACTAGGATATCCAGCAACATTTCTATTAGTTCCATCTTGACTCATATCCAATCTAATATGATAAGAATCAAAAGTAATTGGAGATGTTACAGTAGGATCGGAAAGACTATGAATCTTATTGATTCTCTTAAGAGAAACCCCACCTAACTCATACTTATAAATTGGAGTTCCAATAGGATAAGTGGTTGGATTTAATCCTCTAGTGGTTATACCAATATTATTACCAGAAACAGATTCGTAAGAAATAATTTCTCCAGTACCATATCCATCACCACCAACTTCAAGATATCCAAAGTTAGTAGTTCCTACACCAACATTTTCAAATAAACTAAACTTACTTGCATCGGTTACGCTTATTTGACCTGCAGCATTAGTAATATCTAAAGGAGTACTTAACTTAGTTGGTTTAACATCAGATCTTGCATTAGAAATCTCAACTAAATTATCAGCAAAATACATACCATGATTCTTATGATCTACCTTAATATGAAGACCATCAGTATCAACTGTAGTTGCAGATACTTGAACATTACCGCCATAACCAGCATTAAGATTTACTGTATTACCAGAACTATTAACATACTGTATAGTCTTAGCAACACCAACAGTGAAATCTCCTTGAATTCCATCTACAATCAATTCACTCGTCATTCCAATAGAAACAACGGAAAGTCGGGCATCTCTACCAACAGAAGTAACACCTAAAGTTGTAAATCCAACAACATCACCAACTTGATACCCGGAACCACCACCAGTAATAGTGGCAGCACTAATAGCACCATTAGTGACACTTACAGATCCAACTGCTCCTCTACCATTACCAGTAATAGTAACAAGATTAACTCCAGCAACAGTACGAGAACCATCAGCAGGTGTGTATCCAATACCAGCATTGCTAACAGTTAATGAACCGGTTGCTGAACCAGCAACTCCTATCAATCTACCTGTAGCATCGGAAGCAGGTTGAGAAATTAATTGACCAACCTGAAGTCCAGGATCTGCAACAGTTGTACCAAGTCCAACCCTAACAGTTCTTGAAATCAAATTCAAGGAATCTGGTAGCAATTGAGGAACTTGGTTGTTACCAACTGAAAGTTGAGGGTTATAAAGTTCAACACTTCCAGATTCTTCAAAATCTGCTCTATAAAGAGTAAACTTAAGATCTTCCCATTGACTTGCTTCCCAAGTAGAAGCATTCTGAGATTTAAAGAGAGATCCCAAATAAGGCTGGTTAGAAATATAAGTCTGAGTTAGAAGATCATTTTCACCAATTCTTGAAATATAAACACTATATTTGGTTGAGTTAGATGCTAAACATATAGCATATTCTTGACCACCTTCCAAATAAACAGGTGCTTTCATCTTAATAGTAGTGGCAATAGAACCATCACCAGATGTAGTAATATCACCAGGTTCTACTACAATTTCTGAGAATGGAATAACATGTTGTGTAGGATATCCATTCTTCATAGTCCTCAATTGGAATACAAGAGGAACATCATTATCATCTTTAGATCTAAAGAATATATCACATTCACTAATAAAGATTCCAGTGTCTTCATCAACTAAGAAAGATTGAGCAAGAGGGTCATACCAACCAACAACAGCATTCCGCTGTATATTTTCTCTAATTACTTCAGATCCTACAACCTGAAGACCAGTTGTTCTAGTAACTGCTCTTTCTTGGAATTCCTGCTTCCTTTCAATTCTAGCATTTCTAACAGAAACAATATTTTCTTGAACTGTTTCGAGAGTTCCTGCTGCAGTATATGATTCTTCTGCAATAGTACTTGCTACATCATGATCATTATTCTCATCATTTACTAGAGTAAAGACTTTAGTACCAGTTTCAAATCTAGGGAAATTAATATTGTTAGGATTAGGAATATAGTAACTTCCTTTCAAATTAGCAGCTAAGTCAGAAATAAGTCTTAAATTAACAATTTCTGCTGTTGCTCCACTAGATTCACCAACTAAGGTCATTCCAGTTTCAACCCAACCCCAATACTCTCCTTGAACTTCATTAGCAAGAGAATAAGTGTCTATATTCAAAATAGTAGAATTAGATGAATATGATTCAGGTAAAACTTGATTATTATAAGGATTTTCTGGATAAACCTTAGTAGGAATATCATAATCCCCTTCTCTATGATTAGATTGAGCAACCCTGAAAGTTATTCTAGGGCGTGTAGCTTGCCAGTCTTCACCTAAACCAGTTGCCCGTGATGTACCAACAACTTTTTCTCCAACCTGAAATGTCCCACTATTCATTTGAATTTCAAGAAGTTTAGGTACACAATACTTGGTAACATCTACTCCATCAAAGAAACCATACATTCTTGTAAGAGGTTTAACTCTCTTAGCATCAAATTCTACATTCCTTGCTCTCATGAAAGGAATAAGATCTCTACTAACAACTCTATCTCCAACAGAATGCTCATCAAAAGATTCTGTAATAACTGTTCTAGTTCCAGATCTTGATTCTACACCAACATCAATCTGCTCTCTTAAGGTGTCACGAATTTCTCTATCAATAAGAGTACCACGCATTACTCGTGCTCTACCACCAGGTCCTTGACCTCTCCAACCAATACGCTCATTACGAGTCCTGGTTGTTGTTATAACATCAGTTCCAACCCAATTAGTAGACCAAGAATTCCAAATCATTGGACCAAATCCAGTTTGTGGATCTACAGTCCCTGCTTCAATAGCATCATTCATTACTTCATTATAATTACCTTCAGCTTGGATAATCTTAGCTTCCAATCTCACAGTATCCACCCAAGTATCTGATGCTGGAGTTAATTCCAAACTTCCTTGCCAGAAACTAATAAGGAAAGGAGTTACACTTTCAGATCTTGTTGCAAAATGCTGCTTTAACCATTCTACAGAAGTATATGCTAAAGTTAGAGTATCATTCTGTTTAGTAACATTATTCTCTAAAATAGAAGCAAATTGAAGATCAGCAGTTGGGTCAGGATTAGTTACCGGACCAAAAATCATATCGACAGAATTGGTATAATGTAGAGGTCTACCTTCATTAAATTTTCTATCAATACTATTATTAATTCCAATTTTATTCTCTTGTGCGATAAAAGAAGAGAAATTATCTACAAAGAAACCAGACTTATACCTATTCAGTCCATCCGCATCAGGGATAAACATATTAGCGGTATTGACTTCCATTAAGGAAAGTGTGGTATAATATTCAAGATTCTTGATTCTATCCTCAAGTCTCTTAATATCAACCATTCTAAATCTCTTATGCTCTAAGAATTCAAGAGCAGCATCGGAAGTATTATACAGATATGGAGGTAAAGTAATTCTTGCTACCTCTACAGCATCATCAACTGGACCTGGCCTATCAGGATCATCAGAAGGAGTTCCATACTTAACTTCAAATACACCATCTTTAGTTACAAAAATTCTATCAATTCTTCCTTGATAATAAGTGAATGAAACTTTAATATCTTCATCAGAAGCTAATGCATTAGTAGCTGATTGACCAGAAGAATTAAAGGTTCTTCCATAAAATTCCAATGGTGAACGTACATTCTCAGCAACTGTATAATCAGAAACTCTTGGTCTAATATCAATAATATCACTCTCTGATACACCATCTACAGTTGCAATCTGTGTTGCATAATTAAAATTACTATATGATTCTACTGTGGTAATATCACCATTATCAGTAGTATCATAATATCCATTAGAGAAATAAATTTTAATTCTCTTTTCAGGTGCTTCATAATTTGCTTTCCTTACCAACGATCCATAATTTAGAAAAGTACTCCGTTGACCATCATTAATTTTAAAGTTATCTGTTATATTAAAACTAGGAGAATCTAAAGTAACAATAGTTCCTTCTACAAGAGATTCTTGAGCTACTATTACTTCACCCTCTTTAAAACTGATTTCATTTTTGTGAATAAAAGAAATCTGTGTATCTGTCAGTTTCTCAGCAACTATAGCAATAGCACCACTAGTCTGCCCAACAATCTCTTCACCTATTACAAATTCTGATGTAGTTGTAGTAGAACTGGTTAGTGAACCAAGAACCATCTTAGGTGCTGATGGATCATTAATATCTTCTGACTCAAAGATACCATGAACCTCAATAACATCTGGAGAATTTAATGAAATAGAATCATCTTCTACTCTAGTTCCATATGGATAATTTCCATATGTCAATCCATTATTTAAAGTTGTTGTTCCAATACCAGAACCAGCAAGTTTTGATAAATTAACTACTATAGAATTAACTCTATTTTGAATCTTTTTCTTTGCTTTTGGTTTTACTTTCTTTAAAGTAGTAATCAATTGAGCATCAGTATCATTCGCACCCAAATTCTGGATTTGAAGATTAGTAGAACCCATTGTAATTTCAACTGCATTAGAAGTTAATGGTTCTGCAGTTCCATCAGATCTCAATAAAGCATATCTTTCTTCATCATATGGTAAGAAGGTTTCATTTTCACCAGCAACTACAATTGCTGATAATTGATTATTAGTAATATTAACTAATTGACTCTTTCTTATAGTAATAGATGCATCTGTTAAATCAACACTAGCAACATTAGTTTTAGGAAGCCTTGTATAAAGAGTATTATCAGTTGAACTATCTAATTTTGTAGTTAAAACTTTGAAATCAGTTGCTTCATATGCTACTTCTGGTAACTTACCATCAACAATTCCAGATACTGAAGTTATACCTGTAATTGTAATATCATTTAAACCAACACTAGTTACCCTACCATAAATTGGATCTGTAGGAGAAATAGCAATATCTGTAAATGATACTAAATCATTTTCCCTTACGAGAGGGTTGGTTGGTGGTCCAGGGAAGTTTGGATTTGCTGTCCTTACAGTACTAATATAATTAGCTCCAGATGCAGGACTAACAGTAACTATTCCAACATTAATACCAGTAGATTGAATTACATCAGCAGTAAAAGTATTAACACCAACAACACCATTATTAGTTCCATATAATGATTTTACATTACCAATTCCATACTCAGTAATAGCAATAGCAATTCTTCCATCAGGAATACCATCAATAACAAGAGATTCTTGAGGAATAAAGTTTCCTGTTGTCTCGTAAACAGTTAGTGCTGTTCCTGCTGTTACAGCATCCTTAAGAAATGCAGTTGCACCACTATTCTTTCCTTTGATAAAAGTAGGAACTGTTAAAGTACATGCAGTACTAACAGCAATTTCGGTTACTGTTTGTACATCATATAGAGCAATATCCCACTCATTTAAATCTCCATTAGATGTGCTATATGATCCAGACTCTAATCTATAATCATATACCCTTGCAACACCTATTTCTTTACCAGGAAGTGAAGAAGTTGTATATCCAACTCTTTGGTCACGTAAACTTACAATATAAGTATTTCCTATGCCAATAGTAGGTGAACCATCAACTCTGTTTATCTTTAAAGTAGGTCCTGTATTATAAGCAAAAGTAAGATCTTCAATTGTTGCAGTTGCTCTTGGTTTCTCTACATCAAGATATACGGGACTGATTGTAGTAACTTCCCAACCTTTGACAAATGCTTTACCGGGAGAAACTTTATAAAGTGCTAAATTATCAGTTGGTGTAGATCCTCCAGGAGTAAATTGTCCTTCTTGGAAGATGCCTCTATTACCAACATTATCATTTAAAGAGTTCTCAACTGTAATATCAAATGGATTTACATAGTAATCACCAGATTCGGCATAAGTTCTTCTTGCCAAAATCTCCATAAAATTAGAAGCATATGTTGTAGAAGCTGCAGTTTGTGTCTGTAGAACTCCTTCCTTTACTACTGCTAATTCTACAAAATTATCATCATTAAAATCATCTAAAGCTTTTTTAAACAACCTGGTAGAAATTCTTAATCTATCTGCACCAGGTGCTGCATAATTATTAAATCCCTGAGAGTTATCATTTAAACTCTCATCCATATCAGCATTAACTATTGTTTCATCAATATAAAGTCCAATTCTATAACTTGGAGTATTACTATATTGATCCAATAGAAGAGTTTCAGTATCTACATTTACAAAATTTCCACGAATAAAATAAACACCATTTTGAATTTGGAAAGCAGATCCTGTTGCTGCTGCATTAGTAGCAATAGTAGTAGCAAATGCACTATCTTCTGCGATAGTAGTATTTCCTAATAAACCTGACGTAATTATTACATTAGAAGACAACTCCTCACCATCTGAAAAAGTGGTAGTAGTGTTATTCTGTGTATTTGAACTTAAGTAATTTACATAAAGAGTAAGATTATTTCTTTCTGAATCTTGAGGATATAATATGGTTTCTACAGTCGCTGTTACACCTGATGTTTTTCCAGTAATTTTAGTACCAATTAACTGATCCGCATAAGCAGTTACAGGTACTCCTTGGAAAGTATTGTTTAATTGAACACAATAAAATAACTGAGTATATCCAGTATTACCTGGAATTACCTTCGCTCCTTCTTTGAAAAAATGTTTACCAAATTTCTCAATTTGGTTCTGCAACATAGACTGCAGACCAGTTAGTTCTCTTGCTTGTACAGGGTACCCAGGTTTAAATAATACCCGATGAAAATCGTTATCAGGATCAAAATCGTCGAAATATGGTGAGACGTTGAGATTCGTTTGCTGCGGCATGATTTTTTAGAATTGCAAGATAACTTTGATATCTTCTTTTTGGTTCACCGACCTGGTTATAGAGGGTCTATTGTCAACATAAACTATAGAACCTGAATACTTTTTGACTTCAGGTAAAGCAACACCGTCAGTAAACTCTTGGCCAAGGTAATATGTCCTATTATTTATTACGGTAGAGACACCCGTAAAGGATGTATCAATCGCTAAATTGGATCCCGTAGACGGTACAATCGTCAAACTTCCACCAGTGCTAGGAGAAGCAGTAAATTCGGTTAAATCAAATCCCCATTGTGGATCTGTTTGTGCTGTTCCAACAGTATTGAAACCAGCCATAGTCTTATCTTGCCAGTACTTTAAGACTCCTGTTGTTTGGTCATAATTTACCACTCTACCAATTGCAGATGTTCCAGTTGATACAGTTTGTTGGAAATAAGAGTCTGCAGTAAAGGTAGCAGTACTATATCCAAGTCCAGCTAATCTTAAAGCATAAGTAGCACTTGCTTTATCGGCACTTAGAAGAGAAGTACCTGCAGATTTTGGATTTTCAACAATACCAACTCTGGCAATTTGGTTTCCTGTTATAAAGTCTGGATTCTCATTATCATTTTCAATTCTAGAATATAGAAGAACGTTCATTGCTCCCAATTCCTTGTAAATATCATATCCATGTCCCCCAGGAGGAGATACAATAACATTAAAAGTTGGGATAGTAGTTCCTGTTGGAACTCCACCGGCAAGAAGATCTATATTACCGTAGGTATAACCAGATCCTTGATTAGAAATGGTTACTGTATCAATTTTAGAGTCGGCATTAACAATAACAGTACATTCTGCTCCAGATCCGTCCCCTTTTATAGGAACTCTAGTATAGGTTCTGTTTCCAGTTCCAATACCAACTCCACGATCAGTAACAGTAATAATCTTAACAGATCCATCTACTGCATTATCCCTAACAGCAGCATTAGCGGAACTAGTAGACCAATTAGCAGGAACAGGAATATAATCGCTAGATTCAAATTTTACAATTTCACTTGGTTTAATTGTATAAAGGTATTTCCAAATATAACCATCACCACTACTACCAGCACTTCTTGGTTCTAAATCTGTAAATGTCGGTTCATCCAAAGATGGTCTGCCATTGGGGTTATCTGGATCAGTTCCATTTTGAAGACACTCATAAACTCTATAATCACTATTAATTACATAGTAAGAAGCAGAATACAAGTTTGTTGAACCAGAAATCTTAGCAGTATTAGATCTACTATAATCATCCCTATACATGTCATATGTGGTACCAGATGACCACACTCTACGAGTAACAACCTGTCTTATATCATCAGAATTAATCTTCTTCAGGGCAATCATATTATCCCAATAATCATTCTCCTGATCAAAGTTATCTTTAGGTGCAGGAGGACTGCTATCCCAATCAGACTGATAATCAGTAGGGTTAGGAAGACCAATAAAAGAATAATATGCGTTATCACTAGTACTTACACCAGCAACAAAGTTTTTCGCATTTAATATTCTTATTTGATCAGTTATAATTGCTGACATTTTTACAGGGATTTTTTATTTATTTATTAGGCTATGTAGTTCTTATACTTAAGAGGTTCAGTACGTATAACAAGCATTGACGTTGTAATACCAGTTTGAGTATAAGCAGAGTATGAAGTTACACCCACTCTACCTCCTAACTGAATTCTTCCCCAACTATAGGAACCGAAGTAATCAGAGGTAGTAACCCCAGAGTATGCGTATTTAAATCCGTTTACCTTGACGTTAACTTGCCTAATATATGTAGTCACTCCAGCAACATTTCTTTGAACTAATTGAGAACTCTTAACAACATAAACATTATCAGCAAAGGATGTTCCAACACCAACTGTATTACCAGAAAGATCTTGTGAGTATACTGTAGTAGATCCTAGACCAACATTAGAATCCGTAACTCTAAAGTAGTCATACTTGGCTAAAGCACTAGCAGTAACAGCAGCAGAAACAAAAGTTGTATTTCTTAAATCAGAATCACCTGGAATATAAAGATCAAATATTAATTCTTTACTACCACTAACTGTTGTAGTTCCAAATCCAACAATAACACCAGAATCACCTGCATAAGAAACAACTGAATTTTGTTCATCAACTGATGATGGTGGAGAAATAAGAACAGCAGGAACATCGGTCCAGGTATATCCATATCCTGGATTAGTAATAGCAACACCAGTAATGGTTCCAGCAGCACCAATAGTTACTGCTCCAAATGCTCTTGTAGTCGATCCTACTCCTACTGTAGATGCAATGCTAACAAAAGCAGTGGTATATCCAACACCACCATCCGTTATATCAATAGAAGAAATTGTACCCGCAGCAGAAACAATAGCAGTTGCAGCAGCACCAGTCTTCACTCCTTGAGAAACAAAAGTAACCTTCTTCTGGAAATCGAGATCAGTATCATTTTCATTTTGACTATCGAATTGAGGTCTTAAATTATCAACCCAAACAGTAGTAGATCCAATACCAACAGATTTAATAATATAGGTGTTAGGATAGATATTTGGTTCATAAAGTTCTCTATCTTTACCTACAGGTATTTCATTAATTATCTTATCCTCAGTCTGTCTGCACCATGCAACAGGTCTCAATAAAGATTCATCATTTGTGTTACC
>VTLG01005082.1_pt1 | contig 10242 bp, 7 predicted proteins | sample 4694571 | NCBI WGS metagenome assembly VTLG01 (sample SAMN12604809, study PRJNA352737) | marine metagenome | biome: ENVO:00000447; feature: ENVO:00000209|ENVO:00000569|ENVO:01000036; material: ENVO:00002151; isolation source: viral sequences binned using virsorter ... | reverse complement strand
AAATGCATTACCTTCTTCCTCTTCAGATTATAGTTATAATTCTATTGATGGTAACTATAATTCAGAAAGTGCATCAAGACCATTGATATCAGTTCCAGCAGTTCCAGACTTTCCAAAAGAACATGGATATTCAACTGGACAATCAGAATTACTTTATACAGAAGCCGCAAAGGTTACATCAGTAACAAAGCCGTCTAAGATAATACTTCCAGATGATGGATCTATAGATTATAATATGTACATATCTTCCAAGTATAAACTTTCCAAACTTACACTTGCACCACCTGTAGGACAGAAAATAAACAAAGGTAAAGAAGAAGCAGAAAAGATTATTAATAAATTAAGAGTTCTTGCAGTTAATTGTTTAGATCCATTACTTGCAGAATATCCTAAACTAAGAATTAACATGGGATATTTTGAATCAAGGCCTGGCACATCTTCTGCACATTCATTGGGTGAAGCAGTTGACATACAGGTTGCAGATGCAAGTAAAGGAGAATATTTTGAGATTGCAATATGGATTAGAGAAAACTTACCACACGATTCTATCATACTACAATATAGAACTACTGGTTCTGGTATGCCTTGGATTCATCTTGGGTGTAAGGAGTCTGGTAATAGATCAGATATGATAACACAATACAATGGAAAAACAACAACCGAATTAGGACAGATTGCACAGTATTATGCCTAAGATATGCAGAGAAGATGACACATTTAATACAGGACATACCTGTGATGCGACTAGTAAATTAGCTACTCCTAGTCAAACAACTGTTTTTGTTGAAGGTAAACTTGTTGCAAGAAAAGGAGATCCTACTGACTCTCATGAAATTTTAGTAGGTGATACTTGCACACCACATACTTCATCAATAGTTGGTGATTGTAGTCCTAATGTTTTTGTTGAAGGTAAAGCTGTTGCAAGAGTTGGAGATGCAGTTGATGCTGGTTCTATGACAAGTGGTGCTTCTAAAGTAAGTGTTAATTAAAGGAAATAAAATGTTTGAATATAAATGTAAAGTTACAAAGGTGGTTGATGGTGATACAGTTGATGTAGACATTGACTTAGGGTTTGGTGTATGGTTAAGAGATCAAAGAGTTAGACTATATGGTATTGATACACCAGAGTCAAGAACAAGTGATCCATTTGAAAAACAATATGGAAAAGCTGCAACTGAATTTTTAAAAAAATGGTTAGATGGTGGAGATGTTACAATCAAAACTTATAAAGATGGAAGAGGAAAGTTTGGTAGAATACTTGGTGAACTGTGGGTGTTTGATACTAACGTCAATAAAAAGATGATTGAAGAACATCATGCAGTAGAATATCATGGACAATCTAAAGAAGAGATTGCAGAACAACATATTATAAATCGTAGGTATCATGATTTATAAAAATCGTTATAAATACAAATAGGGAGAAACATAATGGTTGCAAATCCAAGTGCATTTAAAGACGCAGAGAGTACTAATGACTCTACTAGAAATGCACAAGTATTTACTGATATAAATTTAAATATGGTTAGGCATCCAGTTACTGGTGATATTGCGAAACTATCAAATGTAGAAGCCGTAAAAAGAAGTGTAAGAAATTTAGTTAATACGAATAAGGGAGAAAGACCATTTCATCCAGAGATAGGTTCTGATATTCGTAGAACTTTATTTGAACCTATTTCTCCAGCAGTTGCAAAAGTATTGGAAAGACACGTACAAGATGTAATACAAAACTTTGAACCAAGAGCAGAATTAATAAGTGTTAAAGCAAGTGATGATGTTGACAACAACACTTATAATGTTACGATAACATTCTATTTGATAAATTCACCCAGTGGTGTTCAATCAATGAATATACTTTTAGAGAGATTAAGATAAAATGACTGGTAAATTACAAGTAACAGAATTAGATTTTGATAACATCAAAACAAATTTAAAAACCTATTTAAAAGGACAAAGTGAATTTTCAGATTATAATTTTGAAGGTTCTGGTTTATCTACCCTCGTAGATCTTCTCGCATACAATACACATTACTTGGCGATGAATGCAAACTATTTTACAAATGAAATGTTTTTAGATACTGCAACGACTCGTGACTCTGTAGTATCACACGCAAAAACATTAGGGTATACTCCTCGTTCTGCAAGAGCTCCAAAAGCAGTTATTGATATATCTGTACCAGTGACTAATGGAAATATCACTTCTGTTACTATGAGTAAAGGAACAAGGTTTACAACAAACTTTGATGGAACAACTTATGGGTTTTTAGTAAATGAAGATATAACAGCATCAGTATCTGGTAGTCGTGCTAATTTTGTAAATGTTCCTATCTATGAAGGTACACTTGCAACAGCAAAGTATACTGTAGACAGTAACAATCCAGATAAGAAATTTATTATTACAAGTAATAGAGCTGATACAACAACATTAAAAGTTTCAGTTCAAACATCTGCAACTGATACATCACTTACTACATATACTCTTGCAAATGAATTAACAAATGTTACTGCAACATCTCCTGTATACTTTTTACAGGAAGATCATCATGGAGAATTTGAAGTTTACTTTGGTGATAATGTTTTAGGTCAAGGTTTAGTAGATGGTAATATTGTTATATTAGAATATGTTGTTACAAATCAAAAAGAAGCTAATGGAGCATCTATATTTTCTTCACCAAGTATAGGTGGACAAAGTGGTGGAATTGTAACGACCACTACAGAAGCAACTGGTGGTGATATTCCAGAAAGCATACAATCAATAAAGTATTATGCACCATTAAGTTATACTGCACAAAATAGAGCTGTTACTGCATTTGATTACAAAGCACTTATTCCGAAAGTTTATCCAAATGTAAAAAGTATTCAAGTATGGGGTGGAGAAGATAATGATCCACCAATATATGGACAGGTATATGTTTCAATATCTCCTACCGCTGGAACAAGTCTTACACAAACACAAAAGGCAAATATTATTTCAGATTTAAAACAATATAATATTGCATCAGTAAGACCAGTAATAGTAGACCCAGAAGTTTTATATGTTATTGTAGACATAGACTTTAGATATGATCCTAATAAAACTGTAAAAACTGCTACTGATTTACAAAGTAGTATTGACACTATTGTAAGTAATTACAGTGGAGATACTTTAGAAAAATTTGATGGTATGTTTAGATATTCAGAATTATCTAGACTAGTTGATAATTCTGATAGTTCTATTTTAAGTAACATTATGAATATAAGATTATATAAAGCCATTACTCCTACCATATCAACATCAAAACAATATGACGTAAATTTCTATAATAAAATATATCATCCATATGATGGTAATGAATCTCCTGTTATATCTTCTACAGGATTTACAATTGCTGGTTCTACTGAAACACACTTCTTAGATGATAATGGTTCTGGTGTTGTTAGACTTTATAGAATGGTTGCAGATACCAGAACATATGTAAACAATAATGCTGGAACTATTAATTATACTACAGGTGCAATTAGTATTACAGATTTAAATGTTACATCTACTGTTAATGGAAATGGTACGATTCATATATTTACTATACCAGATTCAAATGATATTATTCCAGTAAGAAATCAACTTATCTCTATTGATCTTGGTGGTTCTTCTATAACTGCACAAACAGATCAGAATGGAACAACTGCATCAGTTGGTTCTCATACTAATGTAGGTTCTTTTGGTGGAACAACTACAGGAACTGGTACAGTAACATTTGGAACAACAACATCATCAACATCAGTAGCAAGTACTGCAAGTAGTTCATCATCATCTTCATCATCAAGTAGTTCATCTTCATCTAGTGGTTATTAATAATGTCAGGTTGTCCTAGAACATCTAAATTAGAAAGTAAAGTATCTCCTCATATTGAGGAACAACTACCAGAGTTTGTTCGTTCTGAACATCCTTTGTTCGCAACTTTCGTTAAACATTACTATCAATTTTTAGAAGCTGGTTGTTTAACATTAGGTGGTTCTAATGAATACTTAGCACAAGAAACGATTACCAATAATTTAATCCTTGACAACAATGATGATAAAATTGTTCTTGAAAGTTCTGTGGGTAAGTTTCATGAGGGTGAAACTATTCGTGGAGATAAAAGTGGATATACTGCAACGATACTGGTAGACGATTATGATTCTACTGGTAAACTTTATATTAGTTCACAACAAAAGTTTTCAAAAGGTGAAAACGTAGTTGGTTTAACTTCTGGTGCAAAAGCTGTTATTACAAACTATCAAGGTAATCCTATACAAAACATACAACAATTACTAGCGTATGCAGATATAGATAATACAGTTTATACTTTCTTTGATAAATTTAAAAAATCATTTTTAGAATCTTTGCCAGAGTCTATTACAGATAATATTGATATAAGAAATTTAATTAAGAGTGTAAAAGATTTATACGAAGCAAGAGGTACAGAAGAAGGTCATAAGTTATTCTTTAGAATACTATTTGATCAAGAATCTAGTTTACTATATCCAAAAGATAATATGATGAAACTTTCTGATGGTCAGTGGAGTACTGATTATCTCATGAGAGTTAGAGAAGATGGCAATTCAGATTTTTCTCAACTGGTTGGAAAAACTATTACTGGACAAACATCTGGTGCAACAGCTGTTGTACAAAGTGTTACTAAATTTATTTATGGTGCAGATGTTATTGCAGAATTGAATTTAGATCGTGGAACAATCTTAGGAACTTTTGATTCTGGTAGTGCTGATTTACTTTTATCAGAAGATGGAAATAATCTTGTTACAGAAAGTGGTGAACAAATAAGAGAAGAAGGTTCTATAGGAGAGGTTGTTACTGGCGTTTCTAATACTTTAGATCTTACTATTACTGCAAGAGTTGTTGGTATTACAAATAATATTAGTCTTTCTAGTAGAGGACAATATTATAGAGTTAATGATATTATTCATTTTTCTTTACCACAAGATGTTTCGGTTGGTGTTAAAGGTGAAGTACGAAGTATTGGAACTGGTGGTATAACTGATGTTTATGTTGAAGATGGTGGTACAGGATATACATACAATGATACTGTAACTTTTAACAATGCAAATACAAATGGAGTTGATGCAACTGCTAATATAGCTGTATTGGGTGGTATTCTAACGATAGAAAACGATACATATCCAGACAATATTGTTTTAGAGGGATCATCAGATCATAACAAATTAATTATAAAAGACGCAAATGGTGAACTACATGAGTTACAACAAGAAGAACAACTAGGAGATAATAGTGGACTTCTACTAGAAAATGGCCACAATATTATTTTAGAAAGTGAAACTCTACCTTCTGCACAAAGAACATCAATAAGAAAAATAAGAGTTACTAAAAAAGGTAATGGTTATACAAAACTTCCAGATGTTACAATAACATCTTCTACAGGATCAAATGCAAAAGTTCTTGCTACTACAACTGAAGGTGTGGGAAGAATATTAGAAATACAAATGAAAGACTATGGTGTAGGTTATGTTCGTCCACCTACTGTTACTTTCAATAAAAATGTAATTGTAAAAAATGTAAGTGGTACTTTTAATAAAGGTGATATAATATTAGATTTTGATGGAACTGTAGAATCCTATGATAGTACAACACAGTTATTAGAAATAAAATCTGATCTAGAACATTTTACTGAAGGTGATCCTATAACTACAGCTGGTGCAAGTGCAACTGCTCATCAATGTGTTCATGCAGAAGCAACTGCAAATAATGGTGCAATAGTTATTTCTAGTGGTGATTATTCTGGATTAAGAGGACAACTTGACGAAGAACAAATGAAGATTCAAGATTCTAGATTTTATCAAGACTACTCTTATGTAGTAAAGGTTGGTGAATCTATCAATACTTGGAGAGATAGTATTATAAGATCAGTTCACCCTGCTGGTTGGAATGTATTTGGTGAGGTATCTATTGCAACATCTCTTGCAGAAGCACAAATTCATTCTATGAAGATAAGAAATCCAGCTGCTGGTGATGTTGTCGATTTCACTTCTGATACAACGACATACTCACCAGAACTTGCATCTACATTTAAAACACTATTTTCTTCAAGGTTCAGAAGAAGATTGGGTACTGCTGATGATGGTACAACATTAAATACAACAAATCCAATGAGTGCGACAGAGTTTGAAGATATTTGGGAAACAAACTCACCCAACAATAAACTTGATAATGATAATAAACGTGAAAGAACATTTAGCACTTCTTTTGAATTTGAAATTGGAGTAGGTGGTGGTATAATTGGTGTCTTTAGTCCTACTTTAGAACTATTACCTAAGTATGCATTTTCACAACCACCAACTGGAACAAATGTTGCAATTCCACACTACCCAGGCCTTACAAGACAAGTAAGACTTGATGATACAAACCAAAGTGCATATTTTACAATTGGACAGTTTTCACAATTCAGAATTAATCAAGTGAGTGATTCAAACGGAGATATTCCAGAAACTGCAAAGAGTGTAAAGATAAATGTTCAACCACCTGGCGAAATTATTTTAAGAAGAACTGGATCAGTAACACTTGATAATCTAGGTGTTACTATGGATGATACCACCAGAACATTTGATGATTTGTAATATAAATAAGAGGAAACCTTTGGAGAAATTCTAAAATGGCAAAACAAGTAATAGGAATAGGTAATGCAGCTAATGATGGAAGTGGAGATCCATTAAGAACTGCTGGTGATAAAATAAACGATAACTTCAATGAATTTTATACTAAAATTGGAGATGGTACAAATTTATATTCATTAACATTTCCAAATGCAAGTGCTACAGTATTAACCACAGCAAATTCAGATGCAGGCACAACTACAACATCAAGTTCAGATGCAGACCATGTTTTAATAAATGATGGTGGTGTACTAAAAAAGATTACTCCTGCTAATTTAGGTATTGGTTCTGGTGGTGGTGGTGGAGTAACAGTTCAAGATGAAGGAAGTGCATTATCTACAACTGGTACTACCTTAAATTTTGTAGGTGCTGGTGTAACTGCATCTGGAACTGGTGCAACAAAAACAATAACCATTGCTGGTGGTGCTTCACAAAATTTATTTGATAAGATTGCAGTAAGTGGACAATCTAACGTAGTAGCAGATAGTGCAACTGATACTCTTACTTTAGTTGCTGGTAATAATGTTACGATTACTACAGACGCTAATGCTGATAGTATTACAATCAATTCTACTGGAACTACAGATTTAAATAGTTTAACTGCTGGTGTTATTAATACTCAAAATGATAGTATAGGATTCATTGATGCAGATGACAGCAACAATAGTAAGAAAGAAACAATCGCTGATTTTTTAACTGCGATTGCTGGTTCTGGTATTAGTGTAAGTTCTGGTCAGTTAACAGCTTCTGGTGGTGGAACTACAGATTTAAATAGTTTAACTGCTGGTGTTATTAATACTCAAAATGACAGTATAGGATTCATTGATGCAGACGATAGTAATAATAGTAAGAAAGAAACAATTGCAGATTTTCTAACCGCTATTGCTGGTACTGGTGTTACTGTAAGTTCTGGTCAATTGACAGCAGCCACTGGTACATTATCAAATGTTGTAGAGGATACTGCGCCTAAACTTGGTGGTGATTTAGATGTAAATGGCAAAACCATTATGCATACTTTTAACATAACTGCAAGTGGAAATAACCATTATGTTTTTGCTGATACTGGAAATGTTTGGTTTCCAACATCAGAAAATGATCCGACCTTGTATTTAAGAAGAGGTGAACAATATAAATTTAATAATATTTCTGGTGGTCACCCAATCAGAATACAATCAACCTCTGGTTCAAGTGGAACAGCATATAATGTTGGTGTAACAAATAATGCTGGTTCTGGTGCAGTTATATTCAAAGTACCAATGAGTGCGCCTGCAACACTTTACTATCAATGCACATCTCATGCAAGTATGAATGGTACAATTAATATAGTTTAATAGGAGTCTATAATGGGAATTGATACTATAGGAACAAATGCAATTACAGACAATTCTGTTAGCACAACAAAAATGTTAAATTCTGTGGTTGTAATAGAGGGTGAGGGTATTGGTAGTAATGATAATGATACAACTTTACCTACTAGTGCAGCTGTTAAAGATTATGTAGATACACAAGTAGGTGGTGTATCAGCAGATATAACAGGTGTAACTGCTGGAACTGGATTAACTGGTGGTGGTGCATCTGGTGATGTTACTTTAAATGTAATAGGAGGCACAGGTATTACAGCTAATGCTGATGATATAACTATTGACAGCACAGTTGCTACATTAACAGGAACACAAACTTTAACTAATAAAACATTAACGAGTCCAAAAATAAACGATACAACTACAATAACAGCAACATCAACTGAATTAAATGTTTTAAATGGTATAACTGCATCAACATCAGAATTAAACTATAATGATATTACTTCTTTAGGTACATCTCAAGCAAGTAAAGTTTTAACTGCTGATGCAAATCATCACACTTATATGGCTGGTGAATTTAAAGCTAAACATTATAAAGAACAATATTTAAATGTATCTAGTGGGTCAAATGTAACTTTAGATTTGCATAGTGGTAATTTATTTTCTCTTACTATGGCCCATGCCACAGTTACTATCACACTTAGTAATCCGCCTGCAAGTGGAGATGGTTTTGGTTTTACAGTTAAACTAGTTCAAGATTCTAATGGTAATAGGAATGTAAGTTGGCCTGCTAGTGTTAAGTGGGCAGGTGGAACTGCACCTACATTGACATCAACAGCAAATGCAGTAGATGTATTTACCTTTTTTACACATGATAATGGTACAAATTATTATGGATTTACAGCAGGACTTAATGTATCTTAGGAAAATTTTATGACAGGAATTTATAGAAAATCACAAATGGCCTCTAGTGGCAGTTATGGTGGTAGTGGTAATCCTAGTCTTGGAGAAGGAGCTGGTGTATATAATGATAATTTTTCAGTTACATTATATAAAGGAAATGGTGCCACTAATACTATAAACACAGGTATAGATTTAACAACTGGTAGTTTGGTTTGGATAAAGGATAGATTCAATAGTATAAGTCATACATTATTTGATACTTCTAGAGGTGTGAATAAATTTTTAGAAGCAGATACTGATACAGCTGAACAAAATAGAATTACACCACAAGATGGTTTAACAACATTTCGCACTAATGGATTTACATTAGGTGCTTATGGAAATATTAATACTAATAATAATCATTATGTAGCATGGAGTTTTAAAAAGGCAGAAAAATTTTTTGATATTGTAACATGGACAGGCGATGGCACTGAACCTCGTACTATCAATCATAATTTAAATTGTGCTGTTGGAAGAATGGTTGTAAAGAGATTAGATTCAGCTAGTGATTGGATGGTATATGATAAAAATTTTTATACATCTAGTATAAATGGAGAATATCATAATTTTTGGAATGGTCGTACTTTGCCAGAATTTCCTCAACAAAATGTATGGTATGATACTGTACCAACTACAACACAATTCACTCTAGGAAACAATCCATATGTAAATGCAAGCGGCGGATCTTATATTGCGTATCTTTGGGCTCATGATGATACATCTTCTAATAGTTTAATTCAAGTACAGCGTGTTAATCATAATCTAAATATGAATACTTTTAGAGAAAATGCATTTGGAACAAGTGGAAATCCAAATGGATTTGAGCCAGGATTTTTATGGTATAAATCAGTTCGTCACACTTCTTCTGCTGGTGTAAGTAGTGATTGGGTTATGGTTGATACCAATAGAGGTTGGGGAAGAGGAGTTGTAAAAGAATTACATACAAATGATAATGGTGGTGAATACAAACGAACTGGTGCATATTTTTATAGAAATCGAAGGGGTTATACTTCTATAGGAAATCTTAATGGAACTAATCATGCTGCCTCTTTTAGTGTGATGGGAATTAGAAAAAATATGCAAGACATGAGTACGAGATCTGGAAATCTATCTGGAACATCTGGATCTACAAATGTTTTTTATGCATCAACTGGACAAACTAGTTCATATCCAACTCCTGCTTTTGTTAATTCTACACTTACTTCTGGTGGATCGACCTATGCACCTCATGTTGATATGGCAATAGCTATTGATTCTCCAGTTAATCAAACTAATTGGAGAATATATACAAGGGATTTGGGAGAAGGTTATTTAGATATAGAAAATAATACTCAACATAATTTTGCAGCTG
>VTLG01013869.1_pt1 | contig 10243 bp, 32 predicted proteins | sample 4694571 | NCBI WGS metagenome assembly VTLG01 (sample SAMN12604809, study PRJNA352737) | marine metagenome | biome: ENVO:00000447; feature: ENVO:00000209|ENVO:00000569|ENVO:01000036; material: ENVO:00002151; isolation source: viral sequences binned using virsorter ... | reverse complement strand
TAAAAAGTCGACTTATAACGCTGTCGATGTTTTATTAATTGATGAGAATGAACACATCAAATCAATTGGACTTTGGAAATATGGAACAAATGAGAAGGATCTTGAAAGCTTTCTTTCTAAGATTGATTATAATTCTTTAAGTTTGTTACAAAAGAAACAGATTGAAAGAATAAAAGCAATCAACAAAGTTATGGAAAAAGTAACAGTTAAGATTGGAAAAGTTTCTGAATATAATCTTTCAGACCCAAAAGATTTGGAAAGAATGAAACGAGATAACAATTCAGAAGAAACTAAAAAGAGAGAGGAAGAAAAAAGAAAGGTTGAAGGTCAAATTGTTAATGCGATTAACAGCACATATAATAAAGCATTGATTAAGAACAATTTAAAATAGATCGAAATCCCCTCATTTGAGGGGGTCTTGAGGTTAATCCTCAACTGATGAGATCAGAAACTAAAAAAGGAGAAAGAAATGTTTAACAAAAAAGAAAAACAAATACTTTTAGAATGTGTAGAACATTTTATGAGTTGGGAAAATAGTATGGGTAGATCAACAAAAACTGTTGAAGATGTATGGAGTTTTTTAGGTAGCCGAGATATTATATTTAAAGAGATACCTACTACTAAAACAATTATGTTAGAAAAAATATCTAAAAAATTAAAGGAGGGGAAAAAATGTATAAAGCTAAAGTAAAAAATCTTAACATTGATGAGATAATTCATTTTGACGCAAAAAAAGGAATTACAATTAATGTTAAGAAAGCAAGAGCAATTTATAACAGTAATGATGATAGTTATGAAAATATATCACAAATACACGATGTAGATGTTGAAACTGTAAATAAAATTAAACAAGGTAAAATTTTATTTGAAGAAATAAAAGCTATGAATAAAAAAGGAGAAAAAAATGGTTATAATAAATAGACACTCTCACGATGGTTTTACATTAACAAAATATGTAAAAACAAAAAGAGGTCAAGAGGTTGATGTATCTAAAAGGTATATTGGTTATTCAATAAAAGATGCCAAGAAATTATTTAATCAACTTTGTAAAAAGGTAAAACAATCAAATGAATATGTTCCTTATGGAATATATTTATAAGATCAGAAACAAAAGAAAGGAGAAAAAAATGGTAAAGTTATATTATATAAATGGAAAACTAGGATTTGATTTTGAAGGTTTTTTTATTACAGATCCTTATACCTCAACTTGTTGTAGATTTGAGGTTAATCCCATAAAAGAATATGGATTAACAAAAAAACAAGTTGAAAAGTTTAATAAAATATTTACTAATAAAAATAGAAAGAAAGGAGGTAAAGAAAATGGATAAATCAATAAAAATAGAAAATGCAAATAATGAGAAAATGTATCTTTGTAGTTGGAATGATGGAGATATTGTTGAGGTGCATACAGAAAAAACATTAAGAAAAGAATATCAAGGAACTAATTTGTTCGATAAGGAAGAGGGCAAGTTAGTTAATGACTCAATGTTCAATTGGTGTACTTTGATACCTACAAAAGCATATGACAAGGCAAGATCATTAGACGAGGTTTTTAAAAAGTTTAATGATGAAGAAAATTATTCTTTCGTTGGTTATACTTGGCGATTGGATAATTGCACAATAGAAAGGATAAAATAATGAAAAAATATGTTTTACCAACTATTTGTATTGATGAGGTAAAATTTTGCAAAGAGGGTCAATTCTTTTTTGCCAAATATAAAGAAAACAATTCGATTCAAATTATATCAAAATTTAATTTTGATGAGGTTTTATTTGGATTAACAAAACAAGGTTTTGAAATAATTAATACAGATGGATCTTTATATGACATTGAACAAGGGGCATAAAACACAAGATGTTGTGTCCAAGCTCTTGGACACAACTCCTGGTAGTGTTAAAAAATAATGCTTGATAATATAATTTATAGGACTATAAATGATAGAAAAAACAAAAAGGAGAAAGTATGAAAAATGAAAAAAAAATAACTTTTAATGATATTGTAAAAAAACATAATATTAAAGTTGTAATGTGTGGGGATGACAAAACTATTCCTAAAATTATTCACGCAAGAATAAAATCTACTTGTAATGAAATTATGGATCCATTCTCAGATGTTAAATGGAAAGATGTTTATTCCATAATGGAAGATATTTATAAACAAGGTGTAAAACATAGGAAGGAGAAAAAATGAAAAAAGAAACAAAAAAACATATGAAAAAACTATACTTAAAAGGTATTTTTTCTAAAAGAAATAGACCTAGCCAAGATGAACACGATTTAAAAATGGTTAAAAAGATTAAAGAGTGTTCAAGAAAAGGTAAAATTGCGGTTGGCGTAACTAGTCAATATTTTTATGATAGTTACGATTATAATGTTGAAACTTATAATGATGAAAGAATTTATTATATTCCATCTCATTATACAGCTTATAGACATTTATACAAAGATGTTATGGATGGTGCTGATTGTCCAACTAGTGTGAGAATAATTGAGGAGGGTAAATGAATATTAAATTAACCAAAGGTGAAAAAGATTTTTTATTAGATTGGTTATGTGATGACTTGCATATTGAACTTGAAAAGAGAAGGGATCAAGACGAACAAAGTCCAATTGCAAGAAAATTTTTACCCAAGATAATAAAAAAGTTAGAGGGGAAAGATAAATGAAAAAAAACTTACCAACTCAAGATTATATGAAAAAAGTAAAAGAACAAACTTTAAAAAATATCTTGAGTTGTGTAGGTGGAGTGTATTATAATAAATATAAGTTAAGATTAGAAAGAAAGAAAAAAGAGAGGGAATAATGAAAAAACAAAAAAAACAATTTATATTATGGGATAATAATATAAAAAGTATTAAAAAGGCAATAACAAAAAAAAATAAGTTAGAAAGTCAAGGCTATACTTTAAAACAAAACACTATAACTAATGGAAATATATTAATATATATAAAAGGGGAATAATGAAAAAGAAAATAAAACTTAAAATAGGAAACTCAGAACACAAAAAATTAGCAATCAAATATCTTTATAAAGATTGGTTAGACTATAAAAGATATATTGAAAGCACTTTTGATGATAATTATAAACTAAAAGAGGGTTTTATTTCTTATTTAAGTAGAGAAGGTGATAATTTAGATTTAATACCTACAAAAAATAATCACTAAATAAAAGGAGGAAAGATGATAAAAATGAAAATAAACCATAAAAAAGTAGAACAATTAAAATCTTTTTATGGTGTAAAATTAAGAGGAGATGAAACTTTTGATGAGTTACTTGCTATCGAAAAAAAGAATATGATGAAAGGTACAACGATATGTAAGGCAAAGAATTGCAACGAAACACTTTACAAGAACCAAAGTACAAGTAACAAGGAGTATTGCTCGGATTGTGCATAAATATGGGTATACATAAGAAAGCAAAAAAAGAAGAGAGAATTTTTAGAGCATTAAAAAGAATTGATGCGAATTTGTCTAAATGTTCGATAACAGAAAGAATAAATTGCCCTCAATGTAACTCCTCAAAAATTTATGTAAACAAAAAATGGGAATGGAATGAAAAATTTAATGAAGTAGATTTAATATCAGATTGGACTTGTAAAGATTGTGGGTTTGATTTTGATGGAGAAGAATTAGAAAAGATAGCGGTATGAAGATTACAATAGAATTTACAGAAAAAGAATTAAGAGAACTTTTAAATATTTTCATAGTAAAAACTTTATCTGCGAACGTGGAAAAGGATGATTTAGTGTTAGCTAAAAAAATTGAAAATGGTTTAAATGCTTTAGAGAAAGGAGGTGAAAATGGAAAAAGAAAAAATGGATTTGATTAAACAAATAATTACTCTCGTTGATACAGAAGAGGGTTTAGAAGAAATTAAGAAAAAAGTTTCTGAGGTTTTATCAACTCAATGGAAAGAAGAGGAAAAAGACAAAGAAGAGTTTGAAAAATGGAGAAAGGAAAAAAAACAAAACTCAAACTCTTCTGATGTAGACATACCCTTCTAAAACAATGAGACTAGGGGTGTTGTTGCTCCTTCACCCCTAGTAATCTTTAACATATCCTGGGGGCAAAATTAATTTTTCTTCTTTGTTTGGTTTTAAAACAACTCTTAGTGAAGAATCTAAGGGGTTATTACTTTGATGAACCTCTATTCTTTTGATCTCCTCTAAATAACCTTTTTTAGTCATAATGTAGATTTTAGCATCACTAACTGCGTTACCTCTTCTGCCATTTTGACCTTGAGTAAATTTTTCTAAATATTCTTGTAAATGTTTAACGTACATTGTTTGATAAATCTTTTATGACTTGCTTATAACCTTCGACAAGATTTTTATTTTTTTCATTTTCAGACAAAATAAGACGCTGATTCCATAATTGTTCTTTATATAATTTTAACAACTGTTTATAGCCCTCTATTTGGGTCTTATAAGTTTCTATCTGTTTTATTAAATCTAGTTCTCCTCGATCATCTTTCATATATTGACTTTATAAGGGCGTTACCTTAAATTGTCAAATATGGGACTACCAAAAAGATTAACTGAGATGCAACGTAGATTTGCTGAATTTTTAGTGTTTGGAGACGAAAATGGTCAACTCACACAATCTGAGGCAGCAATCAAGGCAGGATATTCACCAAAAAGAGCCAGACAAGAAGGGTCCGAGCTAACTAACCCAAAATTATCTCCATTGGTAGTTAAATTAATTGGAGAGTTAAGAGAAGAAAGAATAAGAAAACATGAAGTTACATACGAGGGTCACGTTGCGGAACTAAGTAGATTGAGAGAGGCAGCACTTAAAAAAGGAAGTTTTTCATCAGCAGTAAACGCAGAAACAAATAGAGGTAAAGTCGCAGGTTTATATATTGATAGAAAGATTATTAAAACCGGTAAATTAGAAGATTTATCTGAGCAAGAGCTTGAAAGTAAAATGAAACAAATTTTATCTGACTATGAACCTTTACTTAACGCAAAAACAGTAGAGGGTGAAGTTGACGAAATTAAATCTTCTGAATCTTCTTTACCCAAGCCCGAGGAATCATCGTCCGATCCCCAAAATTAAAACCATCTTCATCCTTATCGTAAGAAGCAAATAATTTAATACTATTTTTATCTTTTGAGTATAGCCAACCTTCATTGACTGGTTTTGCTAGCTGCATCTTATCGAATTCTTTTTCAGTAGCCCAGCCCGAGTCGCTCACACAATCGATCCACTCCACTCGGACTTTAGGAAAAGGTATATTGGGAGTTCCATTTGAGGCAATTCTTTTTCGTCTTTTCTTGGGCATAGTAGGTTTATATCACAGATTGATTTATTTAAAATATGCTTTCCTGTGCGCGATAGCGAATTTGATAGTACACATTAATATGTACCAAAAAACAAAAAGTGTACCATAATTTGTACCATAAAAAGCTATATTTTATGCTAAAAAACTGTTAAAAGTACACAAAGTACACTTTATTTCGTGAAATAAAAAAAATTTTTTTTAATCTGTAAAATAAAACTATACTATTTATTGATCCGACTCCATTGTGCCGTAATGCTGCCTTAATGTAGACATTTTATCTTCAGCATCAGTAATAATTTGTAGTAATTTGTCAATTTCACCGGTTAAATCGATGTGTTCTGGTATAATTATAGTGCGTTCTACAAAAGTATCTATTTTAAATTTAGCGTCAGCTACTTCCGCCTCATACTTTCTCATTAATGTTTGGTACATTCTATCTCTCATTAAAATCCTCCTTTGTTATGTTTACTTTAGCTCTCTCCTTTTCATCGTGCAATAGGTCATAATATGTGTCTAATCTCTTCAAAAACCTATGTTTTGCTTGCCTTAATTCTGCCCCACTTACCACGAACTCTTGATAATATAAATCTGGAGTACACATCATAATCACGCCTTGCTCAATATTAGAACCATGCACATAATCATGAGCCATTGCATATGCAGCAATCTGTAAATAATAATCTTCAACCCATTCTTTACGTTTAGGACGATTCGCTTGTTTAAAGTCAACGATGGTTTCTAAACCATTATGATTGCAAACGAGGTCAGTAGACCCAGCATATAACCCAGGATAATATAACGTAATTTCTGAACCATACCACTCCTCCACCGCAGCAAGACCCACGTCAATAATTTTTTTGGCCATGGCTTTCGCCTCCTGTCCGAGCGTTGTAAGATCATCGTAGCCAGTTCCGAGTATATAATGTTCCAAGAATTTATGCATGGCTGTCCCCCTATTACTAGATAGGTTTTTGATTCTGTCTGCTTCTTGTTCTCCAACTTTGGCCTTCCAATCTTTTATGAATTGTTGATCCTTGGTCCGTGCTAATATAGTAGTGACGCTTGGAAGTCTAGCACCATTTATATCATAGAGCCGTGTTCCATGCTCCTCGATCCTTGCAGCATCGATATAGGTGTATTTTTCTTTAAGTTTGATAGCTCTACCAATATTGTGATACTCCTCAATGTCTTTATCACTCATCATTTTAATTTATTTATTACATAATAGATAATTAACAAAGCCACCAATACACAGAACATATTATAAAAAAACATAATTATACCAAAACCAAAAGTCATAATTGTTTATCTAAATCTTTCGTGTAACCAGTTTTCATCAATATTGAGGCTTGTTTTTTACAGTTCTCAGCTTGCTGCTTGTAACCATTATCCTCTAACCACCGCCAATGATTAGCTAAAATTCTAATACTAGTAGCCCCCGCTTTAGCATTGAGCTTTCTCCATTCACCCTTACTCATAATTTTTTTTTCAGTTCTTTTAAATATTCTTCATTTTCAGCTTTTTCCTTATCATAAGCTGGTGCAAACTTTTCAATATTATTTAATGGTGCGGAGTCGTGTACGTTACCACTAACAGATATTCGTACACAATCTGATTTGTATGGTGCAACCCAATGTTTCAACCACGCAGGAAAAATATACATATCGTTTTCCTTCGGCATAAATGATTGATAAGTCACACAATCTCTAGGTCCATCACCATAAACAAACTGTATTCCTCCAGGTCCACAAGACTTTCCTTTGTATGCTGCGTTTTCTTTCTTTAGCTCATCTGGTATCTGTAAATATATTACAAACGATAATTTTCCATCGTGATCGTGCGGTGGGTTAAAATCATTTTGTTTTTGATAGTTAATCCATAATGCCGTCATTATGTAATGTGGTTTCTTTTGATAAGGCTTGTTAATAAATTTTTCAAACATTTGGTCGTACACACCAAGATATTTAGATATCTCAGGTACAATCAAAGTTTTAGACTCATCACTATAACCTGTTTCTTTGTCCAAGATCCCTGCTAATTTATCCGTGAAATCTAGTTTATTTTTTCTTGCCTCGTTCAATAATAATTTTTTAAAATCGTCTGTTATCTTAACTTTTACAACACACGGTCCCCAATTAAACATCTGTACTTGTATTTGATCTGTCATTCTAAACTCATTGCTTTTTTATATTCTAAAAAATTAATTACTTTATCATTAAACTTTATACTATCTCTTTGGCTATAATGGTCAATAACCTTTCTAATCATAGGCGTTTTTACGTGGCTATAGGGGCTTATCAGTAACAAAAATACATAAGCATTTCTAAAACTACAACGCCATCGCCATTGCATTTTATGGCCTTTTCTAGGTTTTTTATTAACTGTTCCAAGTTTTATGCATTGCTGCAACCACAACAATACAGATCTGTCAGTCATTGCTATTTCTACACTAATTCTATAGGCAAAAGATTTTCTAGGTTTACCTCTATCTTTTTTTGTTTCCATTCTCCTATAAAAACCAACTGTCCCCTCTCCATCAAACAATCCAGCAATATATGCAATATCACTTTCTTTCATTTGTAAATATCCATCTTAATGTTGATGTAGTTGGATCAAAACCATCAAATTCTAATCTAGTGCAGCTTGTTAGAACTAAAATTATAATCAATATCATTATTATCTTCAACTGTTTCATAAAATTCACCTTCTGAGTCACAATCCCAACATTGATACACTTTACTATTATTTCTAAAATCTATTGATGTATCACCCGTTGAAACTCTGATATAACCATTTCCTTTGCAAGTAGAACAAATTTTTTTCTTGACTCTACTTGCTTTTAATTTTGCCATTTAATTTTTTTGCCTTTTCATTTGCTATTGATTCTATTGTTTTAGATATAGACAATTTTGCATCGGGCAATAATATCTTTGATAACTTTTCTAAAATAGCATATGTTTCTTTGGTTAGTGAAACATTTTTGTATTTACTCATGTCTGTCATGCGTGTTTCCTTTCATAATTTAAGAGCCTAATATAGGTGATATTATAGGATTGTCAATGAAATTTTTATTAAGTTTAATTATTTGTTCACAAGTTGCAAACACTTGTATGCCGCCTTATCAATGGCCTGAACAATTTAATAGCACCTATGATTGTATGATGTTCGGTTATGAAGAATCTATAAATAAAATGCAAGAGATTGGCAGGGCAGAGGTTAATAAACACGGCATTTATGTTAGGTTTGTTTGCTCACCACTCGACACTATTTGACAATATGGCAAAATTATGTTATGGCAAGATATCTTCTCACCATTTACCTACTCTGTTTTTTTCCCTTTATTAGTTAACGGGGTAGGTGTTTCATTATTCCACATTAATAGTAATAAGATTATCGGTCCGTAGGCAATGCTACTCACAAATAAAACCTTGAACAGTACCTCTACCATCATTTAAAACCCAACCTTTTGTATCAACATACTTTGATATTGTTTCCCTGTGATCGTCTGCAAACATTAGACACTCGTGTACTTCCATCGGTCGAGTAAACTCTAGACGTTCTTTTACCAAGGTTCCATCGAACAGTAATATTAGTATTATTAATGTTTTTGCCATACAGCTCCTTAATTAAACGATACCAAAGATCTTTATAATATGGGTTATTTGTTTTATTCCAAAGAATTGCAGCATCGTCAATCTGTTTTTGACTTATCATTTACACTTGTACCCCATCTAATTATTGATTTTAAGCCAGGAGCTTGTAATTGTAAATCCACACCATACATTCTCCATGCCTTTTTAATAAGATTTAATTCTAATAATAAATTAGAATATTGTTTAGCGCTACCACTTTTAACTTTAATTGTAATAGTTTTACTTTTCATTTTTTAATCTTTTCATTTCTTGGTGCATTTTTTGCAATTGAAAAGTGTTACAGTTTAAAACGAAAAAAGCTAAATCATCTCTCATTTCTGTTTGTTCTTTATAGGCTTTCTCCTTATTCTTCTGCTGCACCTCCGATATACCCCATCTAGTTTGATCTGTCATTTCTCCATATCCTCCGTTTTTATTAGTTTTATGTTTAATTTTTCTGCTGCCTCTATCGCCTTATGTGTAAATCTTGTAGAAGATATTATCATCATGTCTATGTCACACTCATCAATATCTTTTTTTTCAAGATCAGTTGATCCTTTTAATTCTCTCACTACATCTGGCCTTATTGGCTCTCCTGATCCAATGTAGTGTTTACATTGAACGAATATCCGTGATCCGTCTTTCTTTATACCTCTAATATCTATCCCACCATCATAATTATTTCTTTTATAAACTTCGTAACCCAACTTTTTGATGTATTTACCACAATGTTCCTCAAAACCTGCTGGACTCATTTCCGATATATCCTTATGTTTTTCAAACTCTTGATCTGGGCAATATAACAATCCATTTAATGATTTTGTTCTGTATTTTATTTGTCTTTGAGTCATATTATTTTTTCCCCATATCGATTCTTTAACGTAAGTATAATTTTCTGGTATGTATACGTTATTGCTCTCAGCCAAAACAAGTTGTGTTTTGGATGGTTTCATCCCATTTGGTAATCTTCTTATATGTGCCCTTCTTTCACCAGAAAACCTCCTACTTTCATTGTAAAATACCTTTTCTCTTTTCTGCTGCTCTTTATTTGGATTTGTTTTGTATTTAACTCTTGGTAAATATATTATTCTCTTTACATCAGACTTAACACCATTTGGAACTCTACGTCCCCTATAAGCCATCGTGCTATCTCTTTCTATTAATACCTTCCAATCTCTAATGCACGATGCAAGTTTAACGTACAAACGATTAAACATTTTTTTAAGATTTTCAGATTCATCAAATATTTGTTTTCTGTTCACCAACCAATATCTAAATTCATCCTCCTCTTTACAATATAATTCAGATAAGTATCTGTCATTTTCATC
>VTLG01017360.1_pt1 | contig 10244 bp, 14 predicted proteins | sample 4694571 | NCBI WGS metagenome assembly VTLG01 (sample SAMN12604809, study PRJNA352737) | marine metagenome | biome: ENVO:00000447; feature: ENVO:00000209|ENVO:00000569|ENVO:01000036; material: ENVO:00002151; isolation source: viral sequences binned using virsorter ... | reverse complement strand
ACGTTATGAAGATTATCTAAATAGTCCAGGCGACACCTCTTTGAGTTTTGAGGGCTTTGTAAAAGAGTTCTTTTCAGACGTTAAACTCAAAGATGGTGGAAGAGTTTATAAAAAATTAGTGAGGGCTCAATGAGTGTAATTGATTTTAGACACGTCCAAGAAATGAAAGGAAGTAAAATTTGTAGCTTATGCAAAGAGAAGTTTTGGGGATTTGGACATAACCCTCAACCAACTTTTAATTTAAAGGTTGAAGACAGATGTTGTGATGAGTGCAACGAAAGAATTGTTTTGCCTAGAAGATGGCGAGAAGCAAGAGGGGAAATAAACTAATGAGTCAGAAATATTTATTCAATGGCGGTACGGGTGATTTTGAAAGACTACCTGGTACAGAAAACGACAAACTAACTCTTGGTGAACAAATGCTTTTGAAACCCGAATTAAATCTTATGAATACAGAATTAAATCTTAATCAACCAACTCTACCTGGTATGAATAATTTACCTAAAACTAAAACTGTTCCAACCTATTCACAATACGTTGACAAGGAACAACGACTATATGAAAAATTAAAAGTTCCTGGTTATGAAACTCCCGAAAAATCTAAAGCTAGTTATAAGAAGTTAAAGAAAATGAAAGAGCCAGTTGATTATGATGATTGGAAAAATGACAACGATAGATGGCGAAAACATTTAGCTGATACTATTGCCGAGGGTAAACAAACTATTTTTTATAATAAGGATAGAGGTAAGTGGCTTGATAAGTGGGGATATGAAAGAACTCCCGAAGAAGCGTTAAAGGAACAAAATGATATTGATGAAACTTATAAGACTCTTGCACCGAACATAACTAAACCCGACCCGCTTCCAAAGAACCTTGGTCAGCGGTCCTTGAAGTCTGATACTCGAACCCCGAACCAAAAGAAAAAAGATAAGTGGGAATACGACAAAGGCAAATGGAAGAAAAAAGAGAATTGGAATTATGAACCGTGGGCCAATGACAAAGTTGAAAGAATAAAACCTTTTGTTGCCGATGATAGGTCCACCTATCCAAGTAATTATACCAAGGACCAAAAGATAGAATTCAACAAGTATCAAAAAGAAAAAATGAAACCGTCTTATGTGCCAACGTGGGACCTATTGAAACAAACAGCTTCAACACACGAAGAGAAACAAGATATTAGAAATATTATTAATAGGGAATATGACCGTAATGGTATGAAAGGTCTTACCCCCGATGAAATTAAATACATTGATAAAGATAAAATTAAACCCGTTCAAGTATTCACAAATGAACTAGGTGCCCTGGAAGACTCAATAGAAAATAAACCTAGACCACAATACAACACGACCGAAGATGTTAGTGAAACAGTTAAGAAACTTGCCAAGGAATCTTATGAAAGAGATTTAAAAGAGTTTGATAAGCAATGGGGTAAAGGCGGAATACCAACTTTAGTGAGAGATAAAATATGAACGATACAAAAATAGCAGACAAAATAGGAAGAGAGAATTTTCCCGAACTAGCGGAAGTAATGAACATAAGAAATGAATTAATGGACCACGCCGAGAATCTTCCTGGATATGAACACGAGGGAAGTGGTGCGGGTTTAGGTTCGGCAGATTTTAAATTTTATATATACGACGAGAAAAAGAATAAACGAAAATATTACAAAGTAGAGGTGGAAGAAATTGATGAGTGGGAAACTTGCAGATGAGTAAAAAATATTTAAGAGCAAAAGACATTAAGGAATTGTACGGGATAAATCCAAGTACATTATCGAGGCAACGTTGGGGTAAATACGGCCTACCCTTTCACGTTGTTGGACGTAAACCAAATAAACGAAGAGGCGGTATAATTTTATATAGCGTTGATGAGGTAGAAGATTATCTCGGAAAGAACCATAAGGGCACTCGATACTAAATCAATGTTTAAACAGACAAGGAAAATAGAAAATGAGTACAGACGACATAGAAGAAAATATACAAAAACGCACGGGAAGATTTAACAAAACCCTTGCGAAGAAAACAGAACAACAACTAGTAGAGTTTGATGGTCCCGCAGATAGCCAAGGGATAGAACTTGCTTCACCAGGTAAAAAACATTTCTTTCAAATACGACCAGGTGAGATTCACAAAGTATGGACTACTAAATTATTCGACCCCGATGGTGAGGAAATTGAATACGTTATCCAGGCAGACAACGAAGATTTACGTATAAGGATTTTTGATAAGGTTGACGACGTTTCATACAAAGCGTTGGTGCCTTGTTGTAATTGGTTTGGCACAGAATTTTTATGGTGTCCAAATATAAAACCTAAAGGTGGAAGTAAGATAGGTTCATCAACCGCAAAAAAAGCTATTCAACTGGGTCAACAAGGTTGGATTAAGTGTAAATGGATAAGCAACTCTATTGGTTGGCGTACGATTAAATATCCAACAACAACCGAGAAGACTCCCGAGTTTTCAAATATGTCTTACGACCAAATGATTGACCAAGTATTCGATGGTAAGTTCATTGAATCCCTGGACCACGAGGCAATAATCAGACACACAAATCCATCTTACCAGGGGGATAAATGAGTATTGATAAATTAGTCGAAGCGGTTAAGGAATTTGAGAAAAACATACCTAAAGATTTTGAAACACAATTCCGTGAGTGGTGGGATTTAGTTTGGGAAAATCATCTTGAATTGGATTCAAGTGAATTTGATTTTATAGACGCAATAAATAACTTCCTGGAAAATCCAAAAGGTTGTTGGTTAGCTGAAAAACAATATCGTGAAGACCTAGACTTGGAACTTCAAAAAAATATTGAAGCAGACAACGAGAAGCACGAAACCTTTACAAACTCTTTCGGAATTAAAATGACAAGAGAGAAAGGTAAAAAGTAATGACAAAAGTCTATGGATTAAAAATATACACCAGGACAACACACGGCAGAAATAACGGAGTGTATATTCCTAAAGTGTTGGGTGTGATTGAGGGTCCAGTTGTTAAAATGATTAAGGCCTATCCCAAAGAGTTTAGTTTTATGAGGCACGAAACAACACGGTCCATAAGACCTAGTAAAGGAAAAAAGAAAGAGAGAGAAAATATAAATGGTGAGAAAGAAACCAAAATTAAAAGATGAACTAGAACCTTATGAGCTTCTTAAATTACATACGACAGTCTTTCACTCACGTCTTGGCCCGAGATACCGAGTTTCGTTTCGATTCAACAAAAACGATTCCAAACGAAACCGTTTGCGATGTGTACATAGACGTATTTACTGGTGAGTCCTGGTCCTATTGGGAAAATAATAAAACTCATACGCCACCACATTGGGATTACGCAGACGTTTTAATCATAAGCTACAATGCAACGGCCGAAATTGGTTATGATTTAAAATTACTACACGGAAGACCAAATAATATTTGGGACGCTTATGTAGAAAATAATAGACTCTATAAACATATTCGAAGTGGTAAAGGTGAAAACACATTGTTAGCGACCGCAGATTTTTACGGTATAAAAGATAGGATTAGTGAAGCCGACAAACTCGATAACGTTAAATTAATTATAAATAATAAAACTTACACCAAGGACCAACGAGAACAGATATTAGAATACTGTAAGTCAGACGCAGAACTTTTACGTCAAATATTTATTAAACAAGTTCACGACATAGAAGATAAAAATAAATTAAAAGCAGATGAAGATTACGAAAGAGAGTTATGGCAAATATTAAATAGAGGTTATTCCGTAGGGTGTGGGGCCGTGACTGAAAGAACTGGAACTCCAGTAGATTTACCTTTGCTAAAATACTTTAATGATAATTGGTCGTTTGTAAAAAATAAATTAATTAGAAAATTTAATAAAGAACTTGGCGTGTTTGCAGATGACCTTTCTTTTAAATTTAAAAAGTTTGATGAATTAATAATAAGAAATAATTTAGCTGATAGATGGAAAAGATTAAAAAAGTCTGGGCACTTCTCAACTGATAAAAATATTATAAAAAAGTTCTCTCATATCCCCGACATTAAAAAGATTGCTGAAATAAAAAAGTTTATTGATATGACTAAACTTTCATTTTTCAATGTTGGTGCAGACGGAAGAGCAAGAGCACCCGTTCATTTATTTGGGACCATCACTGGACGAACTACAACAAGTTCTAAATTAAGTCCTTTCGGTGGACCAAGATGGGTAAGAAATTTTATTAAACCGTCCTGGGGAAATTATTTAGTTTATATGGATTACGTTTCGCAAGAACCCGCAGTTATGGGCTACTTGTCCCAAGACCCCGAACTCATAAAAATCTATCAATCGGGTGAAGATGTTTATATCGCTATGGCCAAAATGTTTAAGATGGTTCCCGCAGACGCAACAAAAAAATCTCACCCAAGAGAAAGAGGTATTTGTAAAGTTTCATTTCTTGCAAGTGTTTATGGTGGTGGCCCAGGTAGAATTGCAAACGATTTAAACTGTTCACTCGGCCACGCAAAAGCATTGCTAATGGAATTCAAACATAGATTTAGAGTTTATATTAAATGGATTGAAAGTATTATTGAGGGTGGATTAATAAACAAGAAACTCGAAACTGTTTACGGTTGGCAACGATACATTAAACAATTATGGAAATATAAAAACGGTAAGCGTGTTGACATAAGAAATAGTTTATTAAACTGGCCCATACAAAGTCACGGTGCTGAAATTTTAAGAAGAGCACATATGGATTTAATAGATAATCATTTTGAAGTTTGTGCCCTGGTGCACGACGCATTATTAATCCAAATAACTATTCCTGAATTTTCTGAAAGAGTGGAAGAGGCAAAACAAATAATGGTCAACGCTTCTGTAAACGTGGTCAACGGACCTATAAGAGTTGAAGCAGAAAAAATTACTGGGAACTTTAAACAAGCTGATAAGGACCAAGAAACTTTTAATGAAATTATGAAAGAAATTAAAAATTATAGAGGTACACTACAAATGAGTGGTGAGGTACACCCGAAGCGAGAACACCCCCCTATATTATTAAATATATGATTAAATATAATTATAATATAAAACCCCGACCAGGTGCGGAACAGAATAAAAGTTTAAAACTTTATGAGGGAGTTTATTTTACATACGGGAAGATGTACATAAATCACTTTTACGAAATATCTAAATTTGGAGTCAACGCTTTACGGCTTCACCAATACATAAGAACCATACAAGGATTGAGATATCCAAGAGAAACTGAATCTCATAACAAGTGGGTGAAGATAGATAATAAAAAACTATATGATTGGTTTGGTGTAGGACCAAATAAAAAATGGGAAGTTTTAAACAAACTTCACAAAGCAAAGATAATTGAATTAAGAAAAAACGGTAGAGGAATTTTACCCGAAGCTAGAATAATTTTAGCGAAGAAGAGATATAATTAGTCCGTCCACTTTGACCTAGTTAATTTGACCACCTGGTCATTTCCCGTTAAGAGTAATTGTTATGGCAGATAGGGAACAATTAAAACGTGAGGGATATTACATAAGCACTCCCGAATACGCATTAATGCTCGGTATTTCGACTGAAGCGTTAAGGTCCCGAAGACGAAGAGGTGAACTAGAGGGCGAGTATAAATCCGATGGGGAAAAGTATTGGTGGAAGAGTGTGCGTCCAAACACGGTCAAGGAATTACGTAATGACCGCCTAAAAAAGTTCAGTTCCGTGAGCCGTGCTTCTAGGTCCAGGCGACGGGGAACACACATCAAGGGCCACGAAACTAAATACCCGAACGAAGCATTTAAACAAACAAATGAGATTAGATTATTAGCTTCATTAAAAAATAGATTACCAAAAAGTGTTATCAATGAGATTACTCCCGAAGCGGTGAAAGTTGCCCAGGATAATTTGTTAAAGAAACGTTTGAAACAACACGATGAAAGATGGCGACCTCGAAGAAATTACGGCGGTCTATTAAACGGTAGTCAATTACGACAAATCTACCAACATCAAGATGATATGAGTAGTTATTGGGAACAACGAAGAGAAGATAGACAAAGCGAAGACACTTCATTTTTTCTAAATAATAATTATCGCAACGGCGGTGGTTATGCTTACCAAGTTGGTGAACCCAACGACCCTGGTTCAGTTGAAGTAGAACCTCGAAGACTTGTTGAGGGTGACGCTAACTATGAACATAATTTTGAAAACAAAATTGAAGAAGCTATATACAATTTGAAAAAGAACAAATAACGAACTATAATTGGAATTAATAATATTCGTTTTCTAACAACCTTGTCTGAAAATGATAGAGTTCCATCTTGGTTGCCCAACCTAGGTTCTCGAAACCGAAAGGTGGAACTCAACACTTTGTACTTTCAGTTCCGTGTTCCTTGATTCTTGCTTCTTGTTCCTTGCTTAATGTGGTTAACACCCCGAAACTATAATCTAGGTTAACTTGGAATATATATTAATGGACTACCCCGCCTGGACCTGGCGTACTGGTCTATAAGAATTATAACACGGCTTACAGATAGGACCCGTGTTGTAGTTTCCCTCACCAAACTCCATAGTGATTGTAGTTTTAATTTCTTGATGATGACCGCAGTTGATACATCTATCAACGACAGTTTCGTGGGCCGTGTTTAATGTTGCGTGTGGCTTGAACCAACTCATTTGAAATATTTTTTTATTATTATTTTTTCCTTTCGATATCAAAATTATAAAATTTTTTTAGGTTTGTGAATCAAAAAGAGTTTCTATTCACAGATTGGTTTAGGTACTACTTTTAAAAACTTAAAATGATTTTGGGTCCTTTGACTGTCTAAATCAAACACTATTAAGAACGAAGTAGAAAGATGTTAAACTCCACCAGGGATATCGTTTACTGGACTCCAGGAACGTTCAGAATCGCTTTAGTATCTCTATTGAGTCCTACCCCTTACACCCGAACAAGAACGGCCCAACGAGGGCCGTAAGGCCCGAGTTGAGGCCCACCGAGTTCCGCAACAGCGGAACGAGGTGAAGACTTTGTGCATTTGTGGAGTCAAAGTTGTTCGAACAACAACGATGACGAAACAAATTCAGTTAACAAAAATCCCCGTAAAATGAATCAAAATTAAATAAAAATGGAATCAAATTAACCGCATAAAGACTCACTTTTTTGAATCCTTATTCACGTGAAAATAAAAAATAAATTTGTTGGTATAACTTTGTTTTCTCATTGTTCTTAAATCGAGTGTAGCGTTCTTGTAGCGTTGTAAGATTTTATTTGACGGTGGACTCCACAATCGTTTAGAATCCTACATAATAAGAGATGAAAAACCCATCACATCTGATTTGTAATCAGTAGGTTCGCGGTTCGAGTCCGTGTGGGGGCACCAAATAAATCAACATCTATTTTCATTTCTTAAAATAGCGGACCTGGAACACGGCGGAACAAAGTTAATACAGAACACGAAAGTTGAACTGTGTGTAGCGTTGTGTGTAGCGTTGTGAGAATAAATTACGGTGGAAGCGTTCGCCGTATGTTCACACATATTTTAAAACTTTGTTTCATCGTTTAAATAGAAAGGAAAGTTATGAAAGTAAAAAAAGTAAAACTAACGCCTGGATATGTAAGCGATTTAAAATCTAAATCAGAAACATATTACGAAGCAGATATTTTATGTCCAGGTTTACTTGTAAGAGTTCGTCCAATCTTTAAAGATAAAAAAGGAAACGAACATCAAGGACGTAAATCATTTGTTTGGCGTTATAGACCAAAAGGTAAAAGCCCAACCGAGATGACACTTGGAAGAGTTGAATACTTGTCGCCCGATAAAGCTAGGCGGAAAGTAAAATCTCTTCAAGGGAAACATCTTGCGGGTAAAGACCCAGTTGAAGAAAGAAATAAATGGAAATCAGAAATATCTTTATCTGATGGGATAAAAGAATATTTTGAAAACCATTTAACTAAATCAAAAGGGTTTAGGGATAAAACAATTAAATCAGTAAGGACCACGTTTAATGTTTGGATATTTAGAAGAACAAAAGACATAAATGTTAAACGAAGATATCCCGTTGAAGATATTGTAAATAAAAAACTATCTTCAATAACACCAGGTATGATTAAAGTTTACCACGAAGCTATCGGTAGTAAGGCACCGTATATGGCAAACAGATTTGTTGCTTACTTAAAAATGTTTTTTAATTATGCAATCAGTCGTGGTTGGTGTGAGAAAAATCCTTGTTCTAAATTCGAGGGACTGTATGAGGAAAAACCTTACCAGGACGCTTTAACTAAAACTGAAAGAAATAAGTTATATAGTTTGGCGATAGTAAGAGATGAACGTAGTGGTAGGTTATTAAAATCTCATTATGAACAACACGAACTAAATCCAGTTTCTTGTTGCTTAATTGCCTTTCAATTATACACGGGAAGAAGAACCAGGTCAGAAGCGTCTTTATTGAAATGGTCAATGTTCAATCGTAATGCTAAAAAAATAATTTTAGACAGTACGAAAACATCAAAACATAATAATATTTATTCGTTTCCTTTAGGTCCAAGGGCCTTGGAAATATTACAAACTATTCAAAGGGACAAACTAAATAACCCCGATAGTTTATTTTATTATGAGTCCAATGATGTTCGTATCAAATATATTTTCCCATCAAGACGTTATGGTTTGAAAAATAAATTCAAACAAATAACTAAAACGCCTTATGTGGTTGATGTTCGTGCTACTTGGAACAAACTCTTAAAGATGGCGGGTATTGATAGACATATGAAACATTATGCTACTCGTCACACGCATTTAAGTATTGCTCTTCAAACAACTGGAAACATAAAAACTGTTTCAGCGGTTGGTGGTATCACAGAACAAACGGCTTTAGGATATGCAAAACAAAGGGAAGAAGAAATCCGTGAGGCGTTAGAAAAAATGGACGAAGTGGAACCAGTGTTGCCATTAAAACAAGTCAAATAATTTGAAAAAGTTTCGTGTTCCTTGTATCTTGCTCTTATGGGCAAGATGACAAGGGACGAGTTTATTAAATCGTTAGAAAAATTAAATCCCGATGTAAATTACGAAAATGTTTTAAAGTTTGTTCAACGACAAACGAAACATAGAACTGAAACCAATAAAGAAGTTTTAAGAGCTTCCTGGGTGTTTGATGTTGTATGGCACGTTTACCACGGTGTAGGAACCGAAAGACCTACAAAAGTATTCAGTCAAATAATTAGGAACTATGTAAAAACTAAACACTACCAGGACAATTATAAACTGTTCCTGGGCCGTGATTGGAAAGACTTGAAAGCAATTCAAGATGGAAAGGACCCAGTACAAGTCCACGTAAAAAATTGTAATGATTTACTTAACTCCAAGATGGGAAAGTATTTAAGAAAACAGATAGACCTTAATGGTGGGTACTTCCACGTTGAGGGTACTGGTCCCGAGTATTTAAGGAAGCTAAAAACAAAACATAAATTATTAAAAGATAAAAAAGTTGAGGACCTTTCAGAAGAAGAATTAAAAGAATTAATTAAAACAGAAATACCCGACAATCAGTTTGGTGGTCCACCCGCTAACGCCTTTCCCGACGAAGAAGAGAAATAAGTCAGAAATAAGTTTACATCGAGTCCGTCCACCGTAAAGTAGTTAACGTCCCTAATATTTACAATCCACATAATCAATTCTATCTACAAGGTATGACGATAGAAAAACCAATTTATGAAATACCAAGTGGTGATGAAAACCACCCTGGCTACATTGACCCTAGAGAGTGGGAAAATATTTTAAGAACTATTCCCGTGTCTGAAATGGTTAAGGAAAAATCTAAACAGATTAATAAAGATTCCGTTGTTTATGTATCACCATCGAACCTCAAATATATGCTTCAACGTTATGAAGATTATTTAAACAGTCCTGGCGACACCTCATTGAGTTTTGAAGATTATGTAAAAGAGTTTTTCAACGACGTTAAACTCAAAGATGGTGGAAGAGTTTATAGGCACAAAAGTAAATTACAATTATTAAAAGACGCTTACTATGGTGGGAAGCAATGAGTGTAATTGATTTTAGACATATCCAAGAAATGAAAGGAAGTAAAATTTGTAGCTTATGCAAAGAGAAGTTTTGGGGATTTGGACATAACCCTCAACCAACCTTTAATTTAAAAGTTGAAGACAGATGTTGTGATGAGTGCAACGAAAGAATTGTTTTGCCTAGAAGATGGCGAGAAGCAAGAGGGGAAATAAACTAATGAGTCAGAAATATTTATTCAATGGTGGTACGGGTGATTTTGAAA